>Ga0316217_10001064_pt1 | contig 37084 bp, 31 predicted proteins | sample 1anoAmetaG_FD_203633 | JGI IMG/M metagenome (GOLD analysis project Ga0316217, IMG submission 203633) | Freshwater microbial communities from Trout Bog Lake, Wisconsin, USA - 1anoA | ecosystem: Environmental > Aquatic > Freshwater > Lake > Hypolimnion/Profundal zone | place: USA: Wisconsin...
AAACAAAAAGCAACGGTAAAAAATTATTTGAAAAAATGACCAAAGCCGGTGTTATTGCCGATTGGCGCGAGCCGGATGTTATCAGAGTTGCGCCCGTGCCTTTGTATAATAAGTTTGAGGAGGTATACCGGTTTGTGCAACTATTAAGTTGATCTGCTTAAAATCTGAAAGCCCTATAGTATGAGCGTACTAAACATCTTAACCAAAGCCCCCCATAAATTTTGTGCTGTTGTTTTAATAGCATTGGTCGGCTTTTCGCCATTGCATGCTACCAACTACTATATAAACAACTCCAACGGCAGCGATAACAACGATGGTTTAAGCCCCGCTACAGCCTGGAAGTCATTAACGAAAGTAAACGCTGCTGCATTTGCACCTGGCGATAGTGTATTATTTATTCGTGGTGGCCTTTGGCGCGGGCAGCTGATTCCCAAAAGTGGTAACGCATCAGCCAATATTACCTATAGCGATTATGGAACTGGCGAAAAACCACAATTACTGGGCTCTGTTAACGTAAGCAGCAGCACCGACTGGACAAACGTGGGCAGTAACATCTGGCAAAGCGTTCAGACATCAACAGTTGATATCGGCAACCTGATTTTTAATGGCGGGGCTGCTGCAGGATTTAAAAAATGGACATCATCGGCGTTGCAAAATCAGGGCGATTTCTGGTGGGATAAAACCGGCACCCAAACGGTGCAGATTTATTCAACAGTTAACCCGGCAAACTATTATACAGATATCGAAGCTGCTATTGGCAACTTTATTGTATACGCTCAACTGGATTCGTTTTTGGTTTTACAGAACATGGCCTTTAAATACGGCGCCGCAGATGGTATTGAAGTAAGAAACACCCATCACTTCATTCTGCAGGATTGTGATGTTTCCTTCATTGGCGGAACAGAGTTAACCACGCAGGTAAGATACGGCGGCGGTATTCAGTTCTGGGCTTATAGTAACAACAACATAGTGCAGCGTTGCCGGTTTTGGGAAATTTACGATGACGCTGTAACCAACCAATGCACGCCAAGTAACTCCGGGCCGGCGCAACAATACAACCTGTTTTACCGAAACAATCTTATCTGGAACTGTTCCGAATCATCCTACTGCTGCGACCTAAGGCCTGCAGTGCTGGCGGGTTCTTTTTTAAAGAATATTTATTTCGAAAACAACACCTGCGTTAATGCCGGTGGTGGTTGGGCCGCAGCACAGCGACCGGACCTGAAAGGTTTTCAAATTTACTTCAGCGCAATAACCGCAACAACCGATTCAATATTTATCCGCAACAATATTTTTTACAAATCGCGCGCGGTACTTTTTGTAGATAACAGTTCTGTTCAAACCCTTAACTACACAACCTTAGATTATAACGACTGGTATACGCTAAACAATACCGACACCATAGTTGCATTATGGACAAGCAGCTCTTTAAACATCTGGACCAAGCCTCAGTTTGCAGCATATCAAACCACTAATAATGAAGACGCTCACTCTTTTATGGCCGATCCTTTATTAGCTGATCCTGATAGTAACAATTATCACCTTTCCTCCGCTTCACCATGCATTGGCACTGGTATTAATACCGGTGTGGGCAGCGACTTTGATTTAAACCCAAGACCCCAAACCGGACCATACGATATAGGTGCCTACCAGTTTACAGCAAGCGGCATACCAAGCTTAAAGGCAAATAATAGTGTAGCAAAAATTTATCCTAACCCAGGCAACGGCATTTTTATAATTGAAAGGGGAGAACCAGGCACATTAATATTAGTTTATAATACCCTTGGAGATACCGTTTACCGCTCATCCATTCAAAGTACCCAACAAACTATTAACCTCTCATCACAACCAGATGGGACTTATTTTATCAGCCTGCTAAAAGATGCAAAGCCAATTTTAGAAAAGGAAATTGTTTTGGCAAAGTAAAGACTGTTCGGTCGTAACTCAGCAGTAATTATCAATCAATCTTAATCTCCTCATCATTATCATCAAAAAACTTGTACTCCGTAATAGCAAAATCTTCATTTTGATAAATACGTACCCATTTTTTGTATTTGATAAACCAGTTCATTCTGCGCGAAGGAAAACCTTTTTGCAGGTATGCCGCAAAAATAGGATGGCAGTAAAGTTTAAGCTTGGTATGGGTATTCATTAAATGGTCCAGGTCGCCCTCCATTTCATCAATCAGCAGTAAAGAAGCATTTATTTCGCCGGTTCCGCCGCAGGTAGGGCAGGCTTCGGTGGTTGATATATTTACCTCAGGGCGCACGCGCTCGCGGGTAATCTGCATCAGGTTAAATTTCGAAAGTGGCAATATGGTGTGTGTAGCACGGTCGCTGTCCATTACCTCTTTCATCTTTTGTTGAAGAATACGTTTGTTATCGGGATTCTTCATGTCAATGAAGTCAATCACAATAATGCCTCCTAGGTCGCGCAGCCTTAACTGGCGGCCTATTTCTTCAGCGGCCTCCATATTCACCTTCAAGGCATTGCCTTCCTGGCTGCCATCCATGGTGCTGCGGTGTCCGCTGTTTACGTCAATAACGTGCAGCGCTTCTGTCTTTTCAATAATAAGGTAGCTGCCATTAGGTATGTTAACAGTTTTACCAAAGGCAACTTTAATTTGCTTGGTAATACCATAGTGGTCAAAAATAGGTGTGCTGCCCGTATAGCGACTTACAATATCTTTCTTCTCGGGTGCATTGCGCTCAATATAGTCTTCAATTTCCTTGGCCAGCTTTACATCGTTGGTTACAATTTTATTGAATTGTGGCGAAAGCAAATCGCGCAAAACACCACTGGTTTTACTTAATTCGCTTAAAACCTTGGTAACTGGTTGTGCACCTTTCAGGCTACGCATCATGGCCTGCCACTTTTCGGTAAGCATCAATAAGTCTTCGTGCAGCACTGCGGCATTTTTACCTGCAGCTACTGTTCTTACAATTACACCAAAGTTTTTCGGTTTCAGGCTTTCAACAAGCACCTTCAGGCGCTTACGCTCTTCAGCCGAGTCTATTTTTTTCGATACACCTACCTGGTCGTTAAATGGCGTAAGCACCAGGAACCTGCCCGCCAGCGATATCTCGCAGGTAAGACGCGGGCCTTTGGTTGATATAGGTTCTTTAAGTATTTGAACCAGCAGGTTATTTTTGTTTTGAAGAACTTCTTTTACGTTACCGGTCTTTACAATTTCCGGCTGTAGTTCAAAGTTGTTGAGCATCTGCTCGGGCGAAATATTACCGGCAATGCAACTGGTAGTAAATTTCATTACCGAACGTATCTCGGGGCTAAGGTCAGTATAGTGCAAAAAGGCATCCTTCTCGTGCCCTACATCAATAAATGCGGCATTAAGGCCGGGCATCACTTTTCTTATACGGCCCAGGTAAATATCTCCTACAACAAATTGATTATTTGAACGCTCCTGGTGTAACTCCGTCAGGTGCTTATCTTCCAGCAAAGCAATATCAATTCCTGTCGGGGTCGAATTGATGATTAATTCCTTGTTCAATGTAAAATAATTTTAGTGCCCAAACTTTTAGGCACAGTTAAGAATCATGAAGGATAAGCCCGATGTAAGGAAAGGAAAGGGTTGTACAGCGTTAAATGGCAAGCGGATGAGTGAAAGCATCCGCTTGCCAACGCGAAGAATTACTTCTTCTTATGACGGTTTTTTCTTAGTCTTTTTTTGCGTTTGTGGGTTGCAATTTTATGTCTTTTTCTCTTTTTTCCGCAGGGCATGGCTCGCTTTTTTTAGATGAATTAATTTTTAGCTTTTAGGCTTGTTAATAGTTTCAATTGCTTTCTCAATATCCTTTTTCGTCGCCGGGTCCTTCACTGTTTTCTTGCATCTTTCCAACAGATCAATCGCCTTTTGCTTGTTGCCTTGGTCGTTGTAAGCTTCCGCCAGCAAGAACAAAGCCTCCGAATTTTGAGGCTGCAAATATAGAACTTTTTCGAAACGAGCAATGGCTTTATCAATTTGACCTGAAATTAGACCAAAACGGCCCAGCATTAATTGGGCATCTACATTGCTGGAATCTTTCTTTACTATATCCAGTAGCATCAGCACTCCTGTCATCGGTTGGTCTCCATCTTCCATATAAGCCCCGGCCAAACGGATGCGGTTTTCAGTTTTTGTTGAGTCCATATCAACCGCTTTTTTATAGCAATTAATCACATTGGTGCCCAAAAACCTGCGGGCCTTGTCATCAGGCGCGGTCTGCATCAGGGCAGCATTATAATCTCCGGCGTTTACATACTGCTTAATGGTATTTACCGAGTTGGCTTCTTTTACTACATAGTAGGCAACCGCCAAAGGCTTATCCATCTTTTTATAAATTTCAACCAGCGTGGGGTATTGCTGCACCTTTTCTGCATCATTCAGCAATTGCTGTGTGGCTGCAGGAGCTTTGCTCTTAACCTCGGCTATATAGGCTTCTATATCAAGCGCCTCGGCCTGGGCTGCTTGTTGCGGCTGTGCGTGGCCTCCCATAGGTGCCACGCCTTCCTCTTTAGGTTTTTTGGTATTGCCGAAAAAATAAATAACAATCAGCAACGCGGTGCAGGCCGAGATTACAATAAGCTGGTTTCTTTTCATGTTTACTAATTCCGCCTTAGGCGCTTATGTTTTTCCTATCGGCTAATGGCCGCAGGGTAAATTAAAATAGGTTTGCAGTTTCAACCGCAAACCTATTCCTAAAAATTGTTTTTCACGCAGAAAAGTGCATTTTACGTTAACCTTCGTACAATAGCACTTTAAAACATTAAATTACTTTTTCTCAGCAGCCAACTTGCCTTTTTTCACCGCATCAACAAAAGTTTTAGCTGGTTTAAAAGCAGGTATGTAATGCTCAGGAATTACAATAGTTTCGTTGCGCTTGATGATCCTTCCGATCTTTTGAGCACGCTTTTTAGCAATAAAGCTTCCGAAACCGCGTACATAAACGTTTTCGCCGCTCTTCACTGAGTTTTTTACTTCTCTGAAGAATGCTTCGAGGGTAACCAATACATCAACCTTGGGTACACCGGTAAGGTCTGCTACTTTTGTTACGACATCAGCTTTTCTCATAGGGCTTAATAATTAAGGGTTTAACGATATAATTGAGAGTCAAAAATGTTCTGTAAAAATGTAAAAATTATTTCAAACAAATACTCAATTAGCTGGTTTTTGATTTTAATTCCCGTAAAAACGTCCTTTTCGTAGGTCAAAACACCATTTTAGCGCCTCCTTATATTTTAGTTATGGATACCGAAAAGCAATTTGCCCGCCTTCTTTTAAACTGGAACAGCACCCAAAACGACCGCCACATGCCCTGGAAGGGCGAAAAGAACCCCTATTTTATCTGGCTTTCAGAAATCATTCTGCAGCAAACCCGGGTTGAACAGGGCCTACCCTATTTCCTGAATTTCAAACAAAAATACCCCACCGTAAAAGAGCTGGCCAATGCACCGGAAGACGAGGTAATGAAACTTTGGCAGGGCCTCGGTTATTATTCACGCGCAAGAAACCTGCATGAAACAGCTAAAAACATTCAAACCAATTTTGAGGGCAAATTCCCCCAAAATTTCGAAGGCCTGATTAAATTAAAAGGGGTAGGCGACTATACGGCTTCGGCCATTGCCTCATTTGCTTTTGGCGAAAAGAAAGCAGTGGTTGATGGCAATGTTATCAGGGTTCTGGCAAGGGTATTTGGCATTGATTTGGCCTCAGATACAACCGAAGGAAAAAAGAAGTTTGCCGCACTTGCCCAGCAGCTGATAGACGATAAAGAGCCCGGCCCTTACAACCAGGCCATCATGGATTTTGGTGCTGTGGTTTGCTGTCCGCAAAACCCAAACTGCGACACGTGCCCATTTCAAAAATTCTGTGTCGCCTATCAGCAAAACCGCATTGAAGAACTACCGGTAAAAAAGAAAAAGATAAAGGTACTTGACCGCCACTTTAACTACCTTGTTATTAAAAGCAAGGATGAGATTTTTATAAGAAAAAGGACCGGTAACGATATCTGGAAAAACCTGTACGAACTACCCATGTTCGAAACCGCCAAAGCCCTTAAAAAAGATATAAAAGTGGCCGTGGCAGAATATTTAGGCACCAACAACTTCGATATTACCACCTACACCAAAGGCCCTGTTCAGTTGCTTACTCATCGTAAAATACATGCACAATTCATTGAAATTGAGCTACAAAACTTTAAAAAACTGGCTTTTTCTGATGCGCTGAAAATAAAGCTTACCACCCTCAAAAGTTATGCATTTCCTAAAACGGTGCATTTTTTCCTAAAACTAAAAAATTTAGTTTAATTTTATTTTCAATTGCGCCGGTAAAAAACGGAAGTCGGCGTAGGTATAATATTTATTCACGATTTAATTTCTTACAAAATGGTAAACAAAGTAACCCTGATTGGCCGCTTAGGCAAAGACCCCGTGCTAAAGCATTTTTCTAACGACAATGCTATTGCAGAATTTTCATTAGCTACCGACGAGAGCTATAAAAATAAAGAGGGCCAGAAAGTAGAGCAAACAGAATGGCACAACATTAAAATACCAACCAAAAAACAGGCAGAAATTGCGGAAAAGTATTTGAAAAAAGGCGGTTTGGTTTACATTGAAGGCAAAATAAGAACCCGCTCATACGATGATAAAGACGGCAACAAAAAATACATCACCGAAATTATAGCCGATAACTTCCGAATGCTGGATGGCAAAAGAGATGGCGGAGGCGGCAGCACATCTTATTCAAATTCTAATTCAGGTTCGCAACAAACACAACATGAAGAAGCACGCGTTAGTAATTCAGCCGCCGATGATGATCTTCCCTTCTAAAAAATAATAAACAGAACCGCTGTTACATATCAGGGCGTTCGTTTCAAAACCAATTCAACCCCTTCCATTCAATAAATGATGTGGAAGGGGTTGCTTTTTTTAAATTTACAGCTACCTTAGTCTAACACAGGTCATATTTTAATAAACACATTACTTTGAATACCGGTCCGGTCCATTTGCATGCTTTTCTGTTACAGGCTTTTGTTAATGCGCCTACCGGGATAGTGGTATGCGCCAACCTTATCATTCTTGTCCTTATTTTCTTTTCAGGTGTAATGTCTGCCTCCGAAATTGCTTTCTTCTCGCTCAGCAATGCCGAACTTGGCTCATTGCGCGAGAGCGAGGACCCCGAGGATAACCGCGTTGCCAAATTACTAGACCGCCCCCGTTACCTGCTTTCAAGCATAGTTATTACCAATAACCTCACCAACATAGGGGTTATCATGACCTCATATTTTGTAACCAAGCGCATGCTGTTTTTCAGCGATGTTACTGTCCTGAATTTTGTAATTCCAGGTTCGGCGCTCGAGTTTGTCTGGAACCTCGTATTTGTTACTTTTTTGCTGGTACTTTTTGGCGAGGCCACACCTAAAGTTTATGCCACACACAATAAATTAAAAATAGCCCGGGCTATGTCGGGTGTGTTTTTGATTATGGTTAAAATTTACGAGCCCATTAACTACATTCTGGTAGGCTCAACCAAGCAAATAGAAAAAAGGCTGAAACGTTATAATACCGAAATTGATATTGAAGAGATAAATAAAGCCATTGAAATAACGGTTGAAAAGAAGGAGTCTAAACAGGATGCTAAAATGCTGAAGGGCATTGTGCACTTTGGCAACATAACCGTAAAACAGATCATGCGGCCACGCACCGATGTTGCCGCCCTGGATTACGAATTCAATTTTACTGAGTTAATGAGTTTTATTCGCGAAACCGGCTATAGCCGTTACCCCGTTTACAAAAACAGCCTTGATGATATTATCGGTGTATTAAACATCAAAGACCTGCTGGAGCATTTAAACCAGGACGAAAGTTTTGGTTGGCAAAGTATGGTACGCGAACCGTTTTTTGTGCCTGAAGGAAAAAAAATTGACGACCTGCTGCGCGAAATACAGGAAAACAGAAAACACCTGGCCATAGTGGTAGATGAGTTTGGCGGCACTGCCGGCATTATAACGCTGGAAGATATCATTGAGGAAGTAGTAGGCGACATAACTGATGAGTTTGATGACACTGTTGACAGCAACTTCAGGAAGCTAGACGATAAAAACTTTCTTTCAGATGGCAATACTCCCTTAGTTGATGTTTGCCGGCTGATGGAGATAGATACCGAAACTTTTGATGAGGTCAGGGGCGAAGCAGAAACACTTGCAGGCCTGATATTGGAAATTGCCGGGCGCATACCAAAGAACGGAGAAGAAATAAGGCAGTTAAACTATAAATTCACCATCATATCGGTGATGAATAACAGGATAGAAAAAGTGAAAATTACAAATGAAGCATAAGGCTGAAAATGGTGCCCTGTACGCTTCGTTTTTCAAGCGTAGCGAAGAAAAACGAAGCGTATCCCTTTCAGGAGGGGGCGTAGGAGGAGAGACTGTAAACAAAACAAATATCTTAACCATTGCACGACTAATTGTGCCTGCGCTTTCTGTTATAGCCTGTCTTTTTTTAAGCAGTTGCCATGGCGATTATACGCCCAAGCCAAAAGCCTACCCCCGGGTTGTTTTCCCTGAACGCCAGTATGAAGAATACGACCCCAAAGACTGTCCGTTTAAATTCGAAAAACCGGTTTATACCAACGTTACTAACGACACCATTTTTTTCGGACAGAAAATTATGTCCATCGATTGCTGGCTCAACGTCAATTTTCCTACGCTTAATGGCACTATCAACCTTACCTACAAGGAAATCAATGACTCTATGAAACTTGAGCGCCTGATTGAAGACGCTCACAAACTTTCATTTAAACATACCACCAAAGCCGACTATATTGATGAGATACGCATACAAAACGATCACGGTGTAGGCGGCATACTTTACGATGTGGGAGGCAACGCTGCCAGTAACGTACAGTTCTTTCTAACCGATAGTGTACATCACTTTTTACGCGGCGCCCTGTATTTTAACAGCGAACCCAATACTGATAGCATGGCACCGGTTGTTACCTTTGTAAAAGAAGATATGAAAAGGATGCTGAAGACTTTTCAGTGGAAGTAGCAAGTGCTTCGACTTGCTGAAAAAACAAACAATAACCTTGATCTATTAACGAATAAAAACTGTCTCCAAATGAAAAAAATCCTCCCGTTATCTTTCATCCTTTTCTCTTTTGCAAACCTCTTCGCTCAGGCCCCACTACTTATCAATTACCAGGCAATAGTGCGTGGTGCCACCGGCCAACCGGTTAATGCCGGCACTGTCGTCGCTTTACGGTTTACTATTCATGATGGTTCACCTACAGATACAGCAGTTTTTATAGAAACCCAGCACGATACCACAAACCAGTTTGGTTTGGTAAATACACATATAGGAACAAGCAATAACCTGGCCATTGTTAACTGGAGCACCGGCAACAAATACCTGGAAGTAGAATTAGACCCCGCCGGTGGCAACAACTTCACCAACATGGGCACTTCACAACTTACCAGCGTACCTTATGCCTTATTTGCTGCCAACAGCCAGCCTGGCCCGCAAGGTGTTACGGGCGCCACGGGGGCTAATGGCGGTGTCGGCCCAACAGGTTTAACCGGGCCAACAGGTGCCGGCGTAGCCGGGCCAACAGGCGCACAGGGTATTCCGGGCACAGCCGGTGCAACAGGGGCCATTGGCGCTACGGGCGCAGGCGTTGCCGGGCCAACAGGTTTATCAGGTAGCCCCGGGGCACCCGGCATTACAGGGCCAACCGGACTTACTGGCGCAGGCATTACCGGCCCAACAGGTTTGCCGGGTATAACCGGTGCAACAGGAGCACCCGGCACAGCAAGCAATGCATGGAACCTTACCGGCAATACAGGCACAGGATACGGAACAGATTATATAGGTACCAACGATAATCAAAGCATGATGTTTAAGGTAAATGGCATTACTTCCGGCCGTATCGAAAACACCTCATCTAATTCGTCTACATCACTGGGCTATCAATCACTGCTTTCAAACACAGGCATAGGCAATACCGCCATGGGGTATCATGCATTACTCAACAACATAACAGGCACTTATAATACTGCTTTGGGCTACGGCGCTGATGCTGGCAATGGTTTAACCAACGCTACAGCCATTGGCGCAAATGCAGTAGTGAGCGAAAGCAACGCATTGGTATTAGGCGGCACCGGTGCCAATGCAGTAAATGTTGGCATTGGCTTACCTAACCCGGGAGTTACTTTAGATGTATCAAGTAACGACACCGTGGCTGCACGATTTGTTGCTAACCAGGGCGGAGCCACAGCCTTATATGCTATTTGTGGTGGTTCGTACGGTGGGTATGCTTTGCAGGCCATTAATATCAATCCCGGTGGCGGTGCTTTAAGTTATGGTGTACGAACTATTGCGCAAAATGGCACCAGTGGTGGTGGTTATGTTTGGGGAACATACAGCTCAGGAACCGTTAACGCCTCCGGCGGATTTGCGTATGGCGTACAGGCGTTTGGCACCATTGTGCAAGGCGGTGGCTTTGCTTACGGAGTTTATGGCGCTGGCAAAGGCGTAGATAACAGCGGTTTTTCTTTTGGAGTATATGGCGAAGCCGACAGCGCTGCGGCCCAGTATGCTATTTACGGAATTGTTCAGCCCGGCAATCCCAGTGCCTATGCAGGCTACTTTAGCGGCAACGTTTACTGCACCGGTGCCTATCAGCCATCTGACAGAAAACTGAAAAACAATATTCAACCACTGACCGGCGCGCTCGATTTGATCAGCCGCCTTAACCCTTCAACCTACACCTACAAAACCGACCAATACCGCCAGATGAATTTGCCTGAAGGCACACAATACGGTTTAATTGTTGATGAGGTAGCACAAGTTTTGCCCGGCGCCGTTAAAAAAACCACCCAACCACCTACTTTCGAAATGATAGATGGCAAACAAGGTAAGCAACTAACCCCTGCCGTTGATTTCAGTGCCCTTAACTACACCGAAATGATACCCATTCTGATAGCAGGTATGAAAGAACAACAAAAAACGATTGAAGAGCTGAAGAAGGAGATTGAGGAGTTGAAGAAAAAGTAGGTGTCGCCCCAGGTATCTGAAACCTATGGCAAAAATATTACCGATTTTTTAAAGGCATAGCCATTTTTATTGATGCCGGAGGCATCTCATATTTATAGCTAAACGATAACCAAAGAACATACAACGCCAGCGGTTTTTAATAAGAAATTATGCCTGAAAAAAACGAGCAAGAAGAGAAAAAGCGAATTATGAAAGAACTTCGGAAGAAAAGAATATCTGAATTCGAACTGCTTCTTTCTATGAGTTAATACATTTTTAAAAATGTTTGACTATTTAGGTTCCGGGTTACAAGCCCAAGGCTGCGACCATACCAATTCTCTGACAAGGAAAATTCTTATCCAACTTAAAATCCATAACACAGAGCCGGTGTTAAACTGGTCGGAAAATAAAGACGGCTGTTGCGACTGCCGGATATTGGCAAACATCGAGGAGCAATTTGACTGACTTTGGAACAGACCTATTTAAAGCTCATCAAACTTTCCCCCGCCTTCCGCGCCGGGAAATAAGAGGCAAACAGGCTCACCGAAACAATAATGGCGATAGTAACCAACGGATCTGTCCATTTTAAAACCACCGGGTAATAATCAATTACAAAGCTTGAATCACCGCCATTGCTCAGCTTTAAAAAATGAAACTTCATTTGCAGCAAACAAACAGCATACCCCAGCAGCAAACCGGCTCCGGCACCTATGGTAGAGGCCAACATGCCATTCAGTAAATAAATTCTTTGTATCAAAGTTGCGCTGCCACCCATGGCCTTCAGAATAGAAATATCCTTTGCCTTTTCGAGCACCAGCATGGTAAGCGAGCCTATAATGTTGAATGAAATAATAAGAATGATAAAGCCCAGAATAGCCGTAGTTACCCAACGCTCAATTTTCATTATCCGGTAAGTATCGGCCTTTTGCTCGTAGCGGTTTTTCAGCTTAAAACCCTGACCCATTATCTGCGCAATTTCAGCGCGCACCTTTTCAGCATCAGCCCCGTCTTTCAATTTTATCTCATACCCCGAAACCCGGTTATCAAGCCCCAGCAACTGGCGCGCAAAATCAAGCGATACAAACACGTATTTCGAGTCAAATTCCTGCTGTATCGAAAAGATACCACCCGGTATGGCCGACATGGTATTAAACTCCTCTTCGGGCACAAAAGCACTCTTCACTCCCCTCCGTGGAACGGTAATACGTAAAGGCTCCATAGAACGGTCGATATTAATATTAAGCGGCATACTTATGTTGGCTCCTATAACCGCGTAATTAAGCGATGTATCATGCAGTAAGAATTTACCATCGCGCACATAATGGCTTACGGTGGTTACCTTATTGTAATCGGCATCAACGCCCTTAATAGCACCCAGTTGAGCCTGGCTGCCGTATTCAAAATATGCATTCTCCTCCAGCACGCGCGATAGCGCATACACTCCATCCAACTTTAAAATATGGTTTATAGCAGCATGATTCTCTTCAAAGGTTTTCCCTGCAACAGCAGTTACTTCAATATCCGGGTAAAACGAATTATAAAGCGATAACACAAGCCCCTCAAATCCATTAAACACCGAAAGCACCACTATCAAAGCAAACGCACCCACCATCATACCTATCATGCTTATCCATGTAATTACATTAATAGCATTGGTAGATTTTTTTGAGAAGATATATCTGAGCGCAAATGTTGGAGCAAGCATTTTCAATATTATAAACTGTCAGTGCGAAGCCATTTCCTATTTAAAAATCAAAGAGAAAAGGCTGTGGCAACCTTCCACTTCGTATTTACAGCTCACCGGCCATATAAACAAGGCGAAAGATTCACCATATCAACGCTTTGATTGTGTTTAAAAGGAATTTCGCTGGCAATAACTTCCGTTCTATATTTAAATTCATTTTAATAACCATGCATTATTTTGCCTTCTTTTTAGCGGCGGCTTTTTTAGCCGGAGCCTTTTTTACAGCTGCCTTTTTAGGGGCTTTAGCCTTAGCGGCTTTGGCTACCTTGGCTGCCAGCACTTCCTTCTCTGCCAACTCATTTTCAAAAGCCTCTTTCTCGTTCTTAATTTTCCTGAAAACCTCTTCAATACGGTAAGCATTATCCAGGGTCTCATCTCTGAAAAATTCAATTTCGGGTATGCGGCGCAGGTGGTGCCTCAGCTTTTCGCCCAGCTGGCGTTTAATTTCAGCCTTATGCTCTCTGAAGCTATTTACCACCTCATTGGCATTATCTGCATTAAAAATACTGAGGTAAAAACGGGTTAGGATAAGGTCGCTGGTAACGGTTACGTTGGTAACGGTTACAAATGCCTTTCCGTATATCGATTTTCCGTTCCTGCTTAAAATTTCGGTGAATGCTTCTTTTATCAAGGAAGCTATTTTCAATTGCCTGCGCGAATCCATTGTTTTAAATATTTTGCGTAAAAGTAAAAATTAAAAAACGCTGTATGCGTTAAATGCAGCACACTTAGCAAGGAGAAACTATATTTGCCCACTCATGAAAAACCTTTGGCGCGTACTTTCATACCTCCGCAAATATGCGGTGTTTTCTGCCCTCAACATTCTTTTCAACGTGTTGACGGTCATTTTTTCGCTGTTTTCAGTGGTCATGATCATCCCGTTTCTGCAGTTGCTGCTTAAAAAAATACCCCCGGTAATGCAGAAGCCGGAATTTTCATTAACCGCCGACTATATTTTCGACTACCTCAAATTTCTGCTCAGTAAAGAAATTGCAGCCAACAATAATATAATAGCGCTGGCCAAGTTTTGTGTGCTTATAGCCATCCTCTTCTTTTTAAAGAACCTTTTCCGTTTCCTGGCCCTTTATTTTCTGGCACCCATCCGTAGCGGCTCGGTGCGCGATATACGGGCCGACCTTTATACCAAGCTTGTTTCCCTTCCCCTCTCTTACTATTCGCGCGAGCGCAAAGGCGATATCATTTCGCGGGTTACCGACGACGTAAAAGAAGTTGAAAACTGTATCATCAGCTTTATTGAAGTAACCATCCGCGAGCCGCTTACCATCATTATATTCCTGGTGTTCCTGTTGCTGTTAAGCCCGCAATTGACAGGCTTTGTGCTTATCATGCTTTTTATTACCGGCTTTATTATTGGCCGGGTGGGCAAAAGCCTGAAACGCCAAAGCACCGAGGCTCAGTCTATGAGTGGCCAACTGCTTTCGGTGGTAGATGAAACTTTAGGTGGCCTGCGCATTATACATGCCTTTAATGCCGAGGTATTTATGAAAAACCAGTTTGATCGTGTAAATACCGACCTGTTTAACCTTAACCGCCGCATCAATACCCGCCGCGAGCTATCATCGCCCCTTACTGAGTTTCTGGCTATTTGCGTGGTATGCCTGGTGCTTTATTACGGCGGTATCCTGGTATTAAATCAAAAAACACTGGAGGCGGAGACCTTTATTGGTTTCATGGTCATCTTTGCCCAGCTTATACCACCGGCCAAAAACTTCTCTTCGGCATTTTATAATATCCGTAAAGGATTGGCTTCGGCCCAAAGAATTTTCGAAGTACTGGATGCCGATGCAAAGATACCCGAAAAGACCGATGCCTTGGGCATCAAGGAGTTCAAGCACTCAATTGAGTATAAAAATGTAGGCTTTACCTATAACAACTACGATAACAAAAAGATACTCGACAACATCAGTATAAAAATCGACAAGGGCCGTATGATAGCCCTGGTAGGCCAATCGGGTGCCGGCAAAACCACACTGGTTGACCTGCTTCCAAGGTTTTACGATCTGGGCGAAGGAAGCATTTTGTTGGATGGCCACGATATACGTGAATACAAACTGCATGAATTGCGCAGCCTGTTTGGCATGGTAAGCCAGGAGTCGATACTGTTCAACGACTCTGTACACAACAACATTGCCTTCGGCATTGAAAACGCCACACGCGATAAGGTGATTGAGGCGGCCAAGATTGCCAATGCCCATGATTTTATTATGCGTCTTGAACATGGCTACGACTCTACTATCGGCGACCGGGGCAATAAACTAAGCGGTGGAGAAAGGCAGCGCCTGACCATAGCCCGCGCAGTTTTGAAAAACCCACCTATCCTTATTTTAGATGAAGCTACTTCAAGCCTTGACTCTAACTCCGAAAAATTAGTGCAGGACGCTCTGATTAAGCTGATGAAGGGGCGAACAACTATCGTTATTGCCCACCGCCTGTCAACCATTCAGTATGCCGATGAGATCATTGTTATGCAGGAAGGCAAAATTGCCGAGCGCGGTAACCACATCGGCTTAATGGCTAAAGAGGGCATTTACAAAAAACTGGTAGAGCTGCAGGCCTTTTAAAGCTGCTAACACATTAATTTTATTTACTTCATTTTCACATTTTACCTCTGTAAAATCGCATCCGATTCAATTTTAAATTAAAGATTATTCTTTAACCCACCGGCTACTGCTTTGCTTTTCGGATGCAGCATATTTTTCGCTGATTTCTGGTTTCAAAAAATGCCCTTGTTCTTTTCAATTATTTAACATAATAAAAACAATTTTGTCCACATCATATCGTTTGGTCTTTTGTATCTTTGTTGCGAAAATTCGCGGAATATGGATTTTCGCAGTTAGCGGAATAGAATAAGTGGCCTCTAAAACAAAACTAATTAACTCATTTTCAATATTTTATCACTTATTTAATCAAAAGGAGGCCCCTATGAAAACCAAATCTCACCTTCTACTTGCATTAAGCACCATGTTGTGCCTAATGTGTGGAAATCTTTCCGCGCAAAATCCTTCAGCACTTGGCCAAACGCCCGCAACAGCCCCTGTTGCCGTTGTAAATACCGCCCCGGCTAACCAGGATGTTCTGGTAATGACCGGACGAATTATTGACAATGATTCGAAGCAACCCATTAAGAACGCAAGAATAAACTTTGACCGTTTTGGTGAGGAGCTTTTACATGCCTCTATTGATGACAACGGCAACTACTCCATCGTTCTGAACAAAAAAGAACTGGGCGAGCCTATCCGTGTAATATTTAAAATTGCCGGTTATAAAAAGTTTGTAGTTAAGAGCGTTAAGAAATCAGTAACACATTTAACTGCCGACCTGTTCCTTGAACCTGAAGAATCAGAAGGTAAAAGTTCAGGCACCGTGCAATACAAAATGGACGATAGCCCGTTCAACACTACGGTCATTAAAATGCAATAAATCATTTTTGGGTGAATTAAAAGGTCCGTTCCGGTTTCGGGGCGGATTTTTTTTGTCCGGAAGTGATTAAGCCACCATAAAATGCCGGTTGAGTACGCTTTTGCGGGGAACTATAATATCAGAAATACGTAAGCAATTAATATGCACTCCATCGGAGAAAATATCGAATTGCTTCATTACCTCAATAAAAACGCGCTGCTCAACAATCAGTTGGAAAGCATGATGCTTTATATTAACGAGGAGAATGGCCTTGTTATTGAAATTGTATTTTCTCTTCCCGATGTTGAAAAAGAAAAACACCTCCGGTTAAAGTTTACAGAAGTGATCGAATACATGTTTTATTACAAATCAGATTATGCCCATTACACCGTTCGGCGACTGAAATTTATCCGCGAAGAGGAGTGCTTCTATTTTTCTATCGATCCTGAAGATGAACTTCCTAAGGTATCGCATACCGACCAGGATATTATCAGGGCCAAAAATGTTGAGGGTTATTTACTCTGAGGCTTATTACAAATCAACCGGCATATATTTCCCTGCCATTACTTACCTTCACCCCTCGCAAATAAACATGCCGGTCAATGACCCCTGAAGAAATAAAGCAACTCTGTATCTCATCATGCAAATCTTATTACGACTATCTTGAAAAATCCGGCCGGGGTTTGAATGAAATAGATGTATGGGGTGTGGAGATAGTTGATCATTACCAGCGCATCGTTAATCTGCGGCTATCCAAAAAAATATTTGATGCTGAAACTATCTTCTTTCGCTTTGAAGGAGATGATAATAAATACGACACCACCCAAATAAGTGTACTTGAATACGATGTTGAAAAGAACATGCTTTACCTGGAACCCAATGCCGAGCTGTTCCCCAGATTCATCAATATTAAACATGGCAGCCTGAAGGTAATTGCCGACATGAAGTTTTTGGTACAACGCGTTAACAGCTGGTTCGATCAGAAAGGAAGTGGCCTGCAATTGCCCAATAGAAAATCGCCGTTAGAGCACCTGGCCAAAAACTTTCCATATTTCGAACATCCCTCACCCGGCGATGACCAGAAAGCTGCTATACAAGCTATACTTACAGAGCCGTTTACGTATATCTGGGGCGCACCGGGTACCGGTAAAACACAGTTGGTACTGGCCAATGTAATTGTGCAATACGTTAAAAACCATAAGCGCTGCGCTATACTGGCCCCTACCAATACGGCATTAGAGCAGGTTATGCGTGGCGTGCTGCGCATGAGTGATGCAGCAGGTATTCCCCGCGATAAATTTCTGCGGTTAGGCCATACTTCAAAAGCCTTTGCCCAGCAGTACCCTGAAGTTTGTGAAAACTTCGGCATCAGCAGCCAGCGCTCGCAAATTGAAAAACAGATACGGGTGGTGCAAAGTGTAATGAAAAAAGAAAGCGCCGGTGCCGATAGCACCCTTACCAAACTTGAAGAAGGCCTTCAGAAACTACGGGAGCTGAAAGACCTGCTGGAAGCCGTTGCCGAAAACACCCGCAAAAGCACCAGCCAGAAACTAATTAAAAAGCTATTGAAGGAAATTAAAGATCTGGTGGGCAGCCACCCGCTTACCGAGATGATTGTAAAACATCTTGAACCGGAAGGTGTGCCTACTGCCATTAACCAGCTGAATAGTTTTATTACCAACCAAAAGAAAGAGGAGGCGGTTATACAAGCCAAGGCTGTTGAGTTTGCAAGCTTACCTGAACATGACCTGAAGAACATGCTGCAGGAACTGGAACAATCGCATAAAAAAATGAGGGGCAGTAACGAGCGCGCCAAGAATGCTGCCGTTGTTGCTGCAACATTAGACAGCTACATTTTCCGCTTTATTGAAGACGACCTGGAGGTTGAGCATATTTTTTTAGATGAGGCAGGTTATGCCTGCGCTGTAAAAGCGATGCCCTTGATGAAGAACGATGTGCCCGTCACCTTCCTGGGCGACCATTTGCAATTACCGCCGGTATGCGAAATGAACGACCTGGAAATGCAGGACGAAAAAATGCGCGATGCCTTTGTGTGGTCTAAAAGTGCCATTCACCTGGCGCGGCTTTTTGACCAAAGCAAACAGGCTGCTTATGATGCATACGTAAACAACGAAGAGAGCCTTAACGACAAAATGACCCGGGTTGACCTGCGCCACACGCACCGCTTTGGAAAAAACCTGGCAGCCGTACTGAACGAATATGTTTACAAAAATGGTTTCGGCAGTAACAGTTTACGTGGAGAAACAGAAATATACTTTGTGCATGTTGAAACCAACGTGCCCCAGCCCCGCAACATGTACGATAAACCTACCCGCGAAGCGGAGGCCGAAGCACATGCCATTAAACAGTTTATTGAAACAACCGGCCTGGGCGATTACGCTATTATAACCCCCTACATTAACCAGGTAAAACTACTAGGCAAACTACTGCCCCGCGACAGGAACGAAGGCCGCATACTAACGGTGCACGGGGCACAGGGCAAAGAGTGGGAAAACGTTTTACTGAGTGTAGTTGATACCGATAAAAAGTGGTTCACCGACTCGCGCTATGCCAGGTCACGTGGTTTGTTTTTGCTGAACACAGCCGTTAGCCGCGCCAAAAAGCGCCTCATTATTTTCGGCAACTATCATTATTGGAAAAAACAGCATGGCCAACTCATCAAAGGCCTGCTGGATGTGGCTGAGGAGTGGAGGATGTTGTAATCACATTCGCCTTTACCAAGCCATACCAAAAGCAAATTAAAGGCCCAGCTTCGTTTTCAAAAATGCCAGCGTTAAAGCCCAGGCCTCTGCTGCAGCCTCCTTGTTATAACTGGGCCTTGCATCGCAGAAAAAAGCATGGTCAGCGTATGAAAAAACAATGCTTGCAAAGGGCTTGTTCTCCTTGTTCAACTCAGCAGCAATTGCATCGACCTGCGTTTGCGGAATATGCTTGTCCATTCCTCCCCAGCAAAACAGCATGGGTGCATGCAGCTGTGCCGCACGCTTTACAAGGTCCGGCGCTATTCTTCCGCCGTAATAACTAATGGCGGCTTTAAAAGGTAAAATAGTATTGGCCAGAAAAGAAACTCTTCCGCCCATACAATAACCGGTGCATGCAATTTTGTCTTTTTGAACTGATTCACTGCTCTGCAGCCACCACCAGCAGGCTTGTATATCAGCCTCCATGCCTTGTTCCGTTACCCCTTGAAAATGGACTGCCAAAGCGGGGAAATCATTGTACGCACCCTCAAAACCTGCAGGTGCAGTGCGGTGAAACAACTCCGGCGCAATAACCACATAACCTTCTTTGGCAAAACGTTCAGCCACATCCCTGATATGGCCGTTTACACCAAACGCTTCCTGAAAAAGCATTAGCCCGGGATAATTTCCTGGCCCATCTGGCTGGGCAACATAGGCCTGCATAGAGGTTCCATCAGCTACAGATAAGGTTACATACTTGTGTTTCGACATAATTGCCTTTCTTTCATTGCGGGGAGAAAATGCTCCGACGCAAATTTTAATTAATTCTGCGGCATTTCCCTCATTTCACACCAGCTTATCAGATATTTGCAGCACCCTAAAACAATTTCCCGACATGAAGCGATTTTCGTTGCTCCGTACTGCATTGTATTTGCTCCTGCTTTTCCCTTTTCATTCAGGCTATGCCTCCGGAAAAAACAACCAAAGCACTGCACCCGTAAGCCAGGTAAGCCGGCCAGGTGTTTACCAGGGTTACTCCACGCCAACTTATAAGGGCTTTACTTACAGCTCGTATTATGTACAAATGCGCGATAGCATTTTATTGGCTGTTGATGTGTACCTGCCCAAAGGTTTAGAGCCTGGTAAAAAAATTCCGGCTATTCTGTATCTGGATCGATATGTGCGCTCGCTACAGGCAAAATGGCCTTTTAATATGTTTATGGATCCTGTGCTGGCATCGGTGGGCGAGGGCGAGGTTAAATACTTTACATCTTACGGTTACGCCGTTGTTGTTGTTGATGTGCGCGGAACCGGGGCCTCGCAGGGACAAAGGCGCATGGAGTTCAGCCCGGAAGAAGTGCGGGACGGAAGGGACCTGGTAGATTGGATAATTGCTCAAGCATGGAGCGATAAAAACGTTGGCACCACCGGCATCTCTTATTTGGGCACAACTGCCGAAATGCTGCTGGCTAACCAGCACCCCGCAGTAAAAGCCTGCATTCCCCGCTCAGCTATTTTCGATCTATACAATAACGTTGCATTTCCGGGCGGTGTGCGCCAGGGGCCTTTTGTTGAAATTTGGGGCCAAACAACCAAAGCATTAGACGATAACAACTTTGCTGCTTTTGGCAAGCGGGGTAAACTTGTAAAAGGCGCCCATCCGGTACAAAGCGACAAGCACCACAAAATTTACAAGCAGGTAATTGCCCAGCACAAAAAGAACTTTAATGTAAGCACCGGTGCCGAATCGATTGAATTCAGAGACGACCTTCAACCTGCGGTTAACGCGTCTTTGAATGATTTTAGTGTTCACACCCGCATGTCGCAGGTGGAAGGTTCGCATACCCCCATTTACCGCATTGATGGCTGGTACGATGGTGCCCTGGCTAAAGGCTGCCTGGATGCCAGTTTGAATACAGCTAACACCCGCAAGGTTTTAATTGGCCCCTGGGACCACGGCCCGCGAAACAACGTTAGCCCTTATGCCACATCGAAAAAAATTGACTTTAATATCCATGCCGAAATGCTGCGTTTTTTCGATCACTACCTTAAAGGCATTAAAAACGGCATTGACGAAGAACCGCTTTATACTTACTTTTCAGTCGGTGATGAAACCTGGAAGAATAGTGCTGCATGGCCACCACAAAATGAACGCACAGAAAAGTTTTATCTCAGCTCAGATAAAACCTCGGTTATGGTGCCTTCAAAAATAAAAGGTGGCACACTGGATTATACAATTGACTACACTTCCAGCAGTGGATTGACCTCCGGCTGGAACAGCCTTGTGCCCACCTACATGCATGGCCCAACCAACTACCCCGACCGCAGAAAAGAAGATGAAAAACTTTTAAGTTTTACTTCCGAAGAACTACCAGCCAATACTGCTATAGCCGGCACACCGGTCATTACTTTAAATTTTTCGGCCGATGCCAATGATGCCGGTGTTTTTTGTTACCTGGAAGATGTAGGTCCTGACAGCTCGGTTGTTTATGTTACAGAAGGAACCTTCAGGCCAGTTCAGCGCAAAGCAGATACTGAAACCTATAAAACCCCGTACCCGAACCACAGCTATAAAAAAACAGATGCCGAAGCTTATAAAAGCGGAGAAACTGTGCAGCTTACATTCGATCTGTTACCCATTGCTTACGAATTTAAAAAAGGCCATCACATCCGGGTTTCAATAGCCGGCGCCGACGCAGGCCACTTTAATTTGCCTAAGGAGAAGCCTGCTCATTTTAAGATCAGCAGCAGTACTGAGAATCCTTCACTTATTACGCTACCGGTAATTACTGAATAGCCTCTTATTTAATTTCAGGTTCAGTTGCTTTAGTATGCACAAAGTCTGCCAGGCTTTTTAGTTTGTCTTCAGCCTCTTTCATGCTCTTGATGCCTTCAAAATTCAGCACCAGAAACTTTTCAGTTTCGCGCAGGTACATGCCTTGCTTGTTGCGCTGTACGTAATCCATTATTTTACCGAACACACTGGAACTATAAAAACTCGATTCTTTATTCTGAATAAAGTAACAGCGCAGGTGTCGCCCTTTTAAAAGTATTTGCTCCATTCCCAACTTAGTGGCAATCCATTTTAAGCGCATGGCATCAAACAGTTCAAACACCTGCTTAGGCACCGGCCCGAACCTGTCATGCAGTTCTTCTTCAAATTTTTTCAAGGCCGGCTCATCCTTCAACTCGTTCAGGTCGCGGTATAATATCATCCGCTCGGTGCTGTTAGATACATAGTCAGATGGAATAAGCATTTCAAGGTCAGTTTCAATGGCACAATCGCGCACGTAATCCTGCACACGCTCCATCTCTTCATGGTACAGCTCTTTAAAATCCGTTTGCTTTAACTCACGGATAGCTTCGTCCAGAATTTTGTGGTATACATCGTAACCTATCTCAGCTATGAAGCCGCTTTGCTCAGCGCCCAAAAGGTTACCCGCGCCGCGTATATCCATATCGCGCATGGCTATATTAAAGCCGCTACCCAGGTCGCTGAACTCTTCAATTGTTTTTAAACGCGCTTTAGCTTCTGAAGTGAGCGTGCTGGCCGGTGGTGCAAATAAATAGCAGAATGCATGTTTGTTGCTCCGGCCCACACGACCGCGCAACTGGTGCAAATCGCTCAGCCCGAAGTTATGTGCATTGTTTATGATAATAGTATTGGCATTGGGTATGTCTATACCGCTTTCAATAATGTTGGTTGAAAGCAGCACATCAAACTCGCGGTTAATGAATTTTAATATTACCTCTTCCAGGTGCTCGCCTTCCATTTGCCCGTGTGCCACACCGATGTCTACATTGGGCACTAATTTCTGCAACATCGTTTTTACTTCGGCAATATCCTTAACGCGGTTGTGCACAAAGAACACCTGCCCGCCGCGATACACTTCATACTCAATCGCCTCTTTAATGATCTCGGGATCTAAGGGGTGAACGGATGTGTTGATAGGCTGCCGGTTAGGCGGAGCCGTATTAATAATTGAAAGATCGCGTGCGCCCATCATACTAAACTGCAGCGTGCGCGGAATCGGGGTGGCTGTAAGCGTAAGTGAATCAATATTCTCGCGCAGGGTTTTCAAAGTCTCTTTAACCCCCACACCAAATTTTTGTTCCTCATCAATCACCATCAGGCCAAGGTCTTTAAACTTAACTTTTTTACCTACCAGGCCATGTGTGCCAATAATGATATTTATTTTTCCCTCTGCCAGTCTTTTCAGCGTCTCTGTTTTCTCCTTCGCAGTTTTGAACCGGTTGATGTAATCTACCTCAATCGGAAAATCAGCCAGTCTTTCTTTAAACGACTTGTAATGCTGCAAAGCCAGAATGGTAGTAGGCACTAAAACCGCCACCTGTTTACCATCACAGGCGGCTTTAAATGCCGCGCGGATGGCAACTTCTGTCTTACCAAAACCAACATCGCCGCACACCAGCCTGTCCATAGGCGATAGAGCCTCCATATCGCGCTTGGCATCTTCGGTAGCCTTTGCCTGGTCAGGTGTGTCTTCGTAAATGAACGAGGCCTCCAGTTCAGCCTGCAGATAAGAATCTTTTGAGAACTGAAAACCGCGCGAAGCTTTGCGCTTGGCATAAAGCTGAATCAGGTCAAAAGCAATTTCTTTGATCTTCTTCTTGGTCTTCTTCTTCAGGTTACCCCAGGTTTCGCTGCCCAGCTTGTTTACCCGCGGACCTTCACCTTCCTTGCCTACATACTTCGAAATTTTGTGCAGCGATTGTATGCCCACATACAGAATATCGTTACCCGCATATATCAGGCGCACTGCTTCCTGCAGCTGTCCTCCTACTTCAATTTTTTCAAGGCCGGAGTAAACACCTACACCATGGTCGATGTGTGTTACATAATCGCCGGGTTTTAATTCGCGCAGGGTTTTTATCAGCAAGGCCTTATCCCGCGAAAAGCCCTGTCGCAGATTGTACTTGTGGTACCTGTTAAATATCTGGTGGTCGGTATAGCAGGCAATTTTCAAATCATCATCAATAAAACCCTGGTGTATGCCAATGTTAACGGGGGTCCAGCTCACTTTTGCTTTCAAGTCTTCAAAAATGGCATAGAAGCGCTCCACCTGTTTCAGGTTTTCGGCAAATACAAGGTTAGTGTATTGCTTGTCGTTGTTCTGCGCCAGGTCCCTTATCAGCAGATCAAAATTTTTGTTGAATGAGGGTTGCGGATGGCTGTGAAACTCAATTTTTTTTCCGGTCTTAAAGAAGGACTGCTTGCCGAACTCGATCACCTTAAACTTACCAATGCCTTTTATAAAATCTGCCGATGACAAAAACACTTCTTCCGGTTCGCCTTCCAGTAAAGGGTGATTTGGATGCTCCAGTCTGTTCTTCTTAATATCGGGTTGCGCCTTGCGGGCTTTCTCCATCGAGATATTCAAAATATCCATCAGTATGGCAGCATCTTTTATCCAGATGATCGTATTTGCCGGAAAGGCTTCGAGCACAGAACTCTTCATCTCATTGCCAAAGTGCGTTTGAATATTCGGCACAATGGTAACGCTGGCAATTTTTTTCACCGATAGCTGCGTAAGCGGGTCAAAGGTTCTTATAGATTCAATCTCCTCTCCAAACAATTCAACACGATAAGGATACTCGTTACCGAAAGAAAAGATGTCAATAATATCTCCGCGGATAGAAAACTGGCCCGGCTCGTACACAAAATCAACCCGCTCAAATTCAAACTCCACCAGCAGGTCTATCATAAAATCAATTTCCAGCTTCTCATTCACCTTCATGCGCAGAGTCTGCTCGTTCAATTCTGCCGCTCGCACCACCTTCTCCAGCATCGCTTCAGGGTAACTAACAGCAATCTCAGCACGGCTGTTCGAGTTGCTTAACCGGTTAACCGTTTCAGTGCGTAATAAAACGTTGTTGTTATTTATCTCTGAAAAATCCTGTGGCCTTTTAAATGAATCAGGGAAGAAGAAAATGTCCTTGTTCTCTAAAATGTTTTTCAGGTTGTTCTGAAAATAAGCCGACTCCTCTTTATCTGACAGGATAAAAAAGTGATTGTATTCCGTACTTTTAAAAACAGCCGCCGCCACAAAAGCCTCTTGCGAACCTATCAGGCCTTTTAAATGCACCTCTCCAAAATCTTCGGTACCGGTAAGCAGTTCTTTAATCTGCCTTACCTGGTTACTCTCCACATACCGCTGCAATAATTCATTCAAATTCATAAACACCATTAATTTTGAAACAGGTTAAAAACAGCTATCCCCGCACGGGTTAGCCGGCGGGGTTAAATGATGGGCAAATATAAGGGTTTGTTCGGGGGTATGTAAGGAGAACCATCATCCTTTATAAATTTTCTTTCAGTCTCTATTCATTAAGTTTGTTTTAATAATAAAATAACATGGGACTATTTGATCTGTTTAAGAAGAAAACAACTGATTCGACATTTCCAGAAAACGAGCTGGAAATAGCTTTAATGAACGCAGTAACTGACGCTTCCAAGCGTAGGGATTTTTTCATGAAGTTACTATGGTCGCCGCTGATAATTATTTCTGCAGATCAAACAAACGAAGCAGATGGTTCGTGGATTGCTGAGGCTGGCACAGTACTTAAACTCTTGCCATTGCCAGACGGAAGGATTCCGATATTCAGCGCATCCAACAGAATTTATGATAAAGGAATAATCGAGAAAAAACCAATTAAAATTTTAACCATCAATGCCCGAGACCTTTTTGCAACTGCGAAAGGAACAACATTTGTTTTAAATCCTTACTCGGCTTATGGAAAGGAATTAATTCCCGAGGTGATTGAAGCATTATTATCAGGATCAATTTTTGAGTCTAAGAAAGAGACAATAATAACGAAAAAAGAAACCCAGGTGCGCCTGGCACAACCAGCAAATTATCCTGTTAAATTGGCAGAAGCATTATCCAGATTATTTGAAAAAAGACCGATAGTAAATGCTGCATATTTAGCTCTAATAAAGTGGCCCGATAAAGAAAAGCCACATTTACTTATAGGGCTTGATTCGACAGATGATATATCTGCTATAATGGATGAAGCAGGACCAATGGCTGAACGAATTTTAGGCTTAGGAGAAATTATAGATATTACCAGAGTGGAGGAAAAGGATGGGGTGTCAAACTATCTAAAAACTACTAAACCATTTTATACCCGCATATAATTTTAAATCCCATACTTCCACAAATAATAAAACCGTTTGATCCACTCGTTATTAACGGCAATCAAACCGTCCTCATCCTGCCACCATTTTAACTCATCAAAGCGCGAGTTGGGTGCGCCGCGCACAATTACTTCAACGCCCTGCGCCTTTAGTTTCTTCTTAAATACATCCTGCACCCGATGGGTATGCAGCTTGGAGGAAAGTATCATGATCTTTTTAAGGTGGTGCAAATGGCAGTATTGCGCAATCATATCCGATTCCTCTTTAGTGCTGGTGCCACCATGCAAAACATCAATAACAGAATCGGGTATGCCCTGCCTGCGCAGGTTGGCCACTGTCATGTCCGACTCCAGCGTATCAATACCAAAAACCCTGAGCTCTATTACGGGGTTGCCGCCGGTGCAGATAACCCTGTTTACATAAGCTGCATGCATAATTTTTACGGCCTCGTTACCGCGGTCATATCCCCCGCCCGATAGCACCACCAGGGCATCAACCTTTTGCAATGAATCTTCAACAATTAAAGAAGTGGCAAACCAGCGCAATACCGGTTCCCGCCAAACGTATGTCAACGCACCAAGCAGCAGCAGCGGGAAAACGATAATTAAAAACCTGCGCATAGCTTATTTACCCTGAACCCTGCCGTTCAACCAGTTAATAAGGTAGGCAAAAAATGCTGTGCGGTCAGCCATTGGTTCATTGTGCATTTCGTGAAAATAGCCGTCCCAGAGTTTCAGTGTAACGAGATCTTTAGGCGCCCTGGCTGCAAACTCTTTGGTGCCTTCAGGCGAGGTAAGCCTGTCGGCCGTTCCGTGCATCAGCAGCAATGGTGTTTTTAATTCAGCCGCATGTGCCAGGGCCCACTGGCCTGCATTAAAGAAACCGAAGAACATGCCGGCAGTAATTTTGCCGTGGTTGTAAGGGTCAGCATTGTATTTTTTAACCTCTTCCGGGTCGCGCGAAATGCCGGCTGAGTCCAGCTCTGCCTTTTCAGTAAAAGCGGGATAAATGTTTATCATCACCTTGGCTAAGAAAACTTTTACAGCAGGTGGCTCAAACGCTAACTTCAAAAGCGGACCGGTTGCAACAGCACCTGCCAGCTTCGGGTTGCGCTTCAATAAGTAATTCAATACCTCTCCGCCGCCCATGCTATGGCCCCATAAAAACTTAGGCAAGCCCGGGTAGCGGGTCTCCGCCTCGGCTAAAATCACTTTTATTGAATCCAGCATCGCTTCATAGCTTGGCGCGTGTCCTCTTTTCCCTTCTGTCTGGCCATGACCAAATTCGTCATAAGCCAATACCGAATAGCCGGCAGCTACTAATCTTCCGGCAGCATCGGCATACCGGCCACTGTGTTCATTAAATCCATGCACAATGCAAACCACCCCTTTGGGCTGCGGAGCACTCCAGCCCTGTGCAAAAATTTTCAGTCCTTCCTGTGTCCAGCTCCATTCAAAATGATTTGCCATAATTGTTGTTTTATGAATTAAATACTTTTGTATTTCTTAGCCACCTTGGTGCTTTTGCGGCCAAACTCCTTAACCCGAAACTATAAAAATTTGCCGATTCATAGTTTCAAAATATATCTTTGGCCCGCCTGTTCATTATACGGGCATTTAAAACACACTAAATATGAAAAAGATGTTGCAGGTAACCGGGCTTGTATTGGGGATACTGATATTGGCAGCCGTATTGTATGTGGGCGGCATGCTGTTATTTTTATATATTACAGAATACAGGCCAAAGCCTATGGAGGAAATTGCTGTGGTAAGTGCCAAAACACCTCAAAAAAGCACCACTGTTATCAGCGATACAACATTTACCCTGCTTACCTGGAATCTGGGCTACGGAGGCCTGGGCGCGGAGGTTGATTTCTTTTACGATGGCGGCAAAATGGTAACCTCACCCAAAGAACATGTAGAGAAAAACAACCGTGGCATGGTTGAATTGCTGAAACAAAACCAGGACGCTGATTTTATCCTTTTACAGGAAGCCGACCGCAACAGCAAACGCAGCTGGAGGATAGACCAGGTGGCAGAATTTGCCGATGCGTTGCCGGGCTTTAACTATGCCTTTGCACCCAACTATGTGGTTAAATACGTGCCTTTCCCTTTTCTTGACCCTATGGGAGATATATACGGCGGTATTGCAATCTATAGTAAACACACTCCTGTTGAATGCAATAGAATTGCCCTGCCAAATATTACCGACTTTCCGCGGTACCTGGTGTATTTAAAAAGGTGCTTAATGCTGCAACGTTTTAAACTGGCCAATGGCAAAGACCTGGTAATTATGAACGCCCATTTTGAAGCATACGATGCCGGTGGACTGGTTAAAAAAGAGCAGCGCGCAGTAACTAAAAAAATACTTGAAAACGAATATGCCAAAGGCAACTATGTAATACTGGGTGCCGATTGGAACATTGCCCCTCCCGGTTTTAACGTGCATACCTGGGAACACAAAAAAATTACCGATGAGTTGTACCTGATGAACAACGATTCGGTATTTGTGCCCGGCTGGCATTATATTTTCGACCCTACTACTGCCACCAACCGCAAAAACGAAACCTCATATACTGAAGGTGTAACCTACAAAACCATCATAGACTACTTCTATGTTTCGCCTAATATCCAGGTAGATTCTATTCATGGTATTGATCTGCACTTTGCTTACACCGATCATAACCCAGTTAAGATGAAGATTACTTTGAAGCAATAATTACTACTTCACGCTCAATCAATATAGGTTTCGCTTCTGCCTTTTACCGCCCGAAAGTAGTTTAGTGATTGGGGTTTGGCCGTTATAATTACGATGACGCGAAATGGTTAAGTTTAATTTCCGGCCAGCCAGGTCTCAGGATCCATTTTGTCCTTACCGCGCCATATCTCCAGATGCACTTTGGTCAGGTCTTCGTTTTTATCGGTATGCAGGGTGCCCAGGCTCTGCTTTACACTAATGGTTTGGTTGGGTTTTACAGTTACAGTTTCAATGTTTGAGTAAACGGTAAAGTATTCGCCATGCTTAACTATAACACAGTTTTGTATGGTAGGCAAAAAGAAAACGCTTACCACGGTGCCCCCAAATACGGCACGGGCCTCTGATCCTGCAACGGTTTTAATGTCTACACCATTATTCTCAACCATTACCCCTTTTAAAACGGGGTGCGGGTGCTTGCCAAACTGGCCTACAATATGGCCTCGGCTAACGGGCCATGGCAGTTTACCCTTATTACTGCTGAAATCGTTCGATAAGGCCTGTTCAGCTGGCGTAAGCGGCATAGTTTCGTTGGTCTTTTTGTTTACCGAAACCTGCGTGGTATTGTTCTTGTTCTTCTTAGCCAGCTCTTCCGCTTTCTTTTTTGCCAGGCGTATCTCTTCTTCAATAATGGCCTGTATTTTGCGGTTAACCTGCTGCACGGCTTTGTTTTTTTCAATGGCAGCGGCGGTTAGTTTCTTTTCTTTTTCCTGCAAGGCAGTAACGGCTGCATCTTTTTCCTGTTTCTCTTTCTCAAGATTGGTTTTTTGGGCAGTCTGGTTTTTTAAGAGGCTTTCTTTTTCCTGTTTGCTTTCCTGCAAATCGTCTTTTTTGGCTTGCAACTCGCCAATGGCTTTTTGAATGGCCTTGGCTTGCTGGCGCCGGTATTCGGCTACTTTAAGTAAATAGTTGTAGCGCACTATGGCATCGTAAAAAGAGGTAGACGAAAGAATGAATGCTGCCTGGTTTTGCAGGCTTATGCTTTGGTATGTTTTGCGCAGCATATTGGCATAATCAAGCTTCATTTTTTCTACCTCAGCGCTTTTATTTTCAATGTCTCCTTCGGTTTGATGTATGTTTTCATCCAGGTCATCTATCTGGTTACTGAAGTTTTTTATAAGCTTCTCGCGCGAGCGTATTTTTGCCTGCAGCGAAAGTATTTCGCCCATGTTCTTCTCCTTTTTGGCATCGGTATTTTTGATGGCGGCCTCAATGGTCTTTATCTCCTCCTGCAGTTTTTTCATTTGCTTCTGCAGTTGCTCTTTTTTTTGTTTGGTAGTTTGCTGCGCATAGGCAGGTAGCCAGTAGATGGCCAGTAACAGGCACATAACTGAAGCAACCATCAACCTCCTGAAACTCAGATCAGCTGCAAGCCGTTTCGGGATTACTTCTTCACCGCCCCCCCTTGTAATGACGGCACCTGGAGTATTATTCCGCGGGCGGAGAGTGGTTGTTGTGCCCTTATTGCGGAATATGGTTTTCATTTTAATGCTTATATTTTTCAGTCACCTCAAAGGGGTAGGCCTGGTTTTCGTTTAATTTTACTTTGGTAAAATCGATGGTTAAAATCAATACAGCTCCATCGCGGTTTACTTCAATAACCCGGTGATAAGAAAACGGTTTTCCTTCAACAAGATTATAATTATCAAAAGTAATGGACATCTGTTGGGTCAGGAGCTTGTCTTTCAACAGAATTTTTGAAATAGTGTAGTTTCCGCTGTTCACCCAGATTTTTTCAAGCAGGTTGTTGTTTTCGGCGTAAATGATATAGGTGCTGTCCTGGTAAACAGCGGTAGAGGCCTTTTCATGGATATCTGGTTTCTCACCCGCCAGAATTTGTTGCAGCATGGCAAAGCTTACCGGAAATAAAAGCCAGTTATTTAAATAGCTGAAAGCGCGCCCGGTGTATTCGGTGTTTATTTTGTTCAGTAACTGAAACGTATCTGGAGTTATCAGCACGCGGGCGGCCTCAACATTCATAGGCCCGGTAATGCTCATCCATACCAGGCTATCTTTTTTTATCCGCAGCGAAGCCTGAAAATCCTGCTCGCTTTTGCCGTCGTCCCAACTTAGTTTGGCTTTGGCTGAAAGGGTGTGGTAGCCGGACTGGTTAAGGAAGAGATGATGTATGAGGGTATCGAAAGTAATGTTTGCCGTATCGGGCATACTTTGGGCACGCACGTGATTAAAGGATATAAAGTTTAATAGCAGAGTTATAAAGATGATTCTGAATGGCATTTTGGGGTGTATTATTGTTTTTGTCGATTCTGCGTGATTTTGCCCTTTTTGTTTTGACAGGCAACTATACACCTGTTAAAAGCAGTACAAAGAGGAAACAATAACCGAATCTATTATTTATAATCTGCGCTTTTTAAAAAAGTAAGAAAGCGATAGAATAACAGAAAGGCCAATGCAAGTCAGGCCAGCATATAAGTACCTATTATAGTGCACTTGAAAATGTTCAGGAAAAGCAATCGTAGCACCTGTTACCAGTATACCTAATACACCTACACCTGCAATAGGCTTTAAGTCATCGTTCATTACTTACCGGTTTTGATGGACTTATTCTCAGGCTTAGTTTTCACCCTCCATGCCAGCTTAATCTCCTTTTTATTGCTCAATATAATTCTGCTCAGAAATTTTGCGGTCCAGCGTTGGGGTGTTAGCGCCGGCGTCTTTGGCTTTTTTCCAGTAATCAACAGCTTGGTCCTTTTGCCCCAGCTTAAATAAAATATCGCCGTAGTGCTCAAGTATAGTGTTGCTTTTATCGCCACCGGCCTTCAAGGCTTTTTCCTGCCATTCCTTAGCACCTGTAAAGTCGTTCAGCTGAAACAAGATCCAGGCGTAGGTATCCAGGAACGAATTATTATCGGGCTCCAGCTTGTTGGCATAGGCACTCATTTCTTTCGCCTTCTCTAAATTAACTTTACGCTCGCTTAAATAGTAACTGTAGTTATTCAGTACATAAGCGTTTTCCGGGTCAATTTTCAATGCTTTTTCGTACGAACTATCACTTGCCGCACTTTTATTCATTTCATGGTAGGCATCTCCCATATCAGCTAAAAACTGGGCGCGTAGTTTATCCTTATCGGCGCTCATTTTTTCACCCTTCGAAAAGCTTTTAATGGCCTTTTCATACTCTTTCAACTGCAATTCGGCGCCGCCTTTAAAAAGATAAGCCAGTGGCTCATTCGGAAAAACTTCAATGGCATCGCTACAGGTCTTTGCTAAACTGGCCCAGTCTCTTTTATCGTTGTAAATACGCATTACCTGTTGCCATACCTGGAAAATATCCTGCTTTAAAGTCAGCGATTTCAGGTACGATTCAAGGGCCTTATCATTTTGGCTATCCAGGTAATACAAGTCGCCTTTAATGGCCCAGGCTTTAGGTTGATCGGGCTGGGTTTTGGTTAATATCTCCGCCAGGTCGAAAGCGTCCTGTTTATGGTCTTTTTTTACGTCCCAAAACTGCAGGTACGGGTAAAGTATTTTGATCTTGGTATCAATATCAACCTTCGGATTCTCAAATATTTTTTTCAGGTCATCCATGCTTTCCTGGGTGTTACCGCTTTGCAGTCCCAGCTCAGACATGGCCAGTAACGCACGGGCGTTGTCTGGTTCAATAACCAATATCTTTTTATAAATATCGACAGCCTTGTCTTTTATTTTGTTGGCGCGGTAAAGGTCAGCCAGCATCAACATGTATTCTGTTTCGCCGGGAAAAGCATCCACCAGCTTTTGTACCTCATTAATGGCATCGTTCAACCGGTTTAACCGCAAATACAGGTCCTTTTTTGTTTCAATTACATTTTCATCAATACCAAAATTTTTCTGAAACAGATCGTACACCTTTATCGCCGCATCAATCTGATTTGTTTTTTGGTAGAGGAAGGCCAGGTTAAGGTAGTAATCAGGGTTGCCCGGAAATTTATCAACCAGTGCTTTAAAGGTTTCAGTCGATTCTTTTACCTTGCCCTCACTCATGTAAACGCTGGCCAGTGCTTCCAGGTACCATTTATTGCCGGCATCTAAATTTACTGCTGCCAAAGCTTCGCTTTCGGCCTGCTGCGGCTTTTTAAGGGTCATGTAAACCTGGGTCAGCTGAAAATGTGCATCGGCATTATTGGGGTCAATAGCTACTACATCACTGTAGTTTTTCAGGGCATTATCCCAGTCTTCTATCACCTTCGCCTTTTCGGCATCAAAAAACAGGCGGGTAACCTTGGCCTGGTCGGCATTGCTTAGCTGAACAGCAGCTTGTTGCCCCTTTTTCTTATCGGCCTTACCACTTGCTGTTGCCTTTTGCCCGGTTTTGCACGAGGCCAATACAAGTAAACTAAAAAAAACAATGCTCTTAATGCTGCGCATGGACAAATTTTGAACGCCGGTTTTACAATACGCAAAACCCTGGCGCAATGGTAACAGGCCTTGTTATTGTATCAGCGCATTATAGTCGCCTACACTCAAATCCTCTAACCTACCCTCAAGTTTAACACTATTCCCTATCATCGAGTTTGCGATTAACTTATTTTTTAAATTCGATTTACCCTGAATGATACTGTTTTTTACTACCGAACTTTCAATAACCGTGCCCTTTCCTACAGATACATAAGGCCCTATTACCGAGTTTTTAAGCACTACATCATCGTCAATAAAACAAGGTTGAATCACCACCGAGTTCTCTATTACTGCTTTAGCACTTATTAACGGTTCGTTTTTATTAAACTCTAAAACCCGCTGATTAGTATAAACCGTAGCGTCTTTATTTCCGCAATCAAGCCACTCAATTACTTCGCCTTTGTAAAATCTGGTACCCTGGTTTTTCATGCGCTCCATGGCATCTGTAAGCCAGTATTCGCCTTTTTGCTTAATGTCGTTATCCAGCAGGTACTGCATTTCTTTGCGCAAGTAAACGCCGTCTTTAAAGTAATAGATACCTATAATGGCCAGGTCTGAAATAAAATCCTTTGGCTTCTCAACAAAGTCGGTAATTACGTTATCGGCACCCAGTTTCACCACCCCAAAAGCCGACGGGTCTTCTACCTTCTGCACCCAGATAACACCATCCATGTTGGCATCAATCTTAAACTCGCTTTTAAACAGGGTATCGGCAAAGGCAACTATCAGGTTGCCCTCCAGAAAATCTTCAGCACATAAAATAGCATGGGCAGTACCCAGCGGTACATCCTGGTATTTAATATGGCCCTTGCTGCCTGCACTTTTAGCAACATCCAGCAACATCTGAGGAATTACATCACCAAAGTCTTTGCGGATGATAAAAACAATGTCTTCAACTTTTTGGTCGGTCGATTTTATAAGCCCTTCAACCAGCCTTTGCACAATAGGCTTGCCTGCTACCGGCAACATAGGCTTTGGAACAGTTAAAGTGTGTGGGCGTAAACGGCTTCCCCAGCCTGCCATTGGTATTATTATTCTCATTGTTGTTGTTTTATTTTTTGCCGCTAAGGCACTAAAAACACTAAGAAATACAAAAAATATTATCGGGGAGACCTTTTTGCAAAAACTTTGTGCCTTCCTGTCTTTGTGGCTATAATTCTTTAATGTTTACCGGTTGAACCGAAGCCTCCGTGGCCGCGGTCGGTGTCGTTTAATTCACTTACAGAAATCCATTCGGCGCGTTCGTGTTGGGCAATAATCATCTGCGCAATACGGTCGCCGTTTTTTATACTGAAATCTTCGTTCGATAAGTTGATGAGCGCTACTTTTATTTCGCCCCGGTAATCGCTGTCTATTGTAGCCGGCGAATTGGGCAGACTGATGCCATGCTTAAAGGCCAGACCGCTGCGGGGGCGCAACTGCGCTTCATAACCCAGGGGCAGTTCAATAAACAGGCCGGTGGGCACCAGCTTGCGTTCAAGTGGTTTCAGAATAACTTCTGTTTCAACAAAAGCGCGTATATCCATACCTGCCGAGCCGGCGGTTTCATAGGCCGGCAAAGCGTTGTTTGATTTGTTAATGATGCGTATTTCCATAAAGCCCGACAAACCTAATTGAATTTATAGATTTTGGAAAGGGAGTTATAACATGTGGTGGCCTAAATAGTGAACTAGCAGCTTTGGACGTTTAGCCGGGTAGCTGTAAAGCCTTTTATTAATTTCAGCCTCAGATTATTGAATTATGCCGCAAACACAGAAACTATCAGAACTTATCAGTGATATCGATTCAACCATAAAAAGCAGGTTTGGCGGAAAGACCTTTTGGATAAAGGCTGAGATAACCGATGTAAAAAAACAGCCTGATAAGCGGTGGTGTTTTCTGAAGTTTATTGAAAAAGACGGCAACACCATTACTACCGAAATGAAGGGTGTATTTTGGGCCAACAGCTATAATTACATTGAAGAGTTTGAAGCGGAGACCCAGCAAAAATTTGTAAGTGGATTGGAAATTACCTGCAATGTGCGGGTAAGGTTTCATAAGCGGTTTGGTATGGACCTGGAGGTGCTGGAAATTGATTTTGCCTATGCTATTGGCAAACTAGAGCGCGAACGCAAACAAACGCTGGAGCGGCTGGTGAATGAAAACCCCCTCATCAGGTTGCAGGATGGCTACTACTCTACACCCAATAACCGGGCGCCTTTGCCTATGGTATTTCAGCATATTGCTTTAATAACGGCGCCCAACTCAGATGGGCAGCGCGATTTTACCCATGTAATTGAAAAGAACAAGTATGGCTATGCTTTTGCCGTAACCCCGTTTTTAACCCAGGTACAGGGCGATAACGCTGCACAACTGATTATGGAACAACTCAGGCTGGTTGAAGAATCTAAAACAGATTTTGATGTAGTGGCCATTGTTCGGGGTGGCGGCAGCGATATTGATTTTAAATCTTTTAATGATTATGATCTGGCCCGCCAGGTGGCACTGTTTGAAAAGCCCATACTAACCGGTATAGGGCACGACCGCAATACAAGTATTGTTGACCTGATGGCGCGCCAACTTAAAACGCCTACAGAGGTAGCTGCGTTTATACTGGATAACAATTACGGTTTCGAAAACAATCTGCTGCGCATAAAAGACCGGATATTGCAGTTAGCTGAAAACTCGATAGATAATGCCAAAGACGAACTGAGGCATTATAAGCAACGCGTAAAAAATTTAAACCCAACCACCATACTCAAAAAGGGCTTTGCCATTGTATATGCTGATGATAAAATTGTTACCGACCCAAAGCACATAAGCACCGGCACCGAAATTAAAATGCATTTGCAACAGGAAATAATAAGCAGCACCGTAACTCAAAAAGCAAAAAATGAAAAAGAATATGACCTATAACGAAGCCTTTAATGCGCTTGAAATACTGGTTGAAGAAATTGAAACCGACGAAATACAACTGGATACACTTGCCGAAAAAGTAAAACAGGCAAATGACCTGATTAAGTTTTGCGAAACCAGATTACGGACGATTGATAAGGATATTAAGAAGGTGGTAGGTGAGCAATGATTTTATTTATTGTTTCGCCGTAACATGATTACGGTTGAGCAGCGTCCTGCCATCCAACACCCAAACCACCCCAAAATAAACCAGCATCAATAAACTGCTTAAAAGCCAGAAGTGGCCAAATTGAGCCAACAGATTGGTTTGAATCCAATCGCCCAGCAACCATAGGCCAACGCCGAGAAAAATATAACCCAGGTCTTTTTTAAGGTAGTAGTTTACCGGAAAATATTTACGGCCCATAAAGTATGAGGCTATGGCCATGCCGCCATAACAAGCCAGGGTAGCCCAGGCCGAGGCCATGTAACCATATTTGGGGATGAACAGCACGTTAAGCACAATGGTAAGCGCCGCACCACCGAATGATACAACCGCGCCCAGCAGTGTATTATCGGTAAGCTTATACCAGATAGACAGGTTTACATAAACCCCGAAACAAAGGTTAGCCGCCAGTAAAATAGGCACCACCGGTAAACCCACCCTGTATTTGGGTCCGATAAAATACTGAAACCAATTCATGTACAACATTACCAGCAGGAACACGAACACACAGAAAATCACAAAGTAATTCATTACATCGGCATATAGTTTTTTCGAGTCGTCTTTGTCGGCGTGGGCAAAGAAGAACGGCTCGGCGGCAAAGCGGAAGGCCTGTATAAAAAGCGACATCAGCAGCGATAACTTATAGCAAGCACCGTAAATGCCCAGCTGTGCCAGGTTGTGCAGGTTATCGTAGGGCAGCATATATTTAAGTATCATCCTGTCCAGCATTTCGTTAATGATACCGGCAAAACCTATAATAACCATCGGTAACGAAT
>Ga0316217_10001065_pt1 | contig 37080 bp, 36 predicted proteins | sample 1anoAmetaG_FD_203633 | JGI IMG/M metagenome (GOLD analysis project Ga0316217, IMG submission 203633) | Freshwater microbial communities from Trout Bog Lake, Wisconsin, USA - 1anoA | ecosystem: Environmental > Aquatic > Freshwater > Lake > Hypolimnion/Profundal zone | place: USA: Wisconsin...
CGGCGTGACGCAGAATTCGTAGTGCTCATGATAGTGTCCACTTAAATTAGGTGGACGCTATGCTCCTAGCTTTCGCTAACAGAATCAATATGGGGCGGTCGGACGCTTACAAGATTCAGGCAAGCAGGAGCGCTCATCCGGCAAGCGGGAGTACTCATCCGGCAAGCAGGAGCATTCATCCGGCAAGCGGGAGTACTCATTCGGCAAGCAGGAGCATTCATCCGGCAAGCGGGAGTACTCATCCGGCAAGCAGGAGCACTCATCCGTGAAGCAGGAGGGCTCATCCGGCAAGCGGGAGTACTCATCCGGCAAGCAGGAGTACTCATCCGGCAAGCAGGAGTACTCATCCGGCAAGCGGGAGTACTCATCCGGCAAGCGGGAGTACTCATCCGGCAAGCAGGAGCACTCATCCGGCAAGCGGGAGCACTCATCAGGCAAGCGGGAGTACTCATCCGGCAAGCAGCATCAAGATTTAGTGACGCAGGATGATGATTTCCTGAAGCCGCTTCAAGACATCGGAACTGAGTATCACTCAACAGGCAAGCAGCCCCTTGCACCCTTTTCCTTGTACCTTGCGCCTGCTTTTCAGTACCCTGCCGCTGCTCAGTGCAATCCCCCGCAATCGCTGAATGAGTTACTTGCCATTGCAGCGCGCGGCGGTATTGTCGCCAGGCCGTTACCGGCAGTCGTTGAATTAAGCCTCAAGTTCGTCTGAATGGAATTAAGCTTCAGGCCCGGCTGGTAATCAGGCTGCTGTGCCTGCACGGCTAATTTGTTCAGCAATGCCTGCCAAATTATTTACCGTTAAAGTTGGCGCGATCCCCCAGGGATCAAAAATCGTCTCAGGTGACCGTTTAACCCAGGCGGCGCGCATGCCTGAGGAAACTGCGCCTATCACATCGAAGGGATTGCCGGAGACCAGCCAGGCCTCTGAGCATGTCGCCGCAGATCTTCTTAAAAAATGACTGTACACGCCCGGGTTGGGCTTGTAAGACTTCATTTCGTCTACGCTCACTACATCGATAAAATAATCGCTTATGCCGGCATGATTGAGCAGCGCCTCAACGTCATTGGCCCTGCCATTTGAAAAGGCGAACAGTCTGAAACCTGCCTGCTTTGCTTTGGCCAAACCATTTTTAACATCAGCAAACGCGGGCAATACTTTATATTGATACATCAGACTGTCTTTGTCACTTTGCTGAAGTGGAATTTTCAGCGCGCTGCTGGCGAAAGCGAGCGCGTGGCTGGTGCAAATATCGAAGCTCACATAGTTTTGCATCAGGCCGCGGCGAAAGGAATATTCAAGCTGTTTCTCGCGCCACAGGCGAGCGAATTCCGCGGCCTGGGGGCCCGCATATTTTTCCAGCGAGGAGGTGATGCCCTGTGTGTCAATCAAGGTGCCATAGACATCGAACGCAAGTGTAATATTCATCTGTTCCCTTCACAATCTGCTGTTGTTAGCTTAACGTTTTATTCAATCCGGAAAAATAATCCGGCCGCTTGTGACCATCACAATGGCTTGCCCGGCGGACATTCTACATGCCGCTGGCAGTTTTACTGCAGATACCGGCAAGTGAGTTGTATCTGTGCTTCGCTATACACATCGCGCAGCACGTGTCAGGATTTTGTCAGCTTCGTCTCAACAAGGCCTCAAACTGATCAGGTGGCACAGGTTTGCTGAACAGATAGCCCTGAAATTTGTCGCAGCCTTTATGCAGCAGGAGTTGGTGCTGCCCCTCCGTTTCCACCCCCTCCGCGATGACCTCCAGCCCCAGACTTTTGCCCATCGCAATGATGGTGCGGACGATCGCCCGGTCACTGTTGTTAGTATCCAGATCGCGCACAAACGACTGATCGATTTTAAGCTGGTCGAGCGGCAGCCGTTTGAGGTATTGCAGTGAGGAATAGCCTGTACCGAAGTCGTCCAGCGAGAGCCGGATGCCGATTGCTTTGAGTTTATTCATGATTGCGATGGCATCCTCGATCTTTTCGAACAACATGCTTTCAGTCAACTCCAGTTTGAGCAGGCCGGGATTAATCTGATGGCGATGCACGACATCCCGAACCTGATCTACAAAATCAACATGACTGAATTGCTGTGCGCTCACATTCACCGCCAGCACCAGATGACAGCTAAAAACATTGTGCTGCCAGGCATTGATCTGAGCGCAAGCGGTCTCCAGCACCCATAGCCCGATCGGGATGATCAAGCCGGTTTCTTCCGCCAGCGAAATGAATTGCAGAGGGGGAATCAGACCGCGCTGCGGATGTATCCAGCGTATCAGGGCCTCAGCGCTTGTGGTGCGCTTCGCTCTGTCTACCTGTATCTGGTAATACAGCTCGAATTGATTCACTTCAATTGCCGTGCGCAACTCGGCTTCGAGTACCGCCCGTGCCGTGATGGTTTCCTGCATTTTCGGATCAAAGAAACGCAAGGCATTACGGCCGCATTGCTTGACCTGATACATGGCGATATCCGCTTGTTTCAGCAGATTGTCTGCGGATTGATTTTTTCCGTTGAACAGCACGGCACCGATACTGAGGGTGCTGTAGTATTCCTTATCCGCCAGTTGATAAGGCTGTCCCAGCGTGGCAAGCATTTTTTCACCCACCACTTCGGTCTGTTCCGCCGCGTCGATCGCATTTTTGCTCAGCAATTCGAGCATCACCACGAATTCATCACCGCCCAGACGCGCAACGGTATCCCCTTCACGCACGCAGAAAGCCAGTCGCTGAGCCACCTGTTGCAGCAAGCTGTCGCCGGCATCGTGACCTAGCGTATCATTGATGGTCTTGAAATGATCCAGATCCAGAAACAGCAGCGCACCATGCCTGTCGCTGCGCGCACTGGCTACTTGCGCCTGACCCAGTCTGTCCAGCAACAGCCGTCTGTTGGGCAGGCCGGTGAGCGGATCGTAGAACGCAAGACGTTCGATTTTTTCGGCAGCGGACTTGCGTTCGGTAATGTCACGTGAGACGACGATGAAACGGGGAAGCTGAGTTTCACCCGCAGATTTTTTTGCCACGGACAGTTCAAAGCACAGCGTGCCCTGAGGCAGGGATATTTCAATCTGCTTACCGTAGGACGATCCCGTCTGATTTGCCTCCTGCAAGGCCTCCAGCACAATGCCGGCAGCCGCAGCGGGCAATACTTCCTGCACTGTTTTGCCAAGCAACTCTGTGGACGGCGCCGCCAGTAGATGTTCATCCGGCGAGTGTGATGAGTAATAACGACCCTCCAGGTCAATATCAAAAAACAGGTCAGGAATCGCATCCATGGTAGCCTTTAAATCCCCGGCCATCGTATTGAACTCATGCGCAATGCCGGCGATTTCGTCGTTGCCGGGCAAGTCGGAGCGGGCATTCATATCCCCCAGCCTATACCGGCGCACTGTGCTTGATAGTGCTTGCAGACGGAAAATGATGTTGCGCTTCACGGCAATCTCAATCAATCCGCCGATCAAGAGCCCCGTCGTCAGTACCACCAGTGTCAGAATGATAATTAACTGGCGCATGGATGCCAGAATATCCCGGCTTGGAATCAGTCTGAAATAATGCCAGCCTACCGGTTGCAAAATCATGCCCACGGCCAGATATTTCCGACCCTGCACTGACACCTCCTGCTCGAAGGCGCGTGGCTGCACTTCCAGTTTACTGGCAAGCAGCCGGCTCAGCTCCGTTTCGTGTTGCAGATCAGGCCTGAAACTGTCAGGTCGGGCTTCCAGTTCCTTCTGCCAGGGCCCGGCCAGTAAAAAATTGCCATTAGTATCAAGCAGCAGATGCATTTCATCCTTATAGCGCTGCCCCTGTTGGAGCAGCATCGGAAAAACCTTGTTAAGGTAGATGTCGTGTCCTACCGTGCCTATCCAGCGGCCCTGCACATCGACCGGCATGATCGCGCTCACCATCCAGCTTTTGGGTACGGGATCGAACAACGGGGGTGTCCAGCGCAGCCCGCGTTCGGGATTATTAACCGGGTCGCCCAGCGTCATCCAGTCCGTGTCGTTGTAATCCGTATCCGCTGCCATGATCAGGGCGAAGTCCGGCACGCTATGGTCATAAATGATTTCAGTCTTGCCGCGCGTCACCAGCCAGACATTGCTGAAGGGGGCGATAATTGAAGCGCCGAACATATCCAGCACGAGTTTGCTGCGCAGATGGAATATTTTCTGCTTCAAGTCGAGCGTGACATCGGGTGGCAGAAACATGCCCGCTTCCGACCTGCCATCAAATCGGTCACGTTTGCTGCGCCATGCGCCGTCCGCATCGTGCTGCACCAGTTGATCGAATGCGGCTTCTTCGTCAGGCCGGTCGGGAGCGCTCAGCCTTTTTTCGAGTATGCGCGACAAGAGTTTCAGGCTGGTTTCAGCCCGGGACAGATTCTGTGAGTTGGCGGCCATCAGCGAGCGTGTTTCAACGGTCAGGCTGGCAGCTTCGGTTTTCATCAAATTCTGTTTGGCAATCTGGTAAATGATGCCCGCAGCCGAGATGGTCACCAGCGTAACACTGGCAAACACGATCATCATCAATTTGCGTCCCAGGTTCATTGCGGCTTCCTGATCATTTTCAAGGCTGCTTCGAATATGTCACATGTAAAAGTATTATTATCGACAACCACAATCTTTTTCTTCCCGTTCATTTAACACTATTCAAATTCAGACTCCGGGCATTCATCTCCGGCGTTACCGCAATGAGAGCCTAGCTGATGCCCCGTGTTGTCGTGACTATGCGACCAGCAATTGCTTGATTACCGCACCGGCCAGCATGTGACCGAACAGCGGCGGCATGTAGCTGATGGTGCCGTTCACCGCACGCGGACGGCCTCTGGGCGTGGGTTGCGGGGGCAGCGGCTCGCGCGGATGTTCATCGGAGAATACCGTGAGGATGCCACTACGTATCTCATGGTGTTTTGACAGCAGCTTTCTCATCTGGCGTGCCAGCGCGCACTTTTCGGTTTTGCTGATGTCGGCCAGTTTGATGTGAGCCGGGTCCAGTCGATTGCCAGCACCCATGCTGGACGCAACCTTCAGACCGCGCTGATAACTTTCCGCTACCAGAGCGACCTTGCAGGACAAGGAATCAATGCAGTCGATCACATAATCGCAGTCATCCGGTAGCAGTTCTTTGACATTGTTGAAATCCAGAAAGACTTTTAGCAGGGTCACCTGACAGTCGGGATTGATGTCGGCTATGCGCGCGCGCATCAGTTCCGCCTTGGAGAGGCCGACGGTGGACAAGGTGGCGGGCAGCTGGCGATTGATGTTGCTGATCGCCACGACATCGTGATCGAGCAGCGTTAAACGGCCTATGCCGGCGCGCGCCAGTGCTTCGGTGCAATAAGAACCCACCCCGCCTAGCCCTGCGACAAATATATGGCAATTGGCAAGGCGCTTGATTCCTTCATCGCCTATCAGAATCTGGGTGCGTTCAAACTGGGGGGGCGTTGCATTTTCCATGCGAGGTAAGGGCGTTTGTTATTCGTTGCTGATTCTAACATCAGATGCTATTAACTGATGTTACGCACTCGCCCTAAAGCGGATGTAATCTTTCGCACTGCGAAATTTTTTGCGCTCGGCCGGTCTGTCAGCGGTGAAATTGCTTTTATTGCGATTAACTGATTGTCCGGTCGTGACGGTATAATGTACTACAGTTAGTTGAATTTTATATGGAGTTGTCTTGTTCAAGTTCATCGGTTTTATTGCAGGTTTTTATTTTTACGGTTTTCCCGGCGGATTGTTTGGTCTGTTGCTGGGTGCGTTTCTAGACAGAATCAGAGTCTATGGCACAGGGGCGGTAAATCCCTTGCAAAATGCGCTGCGTGAAGGCGTCTTTCTTGAAACACTATTCATTGCCATGGGCAAGCTTGCCAAGGCGGATGGCATTGTCTCCCGTGATGAGATTGATCATGCCGAGCAGTCCATGCAGAAACTCAAGATGACAGCACAGCATCGTCAACAGGCGATAGTCTGGTTCAAGCAGGGCGTGGATCCGGGCTGTGACATCCGTGCTGTTTGTCAGCGCTTCATGACGGTTTGCGGCAATACCCGAAACCTAAAGCAGGTATTGCTGGTTTATCTGATTGTCATGGCGCTGGCGGACGGATATTTTCACCCGGCTGAAGAGGCTTTGCTGATGGAAGTCGCCAGTTGTTTAGGCTACGATCAGGCCGCCTTCAGACAGATACTGGAGATGGTGCTGAATCAGTCCCGTTTTAGCGCTGGCGAGACCGGTGCCGCGCTGGAGGACGCCTATAAGGCGTTGGGTGTCACGAAAGACAGTACGGATGCTGAAATTAAACGCGCTTACCGTAAACTGATGAGTCAATATCATCCCGATAAATTGATGGGGCAGGGTATGCCGGCCGATATGATCGCGATGGCAACGGAGCAGACAAAAGAGATCAAGTTGGCCTATGAACTGATCAATCAGCACAGAACCGGGTAATTGAGCATGATGCGCTGAACTGAATTGCCGGGTTAAAAGCGTTCGTCCTCCATCAGATAGCGCCATTGTCCGGCGGGTAATTTTGCCATGTTCACGCGACCGATGCGGATGCGTTTCAGGGATACCATCGACAGTCCGACCTTTTCACAGGCGGCGGCAATTTGTCCGGGTATCACGCCCTTGAGGGCGAAGCGCAGCCGGGTTTCGTTCTGCCAGCTGACTTTTGCTGCAGGCAGTGGCTTGCCATTAAATTTCAGGCCCAGGTTGAGCAGTTTGAGTCCCTCCGGGATTATCTCGCCGCGAACCTCAACGATATATTCCTGTTCAAGTGCTTTATCGTCAAACAACTTGCGCGATATTCTAAAGTCCTGGGTAAATACTGTCAGGCCGCTGGCATTGCGTTCCAGCGGCGCACAAGGCGTCAGATGAAGAAAATGTTGCTGCAGCAGGTGTATGCCGGAATGATCCTCAGCCCAGCGGGTGTCCGCGCCAATGCTGTCAGGTTGATGCTCTGCCGATTGATGAAAAAGTAGCGTCGCGGCCGGGGCAGGGAGGCAACTGGCCTCCGGATGCAGTTCAACTGTTTGTTCAGATACCATGAACTGGGGCGCTTCCACTACTTGCCCGTCAACCGTGACCCAGCCGCCGGTAATATATAATTCTGCCTCGCGCCTGGAGCAGGAAATTAATTCAATAAGGCGTTTTGCGAGTCGGACGGGTTGGGTCATGAAAAGAGTATATTTGGAAAAGTGCTGTATTGTAAACGCTCACGGCAAAGATGCTGCGGTAAAATGCCTGCATGGATAAAAAATTAACAAAGCTGGCGCCGCTGGATGGCATTACCTTGGAAACTATCGTCACGCAACTTTCTGAAACGCTGGGTTGGCAAGCAATGGCAGTCGCCGTGCCGATACGCTGTTTTACAAATGATCCGTCGGTCAAATCCAGCCTGAAATTTCTGCGAAAAACGCCGTGGGCACGAGCTAAAGTGGAGGCTATGTACCTGCAATACCGCCAGAATACGGGCTGCTGACGAAGGGTGTACCGGCCTTTGCGCAAGTTTCTCGTGCAGGGTTCGCGCACCGCGCTTTGGCTGTAATACTGAGCGTTATTTGACACCGGAAAGCGGCTTTAATCCCGGTCAGCGCGACTGCTTTGCCAGATGGCTAACAGCAACCATATACTGCCTAGTGTCGCGCAGATGATACCGGTCAGGCTGAAAAAAGGGATGCCGAACAGGCGTGGCCCGCCTTGTACGGTCATGACGATAGACGAGCCTACGATCAGGGCTGCGATGATAATGCCGACAGCAAGCCGGTTTACGGCACCATCGAGCTGGTTGCCGACATGCTTTAAGTGGGCTATTTCAATATGAACCTCAAGTTTTCCGCGACGGGCTGTGCGCAGCAGACGGGATAAATCATGTGGGAGACCGGCTAACAAGGTGAATGCTTCGCCAATTGCGTGTCCACCGCGTTTGATGAGCGCTGCCGGTGTGTAGCGCGCACGCAGTGAGGCTTCCAGCATGGGCATCGCTTCACTGGCGATGTCAAAGTCCGGATCGAGTTCGCGGCCCATACCTTCCAGTGAGATAAACGTTTTTACCAGCAGTGCCATATCGGCCGGCAGCATCAGTTTATGTTGTCGCAATATTGCAACCAGGTCGGAGAGCATGGCACCCAGGCGGAGCTGCTTTAACGGTACACCATGATATTGATCGAGAAATATCTGGATCTCCAGCGTGAGCTCCGCCTCATCCGGTACACTATCTCCCGCCCAGTCGAGCATCACATCAAGTACGCGCCTGGGTTCATGCTGTACCAAGCCCAGCAACAAGCGGATAAGCTGCTCACGTCGCTCTTCCGTCAGTCGTCCAACCATGCCGAAATCAATAAAGGCAATACGGTTGCCAGACAGATAGAAGACATTGCCCGGGTGCGGATCGGCATGAAAGAAGCCATCCTCGACGATCATTTTTAATACGGCGTGCGCACCGCGCTTGGCCAGCATCTTGCGATCCAGCCCTGCTTTATCGACTTCATTCAGTTTGCGTCCCGGTATTCCGGCTATATATTCCTGCACGCACAGCCGCTCGCCGGTCCACTGCCAATAAACGCGGGGAATGATGATGGGTGGCAAGGGATGCGTCGCATCGGTTGCCAGATCGGAAAAACCGGAAAAATTTTGCGCGATACGTTCGGCATTGCGACACTCGACTGCAAAATCCAGTTCCCGGCGCAGCGACTGTGCAAATTGTCTCACCACTTCTTTGGGACGGAATATTTTCAGATCCGGACTCTCGCCCTCGGCAAGTTCTGACAGTCGCATCAACCAGCGTAAGTCGGCTTCGATGACAGGGCGGATACCGGGCCTGCGCACTTTGACGACGACTTTACTGCCATCCTCCAGGCCGGCAAGGTAAACCTGTGCGATTGAGGCGGCGGCCAGCGGGTCAGGATTGAAGCTGGCGAACAGTTCTTCAGGCGGGGCGCCGAGATCTTCAGTCAATTGCGAGCGGATGTCGGCATAGGGTACCGGCGGTGCGCTGTCCTGCAACTTGCCGAATTCGGCTATCCATTCAGGATCGAATAAATCTACCCGGGTGGCGAGCAGCTGACCTAATTTAACGAAGGTAGGGCCCATTTCCTCCAGAGCGCATCTCACCCGGGTGGGAGCTGGCAGGTGTGCGTAGCGTGTTGCATTGTCGTAGTGCAGTACGCGACCGGCACGTTCCAGCGCTTGAGTCAGCCCCATTCTCGCCACAATATCGCCAAAACCGTAGCGTACCAGGATGGCGGCAATATCGTGCAAGCGCGATAAGTCACGTACCGCCATCAGTGCCTGGAATAGCATTCTTTATTCCTTTGCTTGCGGGGTGGCTACCTTGGTGGCAAGCGGTGCATCCGGTTTGATGTGATCGGCCACACCACTGAGTACCCCGGCTGCAATCTGGCGCAACAGATCGCCGGTCGCCTGTGCCAGATGCAGACCTGTCACTGTCTGCGTGCGTACTGCAGCACTTAACTGATGGGTAATGACGGACAGCGATTCTTTTATTTGTGTGCCTACAGCCGAGCCTTGCGTGCGGTAATGCGCTGCCAGGTCATGCAGGGTTTCTCCTGCTATGTCGCGTGCAGCCGTTGCCGAGGATTGCAGTGTTTCCAGAAACATTGCTTCCAGACTTTCCAGGTCGCTGCGTGCCCGGGCCAGATCATCATGGGAGAATTGCTGAGCACGGCCGGCAGCTTCTTCAATGGCCAGGCGGGCGGCGGCGGTTAATTGTGCCAGCGCGGCATCTAAGCCTGCCACGGCCTGTTTAAGTTGCATGCGTGCGGTTTCTGTTTGCGCGGCAGAAAGATTGAATTCTTTTTGTACTGCTGACCTTGCGCCGCGCAATACGCTGGCGGCAATTTGCTGCAATGATTCTATATCAAGCGTGCGCGCGCTGATGCGTCGTAAAATCAGTTGCCGAACCATTTCCTGTACATTGTGGCCTTGTTCAACGGCGCTGCGCACTTCCGCTTCAAATGTGTCATTATCTGTTGGCATGATGCTTCTCCTTGTGTTGAATTTCCTTGTGATGAATTGCTTCCTCTGGTCGTTCAAACGATAAATTTGTTCGTCATCTTACACCTGCGCTGCGTTAAGGCAAAAATCAAGCAGTTGATTTAAAATACGCTGCAAAGCACGATTCGCAGCGGTGACGCCGCCATAGGCATCCATACTGTCGGCAGGTTCAGTTTCAGCAAACACTTTTGCAGCGATAATTTGTCAATTCCAGTATGTCGTCATTGGAGCAGAGGGTATGTTCGAGTAAGCTGACATACCGAATCGTCCAGACACCGGTGCAATAGACAATTTTTCCCTTCAGAACCAGGCGGGCTGTTTGCTCGACAATTTGATTGACAGGTTCCATTTTTTCTTAAATTCGTGTCGAAAGAGCACTTGTTCGATAGCTAGGCCGCTGGAATATAGGCAAAATTATCTGCGCAATTGGTGAATAGCGCAAATCATAAAGTGAAAACGGGCTTTGAAGAGGGTAGAATGACCCATTTTTGGGTGCTGTGAGGAAGGTAATGACAGTTCAAAACGCACAAAGAATCCTTGTTGTCGGGGCAGGTAGAGGTGGTATGGCGATGCTGGAGCTGTTTACTGACGCTACACAGATTAATATCGTTGGTATTTTTGACTCGAATCCCGATGCGCCTGGGTTGGCGATCGCAAAAAAACTGGGTATACGCAATTTCCCCAGTCTTGAAGACGCCATAGAGCAAAGTCGTCCCTGTCTGGCATTTAATCTCACAGGAGATGAGACCATCACGGCCTACGCAGAGTCCCGATTGGGCAGTGGAAACATTATCGGTGGCTTTCAGTCGCATTTTTTGTGGGGCCTGATCATGCGCCTCAAACAGAACAATGAACAGATCACTCATCTTGCCCATCACGACAATCTGACAGGATTGCCCAACCGTATTTTGTTTTATGACCGGCTTAATCAGGCGCTTAAAAGGGCGCGTCGTGACAATATTGCGATCGCGGTATTTTATCTCGATCTTGATGGTTTTAAAATCATCAATGACACGCTGGGGCATGATGCGGGGGATGCAATTTTGCGCGAGGCTGCGAAACGAATACTGTCCTGTGTCCGTGCATCCGATACGGTGGCGCGTATGGGCGGGGATGAGTTTACCGTAATTCTTTGTAAGCCACTGACAGGTGATATCAAGGACAGGGTTGCAGCGAAGATTGTAGAAACACTTGCAGACCCGTTTATGATCAACGGAAAGAACTGTTTTGTCAGCGTCAGTATCGGAATCGCGGTCTATCCTCATCACGGCGACACCGCAGAACAGCTAGTCAGAATTGCCGATGCAACGATGTATCTGGCCAAGCGTGGCGGTAAAAATCACTATCGTTTTGCCGGTGAATGAGCGAAGGGCAGGTTTTGAATTAAGGTGCTGCCGGTGTGTCTTGGGGCATTGAGTCTTCATTGTCAATGTCTTGAGGCGGATTGCCGTCATAGACCTGGTTTTCACGTCGCTGCAAGTAGGCGTCGCGAATGAAGGCATAGCGGTCAATGATGGCACCCTCCATGACGCCTTCTTCACCCAACAACTGTGCGCGGCGTTTGATGGCCTTGGTGATATACAGCTGGTTACGGGTACGTATTTTTTTGGTTCTGGCAATCAGGCTGAATTGGGTATCTCCGATATCTCCCACGCTGTCACGAAAGGTGCTGGGTCCCAATAGCGGTACCTCCAGATAAGGACCGCTTTTGATTCCCCAGTGACCTAGCGTGAGGCCAAAATCTTCGTTATGTTTATCAATGTTCCTTGAGGCAACATCGACCAGTCCGCCGATACCGATAGTGGAATTGACCAGCACGCGCATGCTATCCGAGAAAGCCTGCGTAAGTTTGAATTGCAATAAATCATTGGCAGTCACGACTACGTCATCCAGATTGGAGAAAAAATTGATTACCAAGATTTTTCCGGTATCCGGCATGACATTGTCGTAACCTTGTGCGACTGGTTTGACGATGGCTTTATCGACGGTTTCGTTGAATTGGTAAACTTTGCGGTTAAAGGGCTCCAGAGGATCAGCAGGATTTTTGCCGTGGGTAGAAGCGCAGCCCGTGGTGGCTACGGTGGTAATTACCAATAATATTCGCAGGAGATTCATTTTTGTCCGTATGGCCCAAGTTTGAACTGATTATATAATGGCTATGTTATATATTGGCTGTTGAATTGAAAATCGTGTTAAAAAGCAACGTACGCGGAGAATGCGGAGAAAAAAACATTACTCAATTAGCTGGCACGATTTGCTTTTGATCTCGTTTTTAGATTCCTGTTTGGTTTTGCAGGATACAAATCCAAACAGGCCATTTCAACAGACCAATACGACATAGCTCAAATGATACTACATATGCTAAATACTATAGTTTACAGGGGACAGTTCGCCCACATGCAAGCTAAACGTGCCTTTAGTGCGTTCGGCAAAGTAATGTTCCAGGCTATAGCGCACCGGACGGAATGCCAGTTCATCCCAGGGAATTTCAGCCTCACTAAACAGCTTGACTTCCAGACTTTCTTGTCCGGGGCCAAAATCCAAATCCAGCAGTCTGGCACGGAATAACATGTGCACCTGGTCGATGTGAGGCAAGCTGTACATTGCATATAAATCTATGAGTTCTACGCGTGCGCAGGCTTCTTCCAGTGTTTCCCGGATCGCCGCATCGCCGGTGCTTTCGCCGTTTTCCATGAATCCGCCCGGTAGTGTCCACATGCCATAGCGCGGTTCAATCGCACGGCGGCACAACAACACTTTGTCTTCCCATATTGGAATCGAGCAGATCACCATTCTGGGATTCTGGTAATGCACGATGCCGCAGACGGTGCAAATGTAGCGCTGGCGGTTATCATCGGCAGGTATGCGCAGTTCAACGGCGGCGCCGCAGCAGGCACAGTATTTCATTTCCAGAACTTCCACCAGGATTTATTGTCGCTGGTGTGCTGATCTGTCGGCCCGCCATTTGCCGCCAGCACTTGTTTAGCGCCATCGCGCAACTCGGTTAAACCCATCTTGTCATACGCATCCACCATTATTTCCAAGGCCGGCCGCGTAGACGGGCTGTTCGGGTAGGTTTTAAGTATGTCTTGTGCACGGTTGACTGCGGCGATATATACGCCCCGGCGCAAGTAGTAGCTGGCGACATGGAGTTCGTGTTTGGCCAGCATGTTGACCAGATATTGCATACGTATTCTGGCATCCGCTGTATATTTGCTTTCCGGGTAGCGGCTGATCAGTTCTTTAAAGGCGTTGAAAGAATCTTGTGCTGCTTGCGGATCGCGCTCGGACGGATCTTGTGCCGAGATAGAGCTGAGTACATTGATTTCGCCGTTGAAGTTGGTCAGTCCCTTGACGTAATAGGCGTAGTCAACATGGCTATTGTTCGGGAATTGCTTGATAAAACGATCTGCTGTGGAGATTGCAGGTTCGGGTTCGCCCTGACGATAATAGGCATAAGCCATTTCCAGCATGGACTGTTGTGCAAACTTTCCGTAAGGGAAGCGGGACTGCAAACTTTCATAGCCTTTGATTGCTGTGGCGTAATCGCCGTCATCCAAGTCTGTTTTAGCCTTCTGATAAAGCTCGGCTGCCGACATGTTTTTGGTCGGATCAGCCGACTCTTTATCGGGAGAAGTACCAAACATACTGCAAGCAGTTAACGTAAGTAACAAAAATACAGCTAGAATATGGCGCATGACTGAATCCGAAAAATATTTGCGCAATTATAGCGCAAACCAAGCCGCCGACGATGTAATCCATTTCGTCATTCCCGCCGATTGTGTCGGCTTACGTCTCGATCAGGCCCTAGCTCGCCTGATGCCGGAGTACTCGCGCAGCCGTTTGCAAGAATGGGTGACGCTAAATCAGGTGTTGCTGGACGGCGCACCTGCGATCTCCAAACAGAAAGTTTGGGGAGGTGAGCAGCTCACGGTGTTGCCACAAGTGCAGCAATCCGAGCAACCTTATCTGGCGGAAGACATTCCGCTGAATATTGTGTATGAAGATGATGAACTACTGGTGATAAATAAACCGGTAGGCCTTGTGGTACATCCGGGCAGTGGGAACTGGCAGGGCACTTTGCTGAATGCACTGCTGCATCACTCACCGCAACTCGCCTTAGTACCGCGAGCCGGCATTGTGCACCGTCTGGATAAAGATACCAGCGGTTTACTGGTGGTCGCCAAAACATTAATATCACAAACCAATCTGGTGCGTCAGTTGCAGGAGCGCAGTGTGAAGCGCGAATATCTGGCGCTGGTGCATGGCGAGTTGCAGCATGGCGGTTATGTCGATCAGCCTATCGGCCGTCATCCTACCAATCGCGTCAAAATGGCGGTCGTTGAATCCGGCAAGGATGCCGTGACCCATTATAAAGTTGAAAGAGAATTTCCCAGTTGCACCTTGTTGCGCTGTACCCTTGAGACCGGTCGCACGCATCAGATTCGTGTGCACATGACCTATTTGAAGCATCCGCTGGTGGGGGACAGCGTATACCTGAAAGGGCCGCAAAAGTGCGTGTTGCAGTTGCGTGAATTATTAACCGGTTTTCCACGTCAGGCACTGCATGCAACGCGACTTGCGCTTGAACATCCAACAACAGGTGAAATGATGGAATGGCATGTGCCGCTGCCTGAGGATATGCAGCAGTTGCTCAAACAAATTCGCATCACCGTCACGGGACTCGCTGATGAGGAGTAGGCCGTGAAGCTGCTCTTGCCGGATTGGCCTGCTCCTGCCGGGGTCAGAGCACTGCAAACCACCAGGCAGGGCGGTGTGAGCTCAGCACCCTTCGCCAGTTTAAATCTGGGCGATCATGTCGGAGATGCGGAGCTGAGCGTAGTGCGTAATCGTATGTTGCTCAATGCATTATTTCCTTCTGAGCCGGTATGGCTGGCGCAGGTGCACGGTATCGCTGTCGCGGATGCGGATAGCGCCTGCTGTGTGCCGCAAGCGGATGCCTGTATCGCGCGTCATGCGGGTGCTGTGTGTGTGGTGATGACTGCCGATTGTCTGCCTGTGCTGCTATGCGACAAGCCGGGTACGGTGGTCGCCGCAGTTCATGCCGGCTGGCGGGGGCTGGCCGCGGACGTGATCGAAGAGACTGTTGCGGCTATGCGGGTGCCGCCTGATACGCTGATGGCCTGGTTAGGGCCGGCTATCAGTCAGCCTGCCTTTGAAGTGGGGGATGAAGTGCGTGAGATATTTGTAAAGGCCGATCCGCTGGCAGCGAGCGCGTTCACTTCAGGTGTACAGGGGAAATGGCTGGCGGACATCTATGCGCTGGCTCGTCTTAAACTAAACGCGCTGGGCATCAGCCAAATTTATGGCGGCAATCATTGCACTTATTATGAATCAGCGCAGTTTTTTTCCTACCGTCGCGATGGGGTGACCGGACGGCAGGGCACATTTATCTGGCTGGAAAATCCTGAGACAAGCTGATTTTTTCAGACGGATATAGCTGCAATCTATATTTAGTCGCACTGCGCCGCCGGAGCGCTGCCAATTTGCTGTGCAGGCATCGCAGGGAGGCTATATTCCGCGCTTGTCTCAAAGCGAGTTGCGTTATCGGGTAGTCAATTTTATGAATGGAACATGAATTTTCGCTGCCCCCAAGCGGATATTCACGACTTGTATAAGTCACCTTCATACCAAAATACACCTCAAATTTTATATTTGATTGTGGCCTAAAATATAATAAAAAATATCGAAATTAGTATATGAAATAAGGCTGTAGCATTATTTTCGCCACTTTGTTATACTAATCTTGAAATTTTAGACTCCAGTGGGCGATAGAAATGGGACATACGTATTTAGTATTAAAGTCTATTCATATTTTTGGTGTCATCTTGCTCATGGGGAATATCATCGTGACCGCATGGTGGAAGTTTATGGCAGACAAAACCAAAAATCCCAGCGTTATTGCCTTTGCTCAACGGCAGGTGACGCTGACTGATTTCGTGTTTACAGCTCCGGGTGCTTTGTTGGCTATTACGGCAGGCGATTCTATGGCTTATACTTTTATGGCTAATACCTGGGAGATTCAATGGCTAACTTGGGGACGTTGTCTCTTTATCGCATCCGGTATTATTTGGATTTCGGTTCTAATCCCAACTCAGATTAAACAAGCTCGTATGGCACGCAATTTTGAAAACAGCAAATCAATTCCCGAGGAATACTGGAAGTTAAGCAAGCGTTGGAACATATTTGGAGCCATCGCCGTTTTACTTCCACTTCTCAACATTTACTGGATGGTGTTTAAGCCCATCTGAGATATAGGCTCCTCTGTGACTGCCGTTTTGCAATTATCCGGCTGTATATGCCGGAATAGCGGGTCTAAGGCCTAGAAAACTACGGATAGGGTGAATTTTTATATTTTTTCTTCAGTTCATACAGCAGTGCCAGCGCCGCTTTAGGACTGAGTTCATCCGGTTGTACTTCGCGCAGTGCCGCCAGCAGAGGATGTTCTTCAGGCTCATCCGGAACAGCAGAAAATAAATCGCCTTGCGGACTTCGTGCCGCGCTGTTCTGCTCCAGCAGGCGCAACTGTTTTTTAGCCGTTCTGATCACTTGTGTCGGGACGCCGGCCAGTGCCGCTACTTGCAATCCGTAGCTCTGACTGGCGGCTCCTTCATTGACTGAATGTAAAAACACGATACTGTGCTGATGCTCGATGGCCGACAGATGCACATTGGCGAGTTGAAAAAACTCTTCGGACAGACGTGTCAATTCAAAATAATGCGTGGCGAACAGCGTGTAGCTGCGGTTTTTTTCAATCAAATGACAGGCAATTGCGTGGGCTAATGCCAGACCGTCAAAGGTGGAGGTGCCGCGCCCGATTTCATCCACCAATACCAGACTTTTATCAGAGGCATTGTGCAAAATGTTGGCCGCCTCGGTCATCTCGACCATGAAAGTGGAACGCCCGCTGGCCAGGTCGTCAGAGGAGCCGATACGCGTGAAAATCTGATCTATTTCACCCAAAATGGCTTGCTTTGCAGGGACGAAACAGCCGACATGCGCTAACAGTGCGATGATGGCAACCTGACGCATATAGGTGGATTTACCACCCATGTTGGGGCCTGTTATCAGCAGCATGCGGCGTTCGTCTGATAGCATCGTGTCGTTGGGGGTGAATCTGTCTACTTGTGCCTCAACTACCGGATGACGGCCTTGGCTGATGCTGATTCGCGTATCATTTGAAAATTCTGGTGCGCTGAAATTCAGTGTGGTGGCGCGTTCGCTAAAACAGGCTAGTACATCCAGTTCAGCAATCGCGGACGCAATGCATTGCAGGGCTAAGATGCAGGGCGTTAGCTGATCGAGCAACTGGTCGTAGAGTAATTTCTCGCGTGCCAGCGCGCGCTCATTGGCGGACAGTGCCTTGTCCTCGAAAGTCTTTAATTCGGGTGTGATGTAACGTTCGGCGTTCTTTAAAGTCTGGCGACGGCGGTAATCCTCAGGGACATTGACGCTTTGCGCGATGGAAACCTCAATGTAGAAGCCATGCACGCGGTTGTATTCCACTTTTAGAGTAGAAATGCCGCTACGTGCCCGCTCGCGTGCTTCGAGTGCCAGCAAAAAGTCACCGCAGTTGATCTGTATGCCGCGCAATTCATCCAGCTCGGCATCGAAGCCGTCAGCGATCACGCCGCCTTCGCGTAACACTTGTGAAGGTTCACGGCGCAAGGCTTTGAGCAGAAGCCGGGCGATGCGCTCGTCAGCCTGTATAGCGTAGCTCAGCGAACCAATAAGCGGAGAATCGCAACTCGCAAGCAGTGTATGCACCTTGGGCAAGGCTAACAAAGTGTCGCGCAAACCGGATAAATCGCGCGGACGGGCCGATTTTAAAGCGATGCGCGCTGTGATGCGTTCCACATCGACGCAAGCTTTGAGATTTTTTTGCAGCTCAATAAATAATTCGCCCAGTTTATCTACGGCATCGAGGCGTGAGCGTAACATGGTGCGATTTCTTAGCGGGTGATGCAGCCAGTGTGCAAGCTTCCTGCTGCCCATATTGGTCGCGCAAGTGTCAAGCAAGGAGAGCAGGGTTGGGGCGGCTTCGCCGCGCAGGGTCTGAGTGATTTCCAGATTGCGCCTTGTGGCCGCATCCATAAGTACATACTGATCGGCGCTGTAAACTTGTAAGCTGCTGATATGGCTGATGGCCTGACCTTGAGTCAATCGGGCGTAACCCAGCAAGGCACCTGCAGCTTCGAGTCCTGCTTTGTAATTGTCGCAGCCGAAGCCGGCTAAATCGAGGGTGTTAAATTGCTGGCAAAGCGCGCGCCGTGCGGTGTCAAGCTCAAAATGCCAGTCGGGTAGTTGTTTGGAGGCTATCTTGACTTGCAGAGGTGTGTTCTCTGCGTGCAGAATTTCTGATGGTTGCAGCCGTTCGAGTTCGGCGGACAGATTTTCAACCGCGGTTTCCGATACGAAAAATTGCCCTGAGGCCAGATTCATCCAGGCCAGCCCCAGTTTGTTGTGACGCTGGTGGATGCTCAGCAGCAGACTGTCGCGCTTGTCATCGAGCAAGGCGGAATCGGTGATCGTGCCGGGTGTGATGATACGCATCACGCGGCGTTCGACCGGGCCTTTGCTGGTCGCAGGGTCACCTATCTGTTCGCAAATCGCGACTGATAGTCCTGCTTTGACCAGGCGTGCCAGATATTGATCAGCAGCATGATAGGGAATGCCGCACATCTTGATCGGCACGCCGTTTGACGTGCCGCGATGCGTCAGTGTGATATCGAGCAATTTTGCGGCGCGCTCGGCATCCTCAAAGAACAGCTCATAAAAATCACCCATCCGGTAGAACAGCAATCCGTCCGGGTGTTCAGCCTTGATGCGCAGAAACTGCTGTATCATCGGTGTGTTTTTGTCTGGATTAGTCATGTTTATATTAAGTTTTTGTTTTTATATTTATGGCGATTTCAGGAGGATTGCGGGGGGCGATATCCGGGCGCATGACGCGGCTGATAAACGAAGTCGGTTTTATATGTCGCATTACACCTTGAATTTTATTATTGGCGTGTAAAATAACCGTAGGGTGCTGTGCCTGCTTGACTATTACACAGGCCTTTGCTGATATATCTGATGTCGTACATGAATAACTTTTTGGTGTTTTTTAGAGTAAAAATACATTAAAAAGAACAATATAACTGATTTACTGTTTTAAGGCGAAACTCGCGTAGCGGCGAACTGTACTCCTAGCCCTTTGGGATAGCCAGCGACTTGCCCGCTTAGTCGAGTGGCTCGTTGTTTTATCATAGGGTGGTGGGCAAGGAAGGGAGCGGTTCTGCCAAAACCATTGTATTATCAGGGTTTTTCAATTTTTTATGCCCGTTAGTGATACGCTGGTGCTGTTCAAATGTGGTTTGCTTTTTTTAAATTTATTAAGGATTTTTTTATGTTCAACTACCTGAAAATAGGTATAAAACTGGGTGCCGGGTTATTTTTTACGTTGGTGTTCCTGGTCGTCGTGTCAACAGTTTCTTTGCTGCGTTTTTCCAATATTGCTTCAACGATGAAAATCATCTTTGAGAATCAAATGCCCATAACTGCAATGACCCATGAGTTGACAGAAAATACACTGAATATTGGTCGTTCGGTTAGAAACCTTGTTTTGTCTGATGACAAAAGTGTCGAAGCGCAACAGTTACAAAAAATTGCGAAATTGAGCCAGCTGAACAGGGATGTGATCGGCAGGATCAAACCCATGCTAAATACCGAAAAAGGCAAGCTGCTATTCAATAAGGTGGAGGAATCAAGTAATCAATTTACGGGAGCGCTAAACTTGATAATTCCTTTGGCAAACAGTTCATCCCCGACATATAACCCTCAGTTGGCAACAAAATATCTGTTTGGCGAGTATTCGAAGGTGGTGAATGCAGAACTTGATGCGTTAATGGACTTTGCAAGTTTTCAAAAGGCTGTGTCGGATGGGGCGGTTAAGCTTGTACTGGAGACAGCAGATTCTGTGAAACCGGTGTTAATGGCGTCCATTATCCTGGCAATGCTTTGTGGTTGGTGGTTTATACGCATTATCAAGCGTCCTCTCAAAGACGCGATTGGCCCGTTAAAACAAGCCGCTGGTATTGATAATCTGCGGTGAAAATTCGATTGCTGTGCTTTTTAAATTTGAAGCATCCAAGCGGTCGGGTATTTCGTTATCAAACACCCCTTTTTTGCTCTGTTAGGCAGTTGGCAGGTTCGGCAATTTTGGATATATTTGATTGAGTGTGTTGGGTAGTTAAATGCAATTAATGCAGCAACACAGGTTGCAAGTTGGCTGCACTTATGGATTTTTTCATGATTAGCCAGGTAGTTTAGCAACTAAAAAATTCGTCTTTGCGAGTCGCAAATGCGGCTTGGCAAGCCAGTTCATCAACCATCCTCCGGATTGCCATAGCCCTTTAGCGCAATGACGAAAGTACTTTAATCCCGAACTAGCGATCCTTTTAGTTCCGGTGTCAGGTGAGGAGCGATGACTTGCAACAGCATCGGGTGAATGTTGGGGTTTCCCGCACAGATGTGTCCGGTTTTGAGGAAGGTATCTCCTCCTGACAGGTCGCTGACCATGCCGCCCGCTTCCGTGACCAGCAGAGTGCCAGCGGCCATATCCCATGACTTTAAACCTGTTTCAAAGAAACCGTCATAGCGACCCGCAGCCATCCAGGCCAGATCCAGTGCAGCAGAGCCCGGGCGACGCAGACCGGAAGTCTGTTGCATCAGGTCCTTGAAAATACCAAGGTAGGCATCCATGTGGGTGAAGTTGGTATAAGGGAAACCGGTGCCGATCAGTGCATCGGCCATGTGCAGGCGTTTCGATACGCGCAGGCGTTTGTCATTGAGGAAGGCGCCGCGCCCGCGGGTGGCAGTGAACAGTTCATTTTTGGTCGGGTCGTAAATGACCGCCTGAGTGATGATGCCTTTGTGTTGCAAAGCGATAGAGACGGAAAACTGCGGGAAGCCGTGCAGGAAGTTGGTCGTGCCATCTAACGGGTCAATGATCCAGAGAAACTCGGATTCGCCGTGGGAACCGCTCTCTTCTGCTAGAATTGCATGGTCGGGATACGCATCCAGCAGCGTTTGGATGATGGTCTGCTCGGCGGCATGATCGACTTCACTGACAAAATCCGCATGTGATTTTTTAGTAATAGTGAGATGATCAATTTTGTCGGTACTGCGATAAATCAGGTTGCCGGCGCGACGGGCGGCCTTTACCGCGATGTTGAGCATGGGATGCATAGTTTAACCTTTGTAATGAACTGCCCGGCCAGCCTGAGCAGTACGGATAGTCGAATTTAATGAGCAAATGAATCTAGCCCCGTATTCTAATTGGAAACACACTTTGTATAAACAAAATCATTTAGGCAATATCAGAGTCGTTTTAAGTCATACCTCCCATCCGGGCAATATCGGGGCGGCGGCACGCGCCATGAAGACCATGGGCTTGCAGCATTTGTATCTGATTAATCCGCGCCACTTTCCTGATCCGCAAGCATTAGCGATGGCCGCAGGCGCAGATGATCTTCTGCAAAACGCACATGTTTGCAGCACGATTGATGAGGCTTTGAAAGACGTGGTGCTGACGGTAGGGATGACGGCGAGGCTGCGCGATATTTCCAATGAGGTCTTGACGCCACGCGATGCCATGCCGCAAGTTGTGCGCCAGGCTATCATGCAACCGGTCGCTTTACTGTTTGGCACGGAAATGTCAGGGCTGACAAACGAAGAAGTGAGCCGCGCGCAGATGCTGGTGAATATCCCGGCTGATCCTGAGTTTTCGTCGCTCAATTTGGCGGCTGCAGTTCAGGTAATTTCCTATGAACTGGCAATTGCAATCCAGGGTGATCAGCCTGTCATCCAACCTTTATCGCCCGCCACGCATCAGCAGGTGGAAGGATATATGGGCCATCTGGAAAAAACATTGCATGAAATAGGTTTTTTTACCACACAGAATCCGGCACGAATGATGCAGCGTTTGCGCAGATTGTATGCCAGAACAAGGTTGGAAGCCGACGAGATTAACATTTTGCGCGGTATCTTGAGTGTAACGACCGAGTACAATGCGCGCCTTAAGTCACGATATTTGCAGGAGCAGCAGAAAGATGTCTAGTGTTTAAAAACATCAAAGAGGATATTGCCAGCGTTTTTGATCGTGACCCGGCAGCGCGTACGACTTTTGAAGTGCTCACCTGCTACCCGGGCTTGCATGCAAGGGTGATACACAGGTTGGCTAACTGGCTGTGGCGTGCAAATTTTAAATGGCTGGCACGTTTTGTGTCTTTTCTGAGCAGGGCGGTGACAGGTATTGAAATACATCCGGGCGCGGTCATCGGGCGTCGCTTTTTTATTGATCATGGCATGGGTGTCGTCATCGGAGAGACCGCCGAAATTGGCGATGATGTGACCATTTATCATGGTGTGACGCTGGGCGGTACTTCCTGGCGTCATGGCAAGCGTCACCCGACGCTGTGCGATGGCGTAGTCGTGGGGGCGGGGGCGAAAATCCTGGGGCCGATCACTATCGGTGCAGGCGCTAAGGTCGGCTCGAACGCAGTGGTGGTCAAAGATGTGCCTGCAGGAACAACCGCTGCCGGAATCCCTGCACGGATTCTGGATGAAGAAAAGAAGAAAATTTCGGGGTTCGATGCCTATGGCGTTGGCAATGATCATAATGATCCGGTATTCAAGGCGATACACGGTCTGCTGGGGCACAGCGTAACCGTGGATCAGCGCATTGATTTTATTTTGCAGCAATTGGAAAAAATGGGTGTGAGCGTTGAGGAGGAACGTGCAACGGCTGATAAGTTTGACCCTAATCATTTGAATAAAATAGTTGATTAAAAAATTCAAGTATTATATGATTTGCCTTACTGACAACGACAGTTGATCGTTTGTTGAATAACTTTTAAAAGGTCTGGAAATAAAATGCGATTGACTACCAAGGGGCGTTTTGCCGTAACGGCAATGGTTGATTTGGCGATAAACGGCGGGCGTGGTCCGGTAACGCTTGCGTCTATCAGTGAGCGACAAAAAATATCATTGTCCTATCTTGAGCAATTGTTCGGTAAGTTGCGCAGAAATAATTTGGTGGAAAGTGTGCGGGGCCCGGGCGGTGGCTATTATCTGGCCAAAATCGCAAATAAAATAAAGATCGCTGAAATCGTGCTGGCTGTTGATGAACCGCTTGATTCGACGCACTGTGCTGAAAAGGGTGATTGTTTCGATGGAAAGCCCTGTTTAACGCATAATCTATGGATGAGCTTGAATGAAAAAATTTATGCTTATCTGGATTCGGTAAATTTGCAGCAATTGGTAGATGGGCAGGCCAAACCCGCCACAGGTGTCACTGCCATTTCGATTAACAGAAGTGCTGTCAGATAATCTTCAAGTTTAAGCCAAGAGAGAGTTGATAATGAAATTGCCGATTTATATGGATTATTCTGCAACCACACCGGTTGATCCGCGTGTGGCAGAAAAAATGATCCCTTATTTATGCGAGAAGTTTGGTAATCCAGCCAGTCGTTCACATGCTTTTGGCTGGGAAGCGGATGCCGCCGTGGAGTTGGCCAGGGAGCAGGTTGCATCACTGGTTAATGCGGATGCAAAAGAAATCGTCTGGACCTCAGGAGCTACCGAATCGAATAATCTTGCCATCAAGGGCGCTGCACATTTTTATCAGGGCAAGGGGCGTCATCTTGTCACCATGCGCATTGAGCACAAGGCGGTGATCGACACGTTCCGCGAACTGGAGCGTGAAGGATTTAGTGCGACCTATCTTGATCCTGAGAGCAATGGCTTGCTTGATCTTGAAAAGTTGAAAGCCGCCTTGCGGCCAGATACTATTTTGGTCTCCGTGATGCTGGTGAACAACGAAATCGGCGTGATACAGGATATTGCTGCGATTGGCGAAATTTGTCGTGAAAAAGGTATTCTGCTGCATGTGGATGCCGCACAGGCGACCGGAAAAGTTGTTATAGACCTGAAAAAACTCAAAGTGGACTTGATGTCTTTCTCGGCACATAAAACCTACGGACCGAAAGGCATAGGCGCACTGTATGTGCAGCGCAAGCCGCGAGTGCGCCTGGAAGCGCAAATGCATGGTGGTGGTCATGAGCGCGGTATGCGCTCCGGTACGCTGGCAACGCATCAGATTGTCGGCATGGGCGAGGCGTTTCGCATTGCGCAGGCGGAAATGGCTACCGAAAATGAGCGTATCCGCATGTTGCGGGATCGCCTGATGGCAGGTCTCATGGATATGGAAGAAGTGCATCTGAACGGTGATCTGCTGCAGCGCGTGCCGCATAATCTGAATCTGAGTTTCAACTATGTCGAAGGCGAGTCGCTGATTATGGCGATCAAGGATGTGGCTGTATCCAGCGGTTCGGCTTGCACCTCGGCCAGCCTGGAACCGTCTTATGTGTTGCGTGCATTAGGACGCAGCGATGAGTTGGCGCATAGTTCCATTCGCTTTACAGTGGGGCGTTTTACCACGGTTGAGGAAGTCGATTACGTGATTGCACTGATGAAGAGCAAAATCGATAAGCTGCGTGAATTATCACCGCTGTGGGACATGTACAAGGAAGGCATTGATTTAGACACCGTACAATGGGCAGCACATTAACAATCTGTGAAGGGTAGATGGATAAGGGATAAGGGTAAAAGCCGGGGAGGGATAAGGAGGAAGAGGGAAGGGTAAAAACTCGGAACGGTGAGTGAACTTACCCTTTACCCTCCTCACTTCCCTCTTCTCTTTAAAACTCTTCCCCTTTCCCTCTTCGCCCTTCCTTGAGACTGACAAGGAGCATTAAAATGGCATACAGTGAAAAATTATTGGATCATTACGAAAATCCGCGTAACGTGGGTTCTTTTGCAAAGGATGATGAAGGTCTGGGAACCGGCATGGTTGGCGCCCCGGCCTGTGGCGACGTGATGAAGTTACAGATCAAGGTCGGTCGTGACGGCATTATCGAAGATGCCAAATTCAAGACTTATGGTTGCGGTTCAGCCATTGCCTCCAGCTCTTTAGTGACTGAATGGGTCAAGGGCAAGACAATAGAGCAGGCTTTGGAAATCAAAAACACCCATATCGCCGAAGAACTGGCATTGCCACCGGTGAAAATTCACTGCTCGATTCTGGCAGAAGATGCGATCAAGGCGGCTGTAGCGGATTACAAGTCCAAGCATGCTGCCAGCATAGACATTGCTGCCTGCACAGGTAGTTGCTAATATCAAGGAGGTAAATAGAATGGGCGTTACTCTCACGGAGTCGGCGGCGAAGCATGTACAAAACTTCATCGCCAAGCGGGGAAAAGGCATCGGTCTGCGTATCGGTGTACGTACCAGTGGTTGTTCCGGTATGGCATATAAACTTGAATTTGCGGATGCGCTCGATAGTGACGATCTGCAATTTCAAAGTCATGGTGTGACCGTGCTGGTTGATACTAAGAGCCTGCCGTATGTAGAAGGCATGGAGTTGGACTTTACCCGGGAAGGATTGAATGAAGGTTTTAAATTCAACAATCCTAACGTGAAAGGCGAATGCGGTTGCGGTGAGAGTTTTCAGGTTTAGTGGTAAAACAATCGGCCGCCTCAATGATTGTCAAGCGCTAAGCGCCTGTAATGATTGTGGCGGCTAAATGCTACAGGTTTATTGCATGTCCTCTTCAGAATTTAACTTTCAGCAAAATCACTTCCAGTTGCTCGGCCTGCCCGCTGTATTCAAGCTTGATAGCGCACAGCTTGAACGGCTGTTTCGTGCCTTGCAGGCACAGGTGCATCCGGATAAGTCTGCACATCTGCCGGATGTCGAGCAGCGTCTTGCCATGCAGCGCTCAACGCGGGTGAATGAAGCGTATCAGACGTTAAAGAGTCCGCTGCGCCGTGCCCGCTATCTGTTATTACTCCAGGGGGTGGATACGCAGGAAGAAACCAATACGGCGATGCCGGTTGACTTCCTGATGGTGCAGATGGAGTGGCGCGAGGCCGTGGCCGATGCAGCAAAAGCACGTGATGTCGACGCGCTTGAACAACAAGGCGCCCGTATGAAGCAGGAGACGCATGAGTTGGAAGCTGCGCTTGCTGTTAAAATGGACGACGAACATGATTACGCAGCGGCAGCAGCAATCGTGCGCAAGTTGCGTTTCATGGAAAAACTCGCGGAAGAAATAGACTCCGCTTACGATGAAATTGATAACTAAAGCTGGTAAGTGGACAGTGGAAAGTAAAGAGTGGTTTACAGGCTTTGGCTACTCACCACCGACTACTCGCTACTGACTACTAACCACTTGCTACTGACCACTCACGACTCCCTATGGCATTATTACAAATATCCGAACCCGGTTTAAGCACTGCACCGCACCAGCACAGACTGGCAGTGGGGATTGATTTAGGCACCACCAATTCGCTGGTCGCTACAGTACGCAACAGTCTCAGTGTGGTGCTGCCCGATGAACATGGCCGCTCGATGTTGCCCTCCGTGGTGCGTTATCTTGCCGATGGCAGTGTGATCGTCGGAGATGCCGCACAGTCGGCACAGAGCGAAGATCCGGTTAATACCATTCTTTCAGTAAAACGTTTCATGGGGCGCGGACTGGCTGACGTAGGGGATATCAGTCGCCTGCCTTACCGCTTTGTTGATGCATCTAGCTGTCTGCCGACCGGCAGGCAATGCTCAACAGAGGCGGCTTCTGCCAAACATGGCATGGTGCAACTGCGCACAGTGGCGGGGGTGAAGAGCCCGGTTGAAGTGTCTGCTGAAATTTTGAAGGTACTGCGCGTGCGCGCTGAGGCCTCATTAGGGGGGGAATTGACGGGGGCGGTGATTACCGTGCCCGCCTATTTTGATGATGCGCAGCGCCAGGCGACCAAGGATGCGGCGAAGCTGGCCGGTATTAATGTATTGCGTCTGCTCAATGAGCCGACTGCAGCCGCGATAGCCTATGGTCTGGATAATGCCTCGGAAGGGGTTTATGCCGTCTATGATCTGGGCGGCGGTACCTTTGATATTTCCATTCTTCGTCTGTCGCGCGGAATCTTTGAAGTGCTGGCAGCTAATGGCGACTCTGCGTTAGGAGGCGATGATTTTGATCAACGCATCCATTGCTGGCTGCTGGAAAAGAATCAGTTATCCGCACTCAATCCCAAGGATACCCGCTTGTTGCTCACTCTGGCGCGTGCCGCCAAGGAGCAGTTGACCGAACATAACGAAGCGCACATTACGGCGGTATTATCTAATGGCGCCGTTATCGACAACATGCTGACAGAGGCTGAGTTTCACACCCTGTCACAGAATCTGATTCAGCGCACGATGCAGCCTTTGAAGCGCGCTTTGCGGGATGCAAAACTCAGCGTTGACGATGTCAAAGGTGTGGTGATGGTCGGCGGTGCGACACGCATGCCGCAAGTGCAACAGGCCGTTGGCCGTTTTTTCAATCAAACGCCGCTGACTAACCTTGATCCGGATAAAGTTGTCGCGCTGGGCGCTGCAATTCAGGCGAATCTGCTGGCGGGTAACCGCACGGGGGACGACTGGCTGTTGCTGGATGTGATCCCGTTGTCCCTGGGCCTTGAGACCATGGGCGGATTGTCTGAAAAAGTCATCCCGCGCAACAGTACCATTCCTACCGCGCGCGCACAGGAATTTACCACCTATAAGGACGGTCAGACGGCAATGAGCCTGCATGTGGTACAGGGTGAGCGCGAACTGGTGAGCGATTGTCGTTCTCTGGCAAAGTTTGAACTGCGGGGTATTCCTCCCATGGTGGCGGGTGCGGCACGGATCAGGGTAACTTTTCAGGTCGATGCAGACGGGTTGCTGACGGTAGCAGCGCGCGAATTGACCAGCGGCGTTGAAGCGGCGATTGTCGTGAAGCCGTCCTACGGTCTGTCGGATGCCGAAATCACCCGCATGCTGCAGGATTCGACGCAATTCGCGCAGGACGATATGCAGGCGCGTGCCAGGCGCGAGCAGGAAACAGAAGCCAGACAATTGATGGACGCCGTACAACATGCGATGGCGCAGGATAGCGATTTGCTGGATCAGGCGCAGCGTGCTGATATTGAAATACAGTTGCAGAACTTACAGGATGCGCTCAGTTCAGCGGATCAACAAATGATCAAACGCGCCATTATGGCTTTAAACGAAGCAACGGTTAGTTTCGCGCAGTCACGCATGGATAAGAGTGTGAAGCGGGCGCTGGCCGGCATGAATATTTCTGATCTGGAGACAAAATAATGACGCAAATCATCGTGTTACCGCATGAAGAGCTATGCCCGAATGGCGTATTGCTAAATGTTGCGCCGGGTATTTCGATTTGCGATGCCTTATTGCGCAACGGGGTCGATATCGAACACGCCTGCGAAAAATCTTGTGCCTGTACCACTTGCCATGTCATCATCCGTGAGGGTTTGAATTCCCTTAATCCTGCTGAAGAACTCGAAGATGATATGCTGGACAAGGCCTGGGGCCTGGAGCCGAACTCACGTTTGTCCTGTCAGGCCATTGTGGCCAATGTCGATCTGGTGGTGGAAATACCGAAGTACACGATTAATATGGTTAAGGAAGGCTGATATGAAGTGGATAGACGTACGCGACATCGCCATTACGCTGGCTGAAAAATTTCCTGATATTGATCCGCGCACAGTGCGTTTTACTGATCTGCACAACTGGGTTGTCGATCTGGACGGCTTTGACGACGATCACCATCATGGCGGCGAAAAAGTGCTCGAAGCGATACAGGCAACTTGGATAGACGAGGCGGACTGATATGTTAAAACTTTGGCGCCGCATACCAAACAGAGCCCTGTATTTGGCAGGTTTCCTGTACGTCTGTTCACTGATGGGGTTTGGTTTCTATCTGCAATATGTCAAACATCAGGAACCTTGTCCCTTATGTATGGTGCAGCGGATGATTTTTATCGCGATTCTGTCGTTATTCCTGCTGGCGGCAGTGCAAGGCCCGAAACGAATTGGCGCAATGCTTTACGCCGTGCTGATCAGTTTGCTGTCCTTGTCAGGCGTTGCCGTTGCGGTGCGCCATATCTGGATTCAGCATCTGCCACTGGATCAGATTCCCGCCTGTGGTCCCGATCTGGATTACATGCTGGATACCATGCCGCTGGCGCGCGTGTTCAAGGAATTGTTGCACGGTTCCGGCGAGTGTGCCGCACATGGCTGGACGCTGTTTACCCTGGGAATTCCGCAATGGTCATTGCTGTGTTATCTGGCGCTGGGTGCATTCTCGATATTGATTGCACTGAAAAAACCATCACGTTAATCCCGCTGCTGAGCTATTTCTGCGTATCTTTCCCGCTATAGACTATCAGCGATATTGACCGGTTGTGCGCCTGCCGGTATCGTATGCTGTCAGGATTTGCAGGATTTTTAATATCAGGTGAATGATCAGAGCGGGAAATAGCAGGCACTCAGCAGCACTCATCAGGCAAGCAGCATCGCCAACAATTGCATCAACCGCTACGAATTTAAGCTGTTGCGCAAGTTTATGCTGGCGCAGCAGAGTATTCAATGACTGACGCGCTCATGTGTTGTTGTGATAGAGCGTCTTTACAAGGTCACGATGAATCGTTTTATGATGACGAATCTGCGGGGCTATAGCAAAAAGAGCCACAAGATCATGGTAAGCAGGGCGACAGCCGCGGACAGAGATTTATTGATGCGAAATATAAAATTGTTCAAGAATTTGTGAGAAAACCTTTGATTGATTCCTGCTTCGGGAACCAACTTATTGCAGCCTATCAGTAATACCTTACTCCCGGAAGTAGGATAAATCATCTTGCTCTGATGCGTTTTCGTGGCACAATGAAGCGCAGTACTCAGATAAATACTGGTAATTTTTATGACTATACGTATCGTGTTGACGGATGATCACGCAGTGGTTCGTGCGGGCTTGTCTCATTTTTTTAGCACAGGCAATGATGTCACCGTCGTTGGAGACGCGGAGAATGCTGAGGCATTATTTGCTATTTTGAAAAAAGAGCAGGTTGACCTGGTACTGCTGGATCTGGATATGCCGGGCGAAAATGGCACGCAGTTGATTCAACACCTCAGATTGCGGTATCCGAGATTGAAGTTGCTGGTATTTAGCATGCATGAAGAAACACTCGTTGTGTCCCGGACCCTTCAGGCGGGGGCTTCCGGGTATATCGGCAAGGATTGCTTGCCGGCGGCACTGTTGGAGGCTATTAAAAAGACGATGGAAACAGGCCGGTATCTGACGCCACAGATGGCGCAGCAGCTGGCTTATGCCGTAGCAGCTACTGAGGCCGTCGATTTTAAGGCTGTGTTATCAGTGCGTGAAAAGGAAATTTTTGTTCTGCTGATTAAGGGACATAGCAACGATGCAATCGCTAAACTTTTAAGTATCAGCGACAGGACGGTCAGTGCGCATAAACTCAATCTGCTGCACAAGCTCAGACTAAAAAATATTGTCGATCTGGTGCATTATGCGGAAGAACACAAATTGCTTCCTGAATTTACGAATTAAACTGCAAATTGCGAGTTTTTAATCAGCATCGCTTTAAATTGTGCAACGCTGCCTGTAATGGATTTGCGCCGGATGCCGTAATGAGGGACGCGATATTAATCCCCGTTTTAAACGAGGGCTTGTGAAGGGGCGTTTATAGGCGGACAAAAAAACCAGTACGAATGAAAAGTACTGGTTTTTAAGTAATAGTAGCCGGATTTGTTATAAGCAATTGTCTTTAGTGTCGCATGCGGTTTTCAATAAATTCGACAGAGACTGCTCTTAAAATCGAGTTTAGCCGAATCGGATTTTCATCATCAGTACTGATCCTGCAAGTAGTAGCGTGATGCTGTTGGCGATGATGATGGGCCAGGCTGCGAGCATTAGTCCGTAGATTAGCCAGAGTGCGACGCCTGTCGTGAACATGCTATACATGATTAGCGAAATGTCGGCAGTATGACGGGTGCGCCATACCTGCCAGGCTTGCGGGATGAAGGCGGTGGTGGTCAGGGTGGCAGCGATGCTACCGAAAATATCCGGATTAATCATGTTCATTTGACCATAGTTGGTGCGCGTCAATCAATAATCGGTAGTGAGCTTCATTAGCATCCAACCTGGCCAGATTGTCTGTCAAAGAAGACTCCAGCGCAATGCGGCGTGCGGTGAGGCTATCCGATAGGCTGGACTCGCCCAGGATGTAAGCCCGATATGTCAGTTCGGCATTACTGTTGATGGACTGAGCGGCTTCATGCGCCAGTTGCCATGTTTCAAAATTCTTTACAGCCTGCAAATACGCTGCATAAATATCACCCTCCAGGCGGCGTTTGACGAATGCTGCCTGATCGGCAGCTATCGTGGCTTGTTGTTCGAGGCTTTCAGTCGCAGCACGTCTGTGCTCGCCCGGTACAGGCATAGTAAGGTATACACCGGTAACTTTTTCATTGCCACCCATTTCATTGGCATAACGCAGGCCCACGGTAGGATCGGGAATCTGATCGGCCCGACTGCGCAGCACCAGTTGTTGTTGTATATGGCGTTGCGTCTCCGCCATCCCCAGTTCATGATTATCATCAAGGATATGTGTTTCCCAATAAGCCTGATCATGTTCAATCGCCGTAGGCAAGGATAAAACGGCTTGCTCAGGAAGTGAAATCGCAGGGAAGGAGTATGACAGTTCATTGGCCGCAAGTTGTGCGCGTAGCTGAGCCTGATGCCATGAGACACCTGCCTGTGCTGAGGCCGCTTGCGCCTGATTGAGTTCAAGTCTGGGCGCATCCCCTGCCTTGCCCCGCTTTTCAGTCATCAGTGCCTGCTGTCGGAGCAGGCCGACTTGTTGTTGCCAAAGCATGGCTGACACTTGCTCTCGTTGCCAGTTGAACCAGAGCTTGAGCAGCAGTCGACCTGCTTCATGGTGTGCATCGCCCAACGCATAGTCTGCTCTTGCCACGCCGGCAGCGCCAATGTCCCTGTCGATGCCCGCCTTGCCCGGCAATCTTATCTGGCGTTCCAGCGCAACATCCCACTCCTTTAAACGCTGCCCGATGTCGGCGATGCGGCGTTGCGAAGAACCTGCCCGCAGATTGAATTCATAAGGGCCGCTGTTTAATTTGCGCTGATTGGCCTGTTCTAGCCCCATGTTGCTGATTGCATTCTTGACCAGCAGGCTTTCATCTAACGCGCGTTCAACTTGTGCCGCTGGCGGCAGGTCAGGGCGGTTGATTTCTACCGCACTCACCAAGCTACTGCCTAACAGCAACACTGATAGTCCGCTAGCCATTATCCACTGTTCACTATTAACTGATTTTCTCATGCCAGCCTCCCGAACTCGATCACAGGCGTGATCCAATAAGCTATTTCCGAATTGGTTTCTTTAATTTTGAGATGACCGATCAACTCCCTTGCATCTTCCAGGTTCAAAATGGTGATAATCTGGACGCGTTGAGAACGGCCACGCACTTGTTCCAGCATGCTGGGCAATTTTTCTTTCTGGCTGCCGCCTTCAATATGCGTCAGGGAAAAGCCGCGTACCCAGTCCGGATGTTCAAGTAAGTGGTCAACCAGGCGTTCTTCCAGCGAACTGTGACAGACCAGTGTCAAACAGCAGTTCATTTCTTTCATAGGATTTTTCATTTGTTTTCCTTACTGCGTTCAAGGCCAAAGCGGCGATACAGGATGGGCAGCATGATAAGTGTGAGCAGCGTCGAACTGATTAGCCCGCCGGTGACGACAATAGCGAGTGGTTTTTGAATTTCCGAACCAGGTCCGCTGGCAAACAGCACAGGCAACAGGCCAAATGCGGTGATGCTCGCTGTCATCAGTACCGGACGTAATCGACGTTTTGCGCCTTCAAACACCACTTGTGTAATTTCCATACCCTCCGCGTATAATTGATTAAAGTAGGATACCATCACCACCCCGTTGAGCACCGCAATCCCTAACAGCGCAATGAAACCGACCGAGGCGGGGACAGACATGTATTCACCGCTGATCCACAAAGCAAAGATGCCGCCTATCAGTGCGAAGGGAATGTTGGTCAGCACCAGTGCTGCCTGTCTGACCGAGCCGAAGGTGGCAAACAGAAGCATGAAAATCATCCCCAGAGCAACCGGTACCACCACGGCAAGGCGGGCAGAGGCACGTTGCTGGTTTTCAAACTGCCCTCCCCAAGTCAGGCGATAGCCTTGTGGCAAATCGATTTTTGTTGCGACGGCGGCTTTTGCTTCTTCCACAAAACCGACCAGATCACGGCCGCGTACGTTGCTTTGTACTACGACCATGCGCTGGCCGTTTTCCCTGTCAATTTTTACCGGACCATCCACCCGTTCCAAGTGAGTCACTACCGATAATGGTACGTTTTGTCCATTAGGCAGTGGTAGTGTCAGGGCGGCGAACAGTGCAGGAGATCGCTGTATGTCGGCTTCTCCGCGAAGTATTAGCGGAGTACGGCGACCATTCTCGATGACAGTGCCCATGTTTTGACCTTCGATCTGGCCGCGTAAGGTAGTACCGATGTCATCCACGCTCAGGCCTAATCGACCTGCAGCCAGGCGATCAATTTGCACCCGAAAATACTGCACGCCGCTGTTCTTGACGGTGAACACATCTTCACTGCCTTTGATGCCTTGCAGCACTTTGACCATTTTTTCTGCGGTTTCATTGAGTTTGTTTAAATCGGTGCCGAAAATTTTGATCGCGATGTCGCCACGTGCACCCGTGAGCATTTCCGACACGCGCATGGCAATTGGCTGGGTGAAGCTGTATTCCACGCCTGGAAAATTGGCCATCACTGTACGGATATGGTCGACGATGACGGTCTTGCTCTTGGAGCGCCATTCCACCTGTGGTTTGAGTACCAGAAAATTATCGGTTTCATTTAGTCCCATCGGATCCAGACCCAGTTCATCCGCGCCGGCACGCGACACAACACTCTTGACTTCAGGCACCGCCTTGAGAATAGCCTGCTGGATGCGCTCATCCATGATAGCGGTCTGTTTGATGTTGATCGAAGGCAGCTTTGAAACCTGCATAATTAAATCGCCCTCGTCCATTTCCGGCATAAAGGCTTTTCCGATCAACGTGTACACGCCGCCACTGATGACCAGCATGGTCAGGGCTGCGATAATCACCAGGCGTTCGCGTTTTAACGCGCGTTCAAGCATCGGAACGTAGATTGCCATTGCTCGACGCACTAGCCAAGGTTCATCGTGACTGGCGGTTTTGAGCAGCATGGAGGATAGCATCGGCACAACGGTCAGCGATAACAGCAAGGATCCTGCCAGCGCGAACACGATGGTCAGTGCGACGGGAATAAACAGTTTTCCTTCCAATCCTTGCAGCGTCATCAGCGGCAGAAATACGATGATAATGATGGCAACGCCGGCGGCGACAGGCGTGATTACTTCTTTGACTGCACTATAGATGACGTGCAAGTGCGGGATATGCTCGCGTCTGCCCGCCAGATGATTGATGATGTTCTCCATTACGACGACAGAACCGTCTACCAGCATGCCAATGGCAATCGCAAGGCCGCCTAGACTCATCAGGTTGGCCGACATGCCGAATTGTTGCATCAGGATAAAGGTGATCAGCACCGCAAGCGGCAAGGTCAGCGCTACCACGATGGCTGCACGCAAATTGCCGAGAAACAAGACCAGTAGCATTACAACAAGTACGATGGCTTCGGTGAGTGCTTTGGATACCGTGTCGATGGCACGATTGACCAGGCTGCCCCGGTCATAGAAGACTTTAGTGGTAACGCCTTTAGGCAGAGTGGGGGCGAGTTCCAGTAATTTGGCTTGTACGCCGGCCACTACCTTTTGCGCATTTGCACCGCGCAAACCCAGTACGAGTCCTTCGACAGCCTCGCCCTTGCCGTCCTTAGTTACAACGCCATAGCGTGTCATGCTTCCAATGCGTACCAGAGCCACATCGCTTACGCGTATCGGGCTTCCCTCAAGGCTGGTAATCACAATATCGCGTACATCCTGCAGGTTTTTAATGCTTCCTTCGGCTCTTACCAGTAAGGCTTCGTCGCCGTCGTTGATGCGTCCTGCGCCATCATTGCGATTGTTGGCTTGTATTGCCTGTTGTAGCATGGTAAACGAGATTCCGTGGGAGGCGAGGGCGTTGTGATCCGGCACAACTTCAAAACTTCGTGCCAGGCCGCCCAGTGAATTGACGTCAGCTACACCCGGGAGCGTGCGCAATGCCGGACGGATCACCCAATCCAACAGGGTGCGACGCTCTTCCAGTGACATATTATCGCCTTCCACGGTGAACATGAACATTTCGCCCAGTGGTGTGGTGATAGGGGCGAGCCCCCCTGAGGCGGAAGAAGGTAAGTCGCGTTGCGCATTGTTCAGGCGTTCGGCAACCTGCTGACGAGCCCAGTAAATATCTGTGCCCTCATTAAAATCGATAGTGATGTCGGCAATTGCATATTTGGAAATCGAGCGCATAATGCGCTGATTAGGGATGCCCAGCATTTCCAGTTCGATCGGTGTGACAATACGCGCCTCAACTTCTTCAGGCGTCATTCCCGGCGCCTTCATGATCAGTTTGACTTGCGTAGAGGATACATCGGGAAATGCATCAATCGGCAAATCACGAAACGAGGCAACGCCCGCTGCGAGCAGCAGCAGCGTAATCGCGGCCAGCAATAAGCGCTGAGTAAGAGCAAATTCAACTAGTTTAGATAACATTATTACACCCCGCCTATGCTCATCATGCTGGACTTGAGTGCCGAAACGCCGCTGATAGCGATTTTTTCATCACCCTTGAGTGCGCCGTTGACGACGCTATTTTGTGCGCCTTCATTGATGATATGGATGGCCAGAGCACGGAATCCTTGCGAAGTTTGAACAAATACCACACTGCGACCTTCGATGCGTGAAATCGCGCTGTTAGGGATTTCCCATTGCGCACTACTATGGACCGCTGTGCTGATGGATGCCTCTACAAACTGACCGGAACGAAGATTTTCGGTCCCATGCAAAATGGTTCCACGCAATAGTATGGTTTGATTTGAGCCGGTTAGGCTGCGACCGATTGCGGTTAACTTGCCACTGGCCGCACAGGCGGGAATAGTGATTGCCGCACCGATCTTCATATCCCGGGTAACTGATATAGATGCCTGTATTTCAACTGTGAGTTGATCTAGTTTGGCAATCTTGAACATGGGTACGGCAGCATCTATACGAGCTCCGGCATTGGCATTCTTTTCCAGTACCACGCCATCTGTTGGCGAAGTCAGGGTAAGCAGGCTGCTCAAATGCTGATCCGATTGCAATTGCAAAATTGCACTCTCAGACATGCCAGACAGGCGTAGCATCTGGCGTCGCTCGGCAAAAACGGCCTGCGATTCAAGCGAAAGACTACGTGTTGTGCGAAAACGATTTTCAGAAATGATACCCTCTTTATATAAAGCTTCATCGCGCGATAGATTTTCACGTGCCAATTGGCTACGAATTGAAGTTTCTAACAAGCCCCGTTGTGCTTCTGCAAGCTCCCGACTTTGGAGGTGGGCAATGACCTGACCCTTTTTAACATAGTCGCCAACTCCGACCAGTGTTTGTTCTATCATGCCCGAAAGAGGCGCACTGACAATAAACAGTCGATTTGCCGGAATGACGACTTGGGCAGGCAGGCCTGATATCTCACCATTCTGCTTCTTAGGTAAAGTGATCGTTGCGATGCCTAATGTCTGAACCTGTTTAGCACTGATGATAATGTTTTCAGTAGCGTAACTTGACTGGGTGGTAAGCAGGACGGTTAGTGCGAGTATGGCGATCTTCATAAATAGGCCCGGGATATGCGTGCGTGGTGGCTTGTAACCAAATGTAACAGCGGAACTATAGGCTAATGTCGAGATGATTAGTTCATTCGGAATATGAATAATAAATAAATGTAAATATTGTTTGACGCGAGGAGTAGGCTTTGCTATAGTCCTCCTTCAGACGCGGGGTGGAGCAGCTCGGTAGCTCGTCGGGCTCATAACCCGAAGGTCATAGGTTCAAATCCTGTCCCCGCAACCCGTTTTACACTTCGCAGAATAAACGCTGTGATGAGAAATAAAAGA
>Ga0316217_10001066_pt1 | contig 37066 bp, 30 predicted proteins | sample 1anoAmetaG_FD_203633 | JGI IMG/M metagenome (GOLD analysis project Ga0316217, IMG submission 203633) | Freshwater microbial communities from Trout Bog Lake, Wisconsin, USA - 1anoA | ecosystem: Environmental > Aquatic > Freshwater > Lake > Hypolimnion/Profundal zone | place: USA: Wisconsin...
AATAAAATATTATTTCGATTTCATATCCTTCATAAGCTGCTATTTGGGTCCAGTATCGATGAATTGGGCAAACCAAACTGCAGAGGTACTGATCTTGAGGTAAAATGATTCTATGCTTAGTTGATAATGGGAGTTGCTTCTTATAGGTTTGTAATTATTAATGGAAAACGTGACTAAAAGCATTATTTATGGAAACCCCTATGAAAATCGCTACGGAAGGTTCCTTCCTGTGTGCTCTTCAATCTCAGATAGAGGTAAAGTTCTCTTCACTCAGCCTCCATTCAGTCCATTTTGGACTATCTTCACTAAACACCCCATTTCAAAAAGTACAATCGAATTGCTTACGCCTATCGAGTAGAGGAAATCCCCATGGTTTTCATCACTGAAAAGAAAAATGTCTAGGCACAAAGCTATGAAGGCAACCACAGCGATTAAACGATTGAGGGGTCAGGGGATAAGCTACTACATTTGCTGTAAAAATTCAGTAAAAATACCTATAATAAGACATTCGTAACGTTTTCATCGGCATCCTGATTCAGCAATTCAACCCTCTTTTTCCGTTTGAGACCACCAACTACAGGGCAATCGTCTAGAACTGTAGACTGCTACTGGATGAACTCTACAAGAAAGTAGTAGCTCTCCAGGACAAAGCAGATGTGAAGAGTACAAATGACCTTTTGCTTCATAATAACCAAACAGTCAAAGTAAAAAAATGCAATATTTCCTAAAAAGTCGAACTTCCTGCTTTCTCAGAAAAAAAGATTGTAAACAAAGAAAGACCCAACCACATCTACTCGAATGGCAAACCTGAGTTTTTGAACAACAACGCCATTAACACAGTAGAAACTTCTTCAATCATCTATGAGATCAAATTCTTGTGGTAGAGATGCAAACTCATGAAAGAGCAGTTTTAGAAACTCATTGGGTCATTCTCTGAAAACTAACTTGAGCAACTCCGCTATTACGTGATGTATGACAAGAATGCAGTGATAAACCAGGTAATGAAGCTTTTTGCAGTATACCTTGGAATCAACCGAGAGCACTTGCTTGAACAGTTTAGCTTCGAAAAGCTCAAGGACATCAAGTTCGAGATAGTGTAGGACAAAAAGCTGAAGAAGTTGGATGATGCCCTGAAATCTAACAAAAAGCTCAACATAGACTCCATTATGAAGAGCAACCGCCCCATAGGCGCACTGTTTAGCATCATAGAAGTTAAGATAAGATTGTAATCATTGACTAATTTAGTTCCAAAACTTTAAAGCGCATTAGCTAGCTTATGGAAAAATCTTCCTTTAATGAAAAGTAGTTGGAGGAAATGGAAGCAATAAAGAAGAAAACAGACTCCATTTCGTTCCAGGATGGCAGCAATGTGGTTAGAAAGGTTAAACTATAAAAATCTTCATCTTCAGCTCTACTAGAAAAGAAAGTGGCAAAATTTTGATTGGATTAATGCCTTGTGCAGTTATTTTTACCATTTTCACTTCAATTTGTTCAAAATAAGAGCTTACTTTTTTCAAGTTTTTTGCTCTCACAAAAATCTTTTGAAAGGTGCGGTTTTAGAGCACCAAAAAAGGCCCAAAGTACTCACCTGTAAAGATGGGTTAATATAAAATATTAAATTAATATATTTTATATAATCTGCTACCACATGCCCGTCAAAAGAAGAAACCACGGCCGAAACAAAAACAACAGAGGTTTCGTCAAAACCATTGTGTGTGTCAACTGCGGCAGACTCTGTCCCAAGGATAAAGCCATCAAGCGCTTTACTATCAGGGACATTGTTGACGCTTCATCCAAAAAGGATCTGTAGGAAAACAGAGCCTTCGAAACTTACATCATCCCCAAGCTCTATATTAAAATGCAATACTGCATTGGATGCGGCATCCACTCCAGAATCGTGAAAGTAAGATCAAATGAGGACAGAAAGAACAGGGCTCCCCCCCAAAGGGTTCAAAGAGACGCAGCTGGAAAAGTCACTAATGCTGAGAAAAAATGATTAATCGACAGAATTATCTTCATAATAGAACTTTGTACTTCAGCCCAACTCATGCAGAGCACTTAAAGTTCAGCTTTCAAAGAAGCACATTTGAATTGCCTTTTAGCCCATTTTTTACATTTATCGCAGGCAATATACTTAAATAAATGAATCGAAATGTTTATTGGTATTGCTTTAACCCTCTATGCAGCGACTGTAACTAGCGTGTCTTCTTGTAAGGCTCACGTCCCTATTCTCATTTGTTTTGCAAGAAGTGGCTCATCTCCGAACAAAAGCTAGCCAACTTCTCCAAATAAGCATTCTCCTTTGATAAGAAAAACGCACTTGATTTCGACACAGACCCTATCAGAACTCAAGCTTACCTTTACTATGCAAAAAAATAAATTTTGACCTTTCTAGAGGACTTTTCCTCACAACTCAAAACCATTACAATCATGAAAATCGATTGCTTTCGCGAAACCATAAAAAAAGTATTTTAGGAGGAATTCATGTTCCAAAAATTTACTGATCTGTAAGCCCTCGCAACCAAATAAGGCCTTAATTCTTGTACTAAAGCATAAGAGCTGAAGAAATTACTTTAAAAGCCATTTCCAATGCTAGGAAAGGTCATTTTGCCGAATTAGAACACTTTAAAGTCAATAGTTGCGAGTCTTCACAGCTCTTTGTAACGAATTTTTTTAGTAAAGTTAGGAGAAACTGAAAGTATTGGATAATAGAGTTTACCAAAGCTTAATGAGGAGACACAAAACTTAGCACAAGAGAAGGCTAAATGGTAAGATTTGTAACCAAAATAGAGCTTGAATCTACAAAAAAGTGATGTAAATCGCTCAAAAAGCTGTAATTTTGATGAACAGAATGCTTTTCTAGAACTTCGATAGTACATCAATCAAAATTGTAACCTAGATACTGCAGCAAAATTGATGCGAGAATCTCACCAAAAGTTTTACTATAGAGACAACAAAAGTAACGAATCTAGGATACAATGCGGCTATTGCGAATTTGAGGTGACCTTAAAAACAAAAACAAAACCTCAAACAAATTCTGCCTGTTCCTACGCCATTATGGACCATCTTTACAAATAGCACACTATTTCAATCCTTCACAACTACTATCTTGCAAAGGAACACTACTTTCCCACTTCTTTGCTTGATTTTCTCAATTCTGGAAAGCACTAATCCATAAAGTAGGTTATTTTGATTGATAGTGCTGGATTCAGCCACTCTAACAAGATTAGCCTTGATTGGTAAAGGTGCCTAGCTTTTGAAATGGTTTTTGGTCTAGCTAGACCTTTACATTTATGTGAGTACTTGAAAGGGGAAACTTTCAAAGATTTCAACTTTTTGGTGGGCCTGATAATAAGCCATTTTACCCTCACACTGAAAAAAGGTCTCCTGATATACACTAACTAGCAAAGGGGTCAGTTGGTCTAGAACTTCTGCAATGACTACAAAATCGACGGAGTGAGAGTGATTATTCCGCAAAAGAAACTTAAGACTGATCTAGCGTAAACCAAGCCACCCCTTTAAAAAAACAAAGAAGACAACGATTTGGAATGAAAGTGGGAAGTGATAGTGTTGGATTCATAATTTCAACTATAAATAAAATTAATTAATCAACAATTTCATCACTGCTTGAGGACTTGCTCTTTGCTATTATAATGACGAGTAAAAAGGCTCAGAATATTCAAATAGCAGAGATCCTTTCCTTCTTCACTCTTCAGACCTTGAAAACCTATTCCCCCGCAGCCTTGAAGCAGTAGCTCCTGGACCTACGTGCTCTAATGGCCTTCTCATAACTCTAAATCCCCAAAATCTACGTAGTACGCATTTTAGAAATCAGGAACTTCGGAAGAAGGCAAACGAGCTGACGAAAATAGTAAACCAAATAGAAAAATCTGCCGCTTAGATGTAGTCTGAGTTTTTCAACAAGTATCTTCATGGGAACGCAGACCTGCTGCCAACTATGAGTTGGCCTATCGAATCATGTCAATGAGCGCCGCTCCCCTTGTTTCACCAAGGGCAAAGGGCAAAATAATAAAGGAACTAAAGGTCAAATTTTTGTAATCAAACGATGTCACCTTTGATGAGTGGCACTTTTTTTTCCGAAAGTAAAGGAAGGTGTTGGCCGTGAGCATTCCTGAACAAAAGGCCTAGGTAGTGCTCGGAGTATAGCAAAAGGAATCAACTACTTAATTGGAGTGGGTGATTCTTGAAGCTTCGATTGGAGGCCAAAGAAGTCCTGAACTCTTTGTGCTAGTGCGCTCATTCTGGGTGTGGAGTAGCAAAAATCATCAAGATCACTCAAAAGATTTGATAGCTAATGTAAAGAAGCTTCTCTTCAACCTGCCTCTAATCATAGTCTATTTGGAGCTCAAAAGGGTTTGGAAAGCGTACGATGAAAGCCAGAGCGTAAAGTACTCAAGAACCAACAAAAAAGGAGCAGTAGTTAACTTTTAGTGGAAATTCAACTTTTTCTAGTCCCTTTCTCACCCCAAGTGTACTCTAAACATAAACGACAAACAGGTTTTGGAGATTTTCGGAGATGGCTCTATAATAAGCAGCTAGCTGATTATGGGCTTAGCCTCCTAGAGTTCCCAATAGCACAAACTTTGTTTCAAGTAACAGAAAATTCCATCATTTCATCATTTTATCAATTTGCCGGAAATGCTCTAAAATTTCAACAACAGCCTTCAATAGTTTGAGAAAAAAGGCAATCTTTTATTGGGCTAAGCTTACAACATAATAGTGTCTGCTGTAGGGTTGAACTGGGTTCCCTTGGGGTTGATTTCAAGTGATTTGCCTAAGAATAAGACTTAAGGGGTTTGGATTTATCTGCCTGTTGAAAAAGGTATCTGTCTATTCCTCTAAGAGTAAGGCATCCTCAGCAATAAAGCTCGTTAAAGAGGTTTGCTAACTCTGCTAGCATAAAAAGGTGCGAAACTGGCAGACCTAGGTAGGCATATCTGCCTGCAAGAGCAAATCCATCTAGAGAACAACTTTTTCTAGTTTCAGCTGTATTAGTTCAAAATTGATGAGAGCAATGATGAGACTTTCGTTTAGTACGAGTTTAGGTCAATGAAGTCCATTTATAACCAAAAATATCACAGGCTCTCTCGCATGTAATAAGCCTTCATGCATTCGTAGGCCAATTTCAACGAAAACCACGTGATTACAGTCAAAATAGCTCTCGACTTCACCAAGGTCCTCTTCTCAAGTTTCAAATTCCACGAAGGTAAGAAGGTAGACAAGACTGATGAAGACGTTTAGATCTACATGAGAAAAGACTGGAAAAACTACAAAGAGTAAGTAGAGGTCGGCAGTAAACTTTCCTGGATTAAAGTGGCCGAAGCCATTGGTTACCTCTGCCGTTGTTTAGTGCCCGAAAGATTGAAACATAGAAGAGCACCTCTCAGAAACGCCCTTTTAGATTTGAATTGACTAATTTAACCATATGCAACAGTATTTACGTCATCTAGCACACACTGAAAAACTTCTGAATTCAATCATCAAAAAATGCAGGTATCTTGCTTTCTTATTTAACTTTATTGGCTTGGATCAGCCTGGAATATTTGGCTTAGGTGAATTGAAATAATCAACTTTTTCATTTTTGTTTGTCATTTCTCTAAGCTCAAGTTTTTGCACTTATTTGTTGTTCCTAGTTTCTATCCTACTTTTGTTCATTGAATAACAAAGTGTTTCCCTCAATTACATTAACTTTTGATGTACTGAATTATATATGATAAAGGTAAATTACTTATTTAAAGATGAAACGTGAAATTTTCTAAACTCAAAGCATGTATCCGAAGGGAATGATGACTGCCCAAAGCAACTATGTGATCAGCCAACCAGAAATATCCTTTCACTTCAGAGAACAAAAGTCACCTTTCCCTAATAACCACCAAAACAGGCCGAACCCAGTACCTTTTCACATCCAACCCCCAGAACGCTTTTCCCATGATCTTCCGCAAAATAATCAGGCACAGTCTAACAACGCTTTTGTGCATCTCAGAAATGAAATTAGCAATTTGCGCTCTGAGTTTTCAAAACTCATACAAAAGGACAATACCAAAGTCTTGGAAAGAACAATCGTCCAATCGAGGGAAAAGTAAAAGAAGGATGCCTCATCTAACAAAAGAGACAATAGAGTGCCAACATACTCCACCATTGGGTTTTACAATAAAGTCAGTTAAGCCTAGAAAAAGTAAAAACAAAGTTAAGTAAAGCCGAAGTATTAATCTAATAGCAGATCAGTTGTGCAGCAAACTTTTGAGCATAAGTCCTTTATTTTTGGAGAAAATGCAAACTTTTCCGGCAAACTGGATGAAAAGAACAAATTTTTAGCTAAGTCCTATCTAGAACACACTGAATCACAAATTCCTTCCCCCTAGACAACCAAAATACAAGATCTATAGAGAGAAATCATAAGGATTAATGAGATTAGGCACAAGGCAGAACAAGAATTGGCCATCAGCCAAAGTGATCTCAGAAGCAAGTAAGCCCAGTTTAGTAGATAGCTTAGGTAAAAAGTAGGAGAAATATAGAGCCTAAAGCAACTAGCTGAACAAGATAAGATATCTTTATCCCTCAAAAACAGTTTAGTCGAAAAGTTATAGAGAGAAATAACAAGAATCCAAACATAAAATAACTATTTGCATGGCTAAATCCAGTTTCATTCCGAGTAATTGAAGAAGCAGAAATAAAAATATGAAAACCAATTGAGTGTGACTTAGGAGATAAATCGCATCAATATCGCAGAAATCATAAACAAATATCAACAAGCCTAAGAATAGCTTCAAAGAGCCAAACATTAAAACTCAAAACTAAACCAAACCTTGCTTGAAAAAGACCTAAAACTTTCCTAAAGTCAACAAAATCACTTCCAATTATTAGATAAAGTGAGCTTTTTTTAGAATTAGGTCTAAAAGATGAAAAAATTGAAATAAGAGTCTTTCCAGAGATAGTTTGAGCTGAAAAACAAAGTTGCGCAACTAGAGCATAGCTGTCGGTCTTAATAACCCAAAAACTAGCTTCAATCAGCCTAAGTAGCTAGTAAACTTAAACTTTCCGAATAAGAGAATGCAGATTTGAAAAAACGAGTAGAATCTTACAAGAAGTCAGTAGAACAGCTGAACATTACCAACAACTCTTCAAGAGAAAAGTTGGCCAAAGCCAAGTAGTAAGTAAAAGCATTGAATGAAGAAAACAAGATCAAATAAGTGCTTATCAATAGTCTATACAGGGACATCAGTATATTGGACAACTAGATGAGGCAAATCCCAGCCCTGAAAGCAGTCATTACTATCAACAATAAGTTTGTAGAAGATCTTAACTACAACATTGTGCTTCTCTAGTGCTAAAGGCTGAGTAACAAATACAAAATTCAGTAATAGACACTAGTAAGAAGAATAAATTGATATGAGTATTTTTGCAATAGATTGCTTCTATTGGATCTCCTATTTCTGCAAGGGAATATACCCTTTATATCGACCCTTATAACAAAGCTTACTTATAAAGTTTTACTTCTTCTAACTTCTAGCTAACATTAATACGTATAAGCACAAAAAAACAGAGAAAACAGCAAGAACTCTTGGAAATCAAAGCTTATAAAAGCTTTGTAGTTTTTATGCCTTCTCTATATTCAAAATTTAAATTATGTCCCCAAACTAAAATGTTCAGAAATAAAATAAGTCCCTGAACTCACCCAGTCGTTTACTTTAAAAAGCTAAGGAATACATCTTTCAAAACTGTTACTAACTCATCAAATGCTTAAACATTTCTCTGCCTCTTTCAATACTCCTGCTTACAATTTAGTAATTGCAGAAGTTCGCAGTAGTTTCTCGACTTGCTTCGAACCCAAACATCTCACTAAGTCCCTAAATGGCCTACGTTAGTCAGTTTTCTCGTTATATTCTGCTAGACTTTACAAACCCTCATGATTCCCTTCGCAACATTTTAACAATTCTATTATGCATAGGACAACTTATTATAACAGTTTGCTATTTAGCCCCTATAAGTTCCTTAGGCCTCAGGCAACTGCTATCAAAGTCTATTGTGACTGTCCTTCAGTATATAATTGTCATTCCTTCACTTTTGATTAGCACTGATTCTTTATCTCTAGGCATCAATTCCTATACAAGTGCCATTCTTCTGTTGCTAAGCACAGCCAACATAATTGCATATAAATCTATGCAGTTTGAGTGCTCCTTCGAAAAGGAAGTATCAAATGTGTTAGTCAGAGTGCCTAGGCCCATGACTCAGCAACTTATAAGCCTGTTGATGATAATCCTGTTCCCAATTCTGAATAACATGATCTACCCAACTTCCTTTCTGATTTACTTGTTCGTTAACTTTGGAGTAATCACATTCCAATGGTGGTAGTTTCTAAAAAAGTTTACCTACTTTTAGGAGTATTTGGCTAATCTCAAGGGAGTTCTATTGTCTGTGAATATTTCAAGCCACGTCTGCTACCTTGCTATAAATCTCTTTGGAAATGCAATCATTTCTGAAAATGTGGTGCTCTTCATCAGCACTTTTTCGATCTTTTTGGCCAACTTCTTCGTAGTCTTTCGTAACTCCATAATTAAGAACACAATAATCAACTAGGACCTGAAGGGAGAGTATTAAACTGCCATATTTGCTGTTTTTTACTGGCACTGCTACAAGAGAATAGCAATAAAAAAGAACTAGCTTTACATTTCCTCTCTGCTCAAAAAGCACATGAATGAGTGCGTAGATCTAGCTTGCTGCTGCAAAAATAGAATGACCCTATACGATGCCAACTTGAGGACCTTTGGAAATCCCAAACTTCAACCTCACAATGATAGAATCTTTATAAGGCATTACATCAGGAGACTGATCATGAAAGGATGCGAAGAACACAGCAAATCAACCATGCTCCTGTTTTTACTAATCATTTACGATATTGAAGCCATAGAGATGATTACCTATGCGATGGAACTGATAAAGAAACTTTCAAGAATGGAGCAAAAGAAGAAGCTGAACTTTTCCTAGAAGTTTTTACTTTTTTGGTACCTAGATTGCTATCAAGCATAAAGCAAATCATTAGAGAGAAGATTGTGAGCATCAACCTAAAAAGAGGAAACCTTGACCTTTAGAATGTCAAGAAATTTGATGAGAAGCTGTCTACAATACAATCTCAACTAAGGCTATCCATCAAACTTTACTACTCCCTATGGAGGCATTTGAATCGAATAAGTAAGATTAGTGTTATGTAGAACTTGACGAAACTGGCCTTTACGGTGTTTGTAAGAATGCCCTTGAACTAATGTTTGAGATTTAGAGGGTTTACTAAGAACTCAAGCAGATCAACAAAGAGTCAACTGAGTTGAAAAGCATTATGCTCTTTTATGCACGAATGGTGGTCCATGACATACACTTGCTTTCCTAGATAAAAAAGTAAATAAAGTCAAGCCATTCTCGTAATGTGATTGTGGGTTCTCTTGAGCAAATCACCATCAAGATATTTGGCCCTAAGACCACAACTCTGTTGTCTTTGGAAAATGGCAAAATCAAATGGTCCAGTAAAAACGCTCACGTTATCTTTGAGTACCCCCTTGAGGAGTTCCATGGACTCACTATAAAAAACTTGATGCCACGTTATTTCGCAGAGCATCATGACAGTTATGTGCAGAGTTGGAAGTAAACAGGACATCATGTAAAACTCAATAAGTCTTATTATGCCTGGGGTAATAACAAAGATGGCACCATCTTCAGTCTGCTCATGTTTGTCAAAGTTGTACCCTTACTAGCAGAGCAAGATTACGCCTTTTTTTCCTGCATCGAAAAACTTGATGACGAAAATTAGCTTATCTGTAATGCTTGGGGAGAAGTGTTGGGAGCTGGCAAACTCTTTACCAGTGCTTTAATGATAGATCCGAAAGTCCTGCAGTAAGTGCAGCCTAACATACAAATCTTCATGCCTTATCTTTTCGATTATTTCCTTTAGTTCTTCTTTCCCAAAAACAAAAACCTTAAGATTTCCAAGCAGAATTATGAGATGCGCAGAGAAGGGTATTTCCCCGAAGATCTATAACAGAAAATGTCGGAAGTCACTTACGACAGGTCGCTTTTTAAGAAAAATAACAAACACAAAGAGAACTTTTAGTTTTAGTATCTGAACTTCGTCAGACAAAAGATGCAAGAGCTCACTTGCAACGTCAGTGGTAATTACATCTCTTTTCTTGTAAAGTTGTTCAAAACGATTGAGATTTTCAGGGAAAAATCGAATATCTTGTGCCTCAAGGTCTATAACCCCAAAAAAGACAATGTAGAAAGGTTCTATTCTGAGCTTTAAAAGATTATTAATAGGCTCCAAAATCTTACTTAATAAGTTAGTTCTAAAAGTTTCAAAACTGCAAACAAGAAAAACAAAAGTGACTTTTTCAAAGCTTTCCTCAACCCCAAGAAAGTAAAGCAATTAAAGGAAACATTAAGGCCGAATGGAGAATAGCTGGAAGGTTAGGTGATAGATAGGAGCATAAAAGCAGAAAGCTTTGGCGTAAGGCCAAAGAAGTCTGCAGAGAAACTTGTTAGGCATCGCAAACTTTTAGCCTTAGGCGCTCAAGCCTAAATCAAAAATGAAAGAGTTAAATACAACTTGTGGAAAATAAAGAAGATGCTTCACGAAGAAGGAGTCATATCCCGTTATACCTACAACTTGCTAATCGGCAAGAAGGAAAATATGGGTTGCGCAGAAGAAATCAAGTATTCCACTTCAATTATAAAAGAATAGCCACCCAAAGCATTCAATGACCCTTATGAGGAGCAAGTGGCCTCCTTGGAAGACAAGTTTAGTAGGTACGACGAGCGGGATGGCTCAGAGCGAGAGCTGGCGGACAAGTAAAACGACAATCAAACATTCAACTCTGCCTCAAGCAGCGCAACCTTCATTTCAATGACCAACCAAGTCAAAATGTTCAAATCGTAGCTGCGGTCTTTGAATAGTCCCAAGCCTTTGTTCGTGCTCAACATTTTGGTGATTTTGCTGGTTTTGGGCCAAGTTGGAGGCATAATCTACGAGATAACAAGCAATAACAGCAAAGTAGCCTATGGCTTGCTACAATTTTAGCTCAACACCCAGGCGAATGAGTTGCTGAGCTATTTGCTGTAAGGTCAGATAAACCTGATTTATAACTTTAGCACAATATATTAGGCAGAATCCTTACTTGCCCTCAAAAGACAATACCTAATAAACAAGACAACTACAATTTTCCAGGACGAGATGTAGCAGAAAAACATCTACAAGCAAATAGACCCCTCAATGCTAGATTTCTTGGACACAGTGGTGAATGACACGAATAGCTTGAAGATGAAGTAGTTCTTCCAGTACATAATAGATCAAATGACCGAAAACAAATTTGTTCACTCTTTCAACTATTTCAACGAATCAATATCCTTCATTACAAGCACCTTTCTCAAGATGTCTTTTACTCCCAAAATCATCAACTAACTCAAGTATGTCTTCATCAGTTATTTATTGCTCAACTTTGTATTCTTGGTTGTCACTCTCCCCATCGTCTATAAGATTCAGCTCAAAATCAAAGAAATCTACAACTTGCTTACTAAAATCAGTCCCAATGAAAAGCACAAGTTCTACAAGCACTATCGTCAGCTTGAAGATGAGTTCAAAAAGAAGGAAAACATTGACCATGAGTAGTTGGCCAACATCTTGGCAAATTACTAAAGCAAAATGAAAATGTTTAAGTACTCTCAGGCTGTTTCTGAGTAGTAGAAAAAGTCGGAAGTGGACTTCGCTGTGACCAAGAAGTAGAAAGAAAAGTCACTATCTACTGATAAATCTATCTATATGAAGATTGCGGCCATTTATCTGATCCTTTTTGGCTCAGTCATCTTCTACTACAATTTCAACAATGCTTGCACTACAAAGTACAAGGCTGCAAAAACTACCTTCACTGAGATTTATAACCAAAAGGCCCAACTGACCCAAAGCTTCACGGGCTGCGTTTACTAGCTGATAGGCTATAGCAGCAACAACACCTGTAATGTGTCACAGATGCAGCTTGTGGATTCAATTTACAACACCTTCCAGACCCCCAATCTCAGCCCAGCCTACGTAAACTTCCTCATCAACTTTGTCAACGGCAGTGTCTGCAACAACATCAGCTAGTTGCTTTCCTTCACCCAATCCGTTTCAGCCGATTGGCTCACTCAATACTGCAAGTCAGTCAACAAGGGAACCTTCAATTATGGAGCCATCAATGATCTGTACTACTGCCAGAGAAATGTCTAGGCTCAGTATCAGCTCAAAATGCAAGGCAAAAATATGACTGCCTATCTAGCTTCTAAGGAATTTTTTGAGATAACTCAAGCTTTCTTCTTCAACACCTTTTTTGTTTCTCAATTGTTTAACATGGCTCAGATGTAGATGGAGAACCAAGCCTACCAATTCAAAACTTCCCTAAGCATTGGGTCCTATGTTTGTTTGGCTTTAATTGTGACCTTCGTTGCATTTTGGATCTATATTTTCAGTCACTTAGGATAAAACGCTTCCTACATCAATGCCTTCCTTCTTCTAGTTCCTTTCGATGTCCTGAGCTAGAACCCCTACATCAAGCTTTACGTGAAAAACTAGTTCGACTACAAAGCCTCCAGCTACTGAAGACCATCAGCCCTCAGTAAGATTAGTGTGATTTATTCATATTATTAAGTTTATTAGATCATTGGCTCATTTTTTGGCATAGTTGGAAATTATCGATTGGATTCTTTAGTTAATCTTGCCATTCAGCTCCATTATCCTTTAAATCGCCTGTCCTTGATTCAAAGTCCTATCTTCAGCCATAGGACTTGGAGTTCTCAAAATATCAAAGTTTTTTGCTGAAGCTCTATACGTCTCAACGTTTTTGGCAGTAAATGTCTATTTGAGGGTTTATTCGGGCTGTTTTGGGTTTTGGTACTTGTTCGTCTGTACGTTTCTTGATGCGATGTAGTTAGAAGTTCTGTAAGTTTCTGGTACTTTGGTGCTGATGATTTATTAGGGTTCAAATTGTGATGTTTTTTCTGCTTGCCTCGAGCTAGGTTGCACTGATGTGAGCTTTTTTAGCTTCTATTGCAGCATTTGTGATTTTTCAATCAAAGATTGCTTTTTCTAGGCAGAACCAGGTTCGAAACTAGAGCTTTTGTTAAAGCGATTTGGAGTTTGCTGGACTTCTTTATAAGAACTATTTTTTCTTTAGTTGAGCTCTGTCGTCCGGCCAGGATAGCGGCATGTTGCTAAGCCATTGTCGACTTCCTTGTAGACCTATTCTTCCCTCAAGAATTTCTGCCCATATTTAGGGTTATCCTGCTTTGAAGCGAAATGTTACTGTGGGGCCTAATGTTCGTCAAAAATCAGTCTTTTGGCATATCTCTGGGGTTTTGTTTCGTAAGCATCTTCGTTATCAAAGTGCCTCAAATTCTATCCTTTGATCTAGTGATCTTGATATCTATTAAAGTTTCTTTGAGACTAATGGTAATTGTGATTGCTATAAGATTCCTCTCTAGTGATCCGGCTCTTTACTTCCTCATTCCTTTTGTTATGTTTGGCAACAAAGTCCTTTTTCTCACCAAAAGCCTCTGCGCCAAACTGACTAGGCATTTTGTCATATCTTTGATAAGTATTTCTTCCTCTAAAGTCTTAATTTGTATCTTTGTTGTCAAAGCCACCATAAGATTAATGAACTGAGGGAATTGGTTATCTGGTTAGTCTTGGAGATTTGTTTAAAGAATTGAGATTGCCTTCTAGAGGCTGCCTGTAGCTACTTTTCACATTCTGCTCTCGATTGCAGAAGGTGTTCAGCTAGTTATCATTATAAAGTTTTGGCTTTGCAGTTGAGCTGTCTTTCCTGCCATACGAACTATGCTAGAATCCGCCTTCATAGCCTGATCTGGGGTCGATTGAAGCATTCTGATCGTAGCGAGAAAAGTTTCTATTCTAGCCACGGTAGGTAGGCTTCTAAGCCTGCTAGTAGTTAGGGTTAGTAGGCTCGTCTCTGAGGTAAGATTTGGCGTATTGAGAATTGAGCTTCAGCATAATATCGTTAAATATATAACACTAAAGTAACCCAATCTAATCGAGATTACTATTCGCAAACTGAATCAAGGTCAGCTGAATAAAATGTCCTAGAGGTCTCTCTGCTCCAGTAGCTGCTTGTGGCGAAATGAACCGTACTCCTCAGGTTTGAGTTTTTTGATCTCTTAAGTCAGGTACTAGACTTGGGAGTTCTTCTTAAAGGGGCACTTTTTCTCCGACTGAGGTGCAATGTACGGCTTCTTTTCGTATTTGGCTTCTTCAGCTTCATCCTACTGAATCTATAGCCTGTACTCGGCTTGTTCCTGCACTTTCCAGCTAAATTACACTGCCCTGCCTATGGTGTGGGGTGGAATCTCTTCGTTGGTCTTGAATAATTTTATAACTGGCAAAAAGTTGCCTCGATATACATCAGAAAAACAATATTTTTGCTAAATAGGCAAAAAGGATAGAATGCCGTCCCTGCTTTCAAATGTTTATTTATAATGATTGTATCTCACGATTACTTCGCCTATCTGCACTTACTGTGTGCATTTGGGTGACTCCACAACAGCTATCTCTTATTTGGTTGGTACTGCTTCAATCCGAGGTTGCTGCTTCTTTGCGAGAGGTGGCTATTTCAGCTGTTTCTTGGGTTATTTCAACTATTTGTTAGACTATTTGACAGTTTTCAGAGCTGTTTTGGGTTTGCTCTGCACTGAGAAACTCTTAGACTGTCCAACTTTAACTAATTAAGGCTGCATCTGTTTGAGAAGGTTAGGTTTATGTTGTACAGGTTTTATGGATGGAGTCTTTGCTAGGATAGTTAGGGGTTATGAAGGTTTGAATAGAGGGGTAGGGATATTATATTTCTTTCCTGTTATACACAGGTCCATTCCTAATTATTTTATTATTAGTGTAGTAATCAGCAAGCCTAATAATAGAAGTATGCTTACTCACGAGAGATTTATCAAGGCCCAACATCATGTAACTTGCATATTCTTATACACCCCACATAACTATCTTTGATACAATACAATACAAATCACTAATGACTTGCCGTCATTGGAGTTTCTATCTCATCTGAAGTTCACTACATCTTTTGTCCTGTATTTTAAGATCGTTTTAGCGTTTCATCTTGCTCTCCTATCTTGATATTGAGTTAGAACTATCTTTGTATCTTAGATAATTGAAATATTTACTATACTAATAACCTCCGCAACGCGCATTCACAGATCGTTTAGTTTTGATTTTGTCTTTTAATCCTTGATCAACACTCCACCGATAATTGAAATATTCATAAACAAGCCTATAATATTACATCTAATTGCCATGGAAGAGGAAGATCGCGTCTAAGACATCACCATTCTCTAGCAAGACGAACCCAACATCCAGTCCGGCCAACGCAAGTAGACCTAATCCACAAGGCAGAAGGTCTCTGCCTTCAAAAACAGAGTCTTTTCTCTTCTCGTGCTCTTTGTTGAAAAATCCAAAAACACCTCCATCGTCCTTCCCTTCATCACTGAAGAACTTTTCCTACAACTCCCCGACAGAGCCAGATAGTTGATTATGGTTCTACTCAATAGAAGTTGCCTATCCTTGCAAGACCTATTAAAGATAGCATAGTACTACAAAAACTTCCTGCTTTACAAAACCAAAAAGGATGTCCGCAAATTCAGCGATGACTTCGTTAGAATCCTAAAAAAAATACAGAGCTAAAACCAGGAGGCAGCCAACCAAATCGTATAATAAATGCTGGAGGTGTTTATAACTAAGAGGAAGTGCAAACTAAACTTTAGCTTTTTCCCTTATTTACTCAAAAAAGTACCAACTTTCAGGCAAAACATCACCGCCTTAGCAACTGCCCTGCAACTAAACAGTGAGATACGACCCGCCCAGCAAAGAGTTGTTGAAAAGCTACTCAAAAGCCTAGGCAAGAAGCACACTATCGTAAAGGAAGAACACCAAGAATGATTATTATACTTTGATTTCTTAACAAATGAGGCAAATTCGTTCACCTTATAAGTTGCTATCACTTGCGTCTCAACAGGCCAATCTTCTAGTTGCAGTAACCAACCAGAGTGGGATCGATAAGGGTTGACCCTATGTCTTCCAAGGCTTCAAGATCCTTGCGATCAGCAGCAAGATCTATCGCTTCTTTGTATCTTCCTATCCTTTGCAGCAAAAGGTACTGTTCTTCTTTCTTCTTGGAGGACATACGAGCAAGCATCTTCATTCCCCAAGTGATTTATCCTTTCTGGAAGAGCAAATCTGCGATGAGTTCAGCTGGGATTTTGAAATCTTTCTGCCTTTTCTCCATAAAAATGAGCAAATCATCGAATTTCTTCCTCTCGATTAGCACCTTTATCCTGGTCAAAATAATCCGCTTATCAGCCAGTTAGTACTAGCTCTTGAAATCGTCCACAGCAGCCGCATTGTCCTTTTCCATGAACATCTCAAGCTGCCTCCCGATAGTTAAAGGCTTCACCTTGTCATTTACGTTCTTGATATTTGCGTTATGGGCTAAAAACTGTGCAAAGTTGTTGTAAAGTTTTTTGAATGTAGATTTCCTCCACTCGTTCTGCAAAGGTGACTGGAAAGTGTTGAAACTTTAGCCTACAGAGAAGAGCAGCTTCTGCATATCTTCATACTTCTTTGAGCTTAGGCCGATTTTGATGAATTCCATGATCTTGGTTTCAGAGAGCTGTAAGAAATCGTAATACTTCACAAGAGCAACACGGTCGAACATCTTGTAATAGTTCATCAAAGCATACACTCCCTCAATGTTGCTTGAGAACAGTTACATGATTTCCAACTCGGAAAGCTTCTATGACGAAATGATGCGTTTAATGGCTAAGTAGAGCAAGTTCAGGTCTCTTGATTTAAGGGCTTCCTCAATACTTTTTTTGTAAAATTTGTAGCAAGTTTAGAGATTCTCGCGGTTCCCTATCCACAGCAAAAGAGGCACTTTCTTCGCCAGAGATGGTTCATACTCTAGAAGCTTCATCGCTAGCTCACTTCTTCCGATTTCGATCGAACGATGGGCAATCTAAGTGAATGAAATGCCTTTCTAGTTCTGTAGCTTTCTGAAGATTGATTCGCAGATTTCGTCTTAGGTCTATTACTTGTTTTGCACTCTGCAGCAAGCCCAGTCTGTGTATATCTTGATACGGAAGTTCTGGTCCTTTTTGAGGTAGCCATAAAGTTCGAACGCAAGATAGTGTTCTCTGTACCTTAGTAAGACTTTCAATAGCTGCTCATCTCCCATGCATCTTAGTTGCTCGTAAGTGATATATCTGAGCAATTTGACTCTGAGGTGGTTGACAACTCTGAGCAGTTTGGCAGTTTCATAGATGTCATTGTTGTTGACCATGTTGGGGGGCAGGAAGGCTTTGCCGTAGGTGGCAGCTAAGTAGCTAAATACTTACCTCTCATGAGTTGACATACTGACTCGTACTTCAGGTCGAACCTGGCCGAAGACAGGCATTCTTACACTCCTCTTGCCAGTTTGTCCTTTTCTCTTCTAATTTGGTCGTCTTGCAGAGGCTACTCATCCTCGAATGCGATGTAAGCCGACCGAAGAATAGCTCCAGGCATCTATGAAAAACTTTCAAACACGTTTTTGTAGGCCATGGGTATTTCTCTGAGTATTTTGTTCTCCTTTTTAGAGAGCACCCTGCAGCCATCCACCTATTCTTTCAAAAAGGACCACTTCTCTTTATCTCCTCTGTCTTTTTCGATTTTGACCAACTCCCCCATCATGGAGCAGAGATACAGTTCCTGATTCTGGAACTGCAAGACAACTGCCCGATTGCCACACCACTTGATGTCAATGGGTTGCTGGTCAAGGTTGATATGGGTGTTTTCTTTGACGAAGGGTAGTTCTACCAGCTTGAACTTGGCTGCCTAGAGACTCTCTGAGCTTATTGCTGGTGCAAATATGACTCTATAGGCAAAGGCATAGGGGATTCTAGGTGGTTCTTTTTCGCCCTTCTTTTTCTTGTTCTGAGGAACCATATCAGCGATATTGTCTTTGAAGAGTGGTTCGGCAGTGAAGTAAGAAATGTACTTGTTGTTAGGACTAAGCCCTGAAATGTACTTGACTCCTCTTATGTGAGGCAATTTGGACTAGATCACATGGCCGCCTTTCTACTGATTGTAAAAGACCCTCTTGCCTTCGTTTTAGATAACTTGAATGACTCCAGCATTCGGGTGGCAAACATGCAGTTCAACTTTTTCTGATATGATGGCTCTCGGCGAAAACACTCTCCAAAAGTAATTCTGCCCGTCTCCTTCTTTCAGTTCTGTTTCTATACTACAGAACTCTATTAGAGTGGGTTGTAAGGCATTGCGAACAAAAAAATATTTTTTGAAGGAGGTTTAGATTGCGAATCCATTGTCGAAAACTTTGCCTCTGACTATGAGCTAGTTCTAAGAGAGTCCAATCACACTGGATTTGCGTATTTCGGCTGTATGGGGGTCAATCAGCCACAGTTCTCCACGTTGATAAAGTACAAGTAACATTTCATCTTTGATGAACTCAAGGCACATGATAGGATTTTTGAAAGGGTCGGTGAGCCGGATACGTTGGACTATATCTCCCTCGTTGCTGAAAATGCAGATATTTTCGAGGGTGGGGTCTTCTTCCCTCAAGGTGAGTATTTTAGTTTTATCGGAGGTGACGGCAATGGGTCCTCCATAGCTGGCCACAGAAATGAGCATATACTCATGGCTGAGGCGGTTGAAGCGCTTTCCGAAGGTGTTTTCAGTGAAGAGATCGGCTTTGAAGCAGAGTTTGCCCCCGTTGAACTCATACCACTCATAATCCATCTGTCAATCTTAATAATATAGCAGCATTAACCATTCACTCTCATATCAAATCCTCAGTATTAAACAGGTATTATAAGTTGCGTAAGTATCGAGCTTTACCAATGCTTTAATATAATCGTAAAATCTGATATGGGAAACAATCCCCCTCCCCCCAAAAAGCCAACTCTGGAAGACACCCTCATCGAGATGAAGATGGCCTCGAAGCGGATGGCCCGATAGTCCACAAAGTCGATGAAGGAGAGCCAAAAGTACATGAAGATGGCGAAAGATGCATTGAAGAAGAACAACGAGGAGGGCGCCAAACTGTACCTCCAAAGCGCAGCCAGCAAGAGAGCAGAGTGTAAGTGAGTTGTTATCCAGCCATGAGCATCCAAAGGATGGGACTGAAGATGGAGTTTATTGTGGGCAATATGAAGACCCTCCATAACAACCAAGCTATCATGGGCAGCTTCGACAAAATGACCCAAATGCTGGCCTACTCCAACAACCCCAACTTCGAACTCATGTCCAACAACCTCCAGAACTTCGAGAAAACCATGGACGACATGCTCATCAATGGCAAGATGATGGAATAGCTCATGCAGAACCAAGGCGGAGTAGTGGACTCCACTGCTGACGACATGCTTCAAGTGCTGAAGGGAGAACTCGCCATGGAGACCTCCAACCAGGTCAACTAGGCAGCCCTGATTAAGCAGAAGGAAATGTAATTCCAAGAGGACCTAAAAAAACTCTGATGCTGGCTCCCATGTTTCATCTATTTTCCCTCACTAATATCACTCTTTGACGTTTGAAATGTTGAAACCTACCCTTGGAGTGGTTTTATTTTAAATTCCTGATTGAAACCTAATTTTATTCTCAATTTGGTTTGAATTAGAGTCCAGGATTTTGAAGTCAGAGAGATGGGATACAACCCAAAAAGCAGTATTCTTGAAATTTAATTTATTGGGCAGGTTGCGAAGAGCTTGTGATAATATTTTCTTTAAAGCCTTCTAGAGCAAACTAGAGAGTATTTTGGGCAGGAAAATGTTTTTGTGGGTTAGGTTCTAGCATAGAAATATCACTATTAAAAGGTTATAAAAGGAGGCAAATAATGTGTAAAAGTTGGGGGTAGTCCGGTAGTTTCGATATAATTGATAAAGTGTTCCAAAATGGAAGAAAGCGGTGGGGAGAGAAAGTTAATAGCTGATGTGTTTTAAAGTCCTCATATAATAAATTAAACAGTGATGAATTCTAAAAAGAACTAGTCTGAGCCAAACAAATTTATCGTGAAGCTAGTTGCAATGATGAAGGTACTCTTGAAACTAGCTAGGATTTTCCCTCAATTATCGGCTGGAGCGAAGACGGCATGGAACTCCAGATTAATAACGTCTAGCTCTTCACCAAGGAAGTCCATCCCCTCTACTATCCCAACAGCAACTATAAATCTTTCCTCAGGCAGGTATTTTTATTTAAATTTAGCTTAATATGTATAACTTTAGCAAAATGTCGAAACGCAAAAACTCCATCAACTTTAGACACCCAGACTTCTCCAAAGGGCAGGACCACTTGTTCTAAACAATTAAGCGAAAAAAGCAATCCATCAAAGGTGCTGCCTAAAATGCTAAGGACTTTCCTGAATCTGGATAACTCAGCTCCAAACAAATGATTCCCTAGAATGAGCAAATTGCCGCAAACATCTCATCTCAGATGAGGTAGTTGTTGGGGTAGGTGAAACACGCTTTGGAGGGAAGGGCGATGGAGGGTTTCCTTAAACTCTAGGGGCAAATAGCAAAATTATAAAAGATGGAGAAAGCGAGTTTGTAGGAGAAGTCGAAGAAAGAAGACACCCATTTGTTCAAAGAGTTCCTCTCTATGCACAAGATTTAGAGACTGGCAGGATCCCACAAAGAAGTCTTCACTTAGTCCGACTTTGGCTACAACTTATAATAAAGCATCTTCAACGAAGAAGAACCAGAAATTTGATATTAATATTTTCTGCTATCCACCACTCGCAATACCTTTGATTGCTGCAACCTTTGTGAGAAACTGCTCATCTCCAACCCAACCAATACTTTGATCATACTAAGGTTATATGCTTATCAATGCAATTCGATAATAACTAAGCATCTTTAAATATACCAAGATCAAATTGCAGTCGATTGCTGGAATTTTCTGTTTTATCTTCAAGCTCTTGATATTTTATATGATTCTATAGTTATTTTGTGAGAAACGATAGCTTCTGCCAAAAGTAGCGTTGGTTTATGAGCCAACTTGAGGAAGCTATTTTTGATATCTTATGCTTTGTTCTAAGTTCTTTTCAATACTTTGATGACTTAGTTTTCTAGGATATCTTAACTGAATAAACATGCATAAATCTTAAAAGATTAAACCTGAGGAATTGAAATAATAAGTCTATTCAAGATCACAAAGCTGCCAATCTTGTGTTTATGTACTCCAGCACCTAAATTTATCGTTTTTCTGATGTCTATTTTGCTAAATCCATTAATTTAGCAACCTACTATGACTTTAGCAAAATTTTGAGCCTTTGGTTGACTTCATGGTTCTCATAAAGCAGCTAGGTTTCAAACACAAATTGAAGGCATGTCATTATGTAATTCTATGTTACATCAATTTTACGGTTGGCGGATTTTACGCTTTTAGGCAGCTGCCTATAATTTATTCGATGAAGTCAGATAAATCCGGAAAATAACTTTCTACTTCTTATGGCAAAGTTATAAGCCCTCTATCAACACGTACATTAAAAAAAATAAAAACAACATCTAAATATATTGAATGAGCCAAAGAATTGGATTAAGAGTAAAGAATTGAGTCATTATAATCTGAGTTATAGACATTATCATCAATAAATCTTATCATTCAGCCTTTCAGATTCGAATATTTCCCTTTCTTTCCTAATAATAAGGCAAATTTGTTCAAAGTAATCTGGCTTCAAACAGTAAATCTTGCATAGATTGCGAGCTATCCCCTCTTAGGAGTCATTTTCATGCACACGAACTTTCACCTTATGTCTACCCAAATCGAATTAGATCACAAATAAAACTTCTTATTGCTACTTTTTGCGCTATAAAAATTTTGGAGGATTTACTTTCTTCTCTCTTAACTTGTAGTAATTCTCCCCAGCTGGTTTATGCTCTCTTCTCTCCTTTTAAATCCTATTTTTTTAGTTCCCCACTTTCAGACGTTGCACAGTTTTCTAAAATCCATTTACTGAGTGACTCCTTTTTGCTCTGCTTACCGAGCGAAGTCTGTCTGAGCAAAGTTCTGGCTTAAATGTGCACTCTTCAAGCTCCGCTTTGAGTTTCAACTACTCTTGGACCTTTTTCATGGCCAATCTTTACTTATACTTGTCGTTTTGATACAGCCTATTAACCACTTCCCTTTACTTCAATCTGTCTACAATCAAGTTCTCCTTGTTTTTACTTGAGTAAACTAAGCTTTCCATCGTCATAAAGTCAAGTTCTTCCTTCTAATCGTACTTCGCCTACTATAGAAATTTTTATTTGATTTCTTTGTATTCATCCATAAAACTCTATTTGCTCCCTTATCTTCCGAATCCAATCACTTTTTCTATCTATTTTGCCTCACTTTTCTCTCCTTTTGTATTCTTTTTCTCAAGCTTGTCCAAAGCTTTGTAATACTGACTGTTTTGTAGAAGTACCCTCCAAGTCTCTACAAACTAAGTCACAGACTATTCCTCAGCGTAAATGTCTCCGAGTGACTTTTTAAGCTAAGAAGGAGACTTTTCATTCAGCATGTAGATGATTTCTTTTAGTTACCTTGTCTCAATCTCTTATTCGTCAATCATCTTCCAAAGGCAGTAGACAAAACGAGCTTCGTCCCTTAGCCTACTATTCTCAAACTCGCCTTTTTCTAACTTTTCTTTGGCTGACTCTATGTTTTAGATGATTTGGAGCATCCCTGTACGATGGAGGATAGGAATGCTTGTTTCAATGTTGATCAAGGCCTAATCTTCGAAGACAGATAGTTGTTAAATAAGTTTATTGGTGAGAATGATGTTGCTGTGATAGTTGATCTTTTTGGAGGAGGAAAGATTGCGAATGTAATCTTGGTGTTCCTGCTTGAGCAATTGCTGTTGCTGTTTCTTCATCTTTGACTATTGGTAGAGGTTTTAGTAAAGCATGACAGTTGCTTTTGGTTTAAACTATTAAATTTAATAATAAACTTCATAAAACATTTATTTTGTTTATACACTCCTACTTTTAATTCACAACTCCCTTTGTTAGCTCCAAAGGGGATAAGGTTGCAATATTATTTGCAATTTTGGCCTTAAATTGTTTTATAAATAAAATATTAACGTTATATGTCACAGCCTTATTCTTCCAGTTTCTAGTTAGAAGATGATTTTGAAGAAATACCTAACTAATTTTAAGAAAACAAGCAGACACCCTTTTCCTACTACAACTCAAGTAAACTCCATTCAAATATCACGCTCAACAAAACTCATTAGAAGGGAATTAAAAAATCACAAATCACCCAATATCTGCAAAAAGCTGAACATTACATTCAAACTAAAACGCAAAAAATTAGTTTGTTAAAAAATCAAGAAGAAAACAGAATAATGAATGACTGCACTTTTCAGCCAAGTGTCAATAAAAGTCGAAGTAAAAGTGCTCGAAATATCAAACAATTTTTAGATAGTCAACAAAAGCACTTAGAGAAAATTGAAGAAAAGAAAGAAGTCCTCAAATAGAGAATCGAAAAATAAAATCGAAAGAATTTGACTTTTTCTCCAACTATAAATAACTCAAAAAGTAACAAAAACAAAGAAAATGTCCATGAAAGGCTCTACAAGCAAAAAGACAAAGAAGAGAAACCAGAAAATTACTACGAAACCTACAGTCATGTGCCTAAGATCACTGCAAGGGGAGAGAAAATGGCCAGAAATATGCCAGTTGGCGAATTGCTTTACCAAGATGCGAAAAGGAGAGCTGACAAACAACACTAACTGCCCTAAACTGAGCAGAGAGTATTTCAAAAGAACCACATTCAGTAAAAGTACGCAGCTCAGAAGTTTCTAAAAGACTATAAAAATGCTCTTCAGCAAACAAACCTTCAATAAAAAACAGAATACAGTTAGTAAGAATTTGTGAGTATTATGAGTTAGTTGGGCTATGCACGTTATTTAGCAAACCAAAATCATTCCCTTTTCCAGGAATAGAAAAAGTTACTCCAAGATTGCTTTAGCTATCTGGAACAAGCTGGAGTAACCCAGATAAATGTCTATGTATTTTTGCTAGCCTTAGGCGGAATTTATAACATTGATTTGAATAACGAAGAAATCACTGGGGTTTTGATCATTTAAGAAGACGAAGGCAAAAAGATTCATCAGTACTTTGACCTTCTTTTTAGAAATAGACTATTTGCTGATGTTTCTAGCAAGAAAGAAGTAAAAACCCATGTAAAGTAGGAGAATAACTTTAAACCTGCAATAAACCCAGAAAGCCTCTTGATGGCAGAAAGACATCGCACAAAGATGATTGTAAAAGCAAATTCCATTTTCTCGAAAAATAACATTGACATACAAATTTCGGAAAAAGGCATTTCTCATGAGGACTTACTAGTCATTTGCAATTTGGGACAAAATCTTTAAAAGGAGAAAATGAGACAAAAGAAAATGTAGGAAATAGACCCTTAGTGCACATTTCAGCCCAATTCATAAAAGTATTGTTTGTAATTCAGTAATAACAATGTGGGTAAAGACAAATGCAAAGAGCTCTATTAAAACGCCAAAGCAAAGCATTAGTAAATATAGAAACTAGCAATCTTCAAATCTTTTTAGTAGAAGAAACATTTAAAAAGCGGCTCAGTTTCTCCAAGGCCTTATAACAAAAATAATCACTCAATCTCCAAATCTAACATAAAGTCTTACTTGGAGATCAAAGATGTTGACAAGACTCTGGCAAGAATGGTGGCTGGCCGTCAACAACGTAACTAAAGAAGATAATTTGAATAAAGAGGAGAAAAAGTAGCTAAAAAAGCTGAACAAAAGCCCAAAAAAGTAGAGAATCAGAGCTGCGAAAAGGAGTTATTACTAGATGCTGACATAATGGTGAACAGTACAAAGAAAAAAATCTATATCTACAAGGGTTAGTAGAGCAAGGTAAAGCTGATTGTCTAAAAGTTTGCAATCTAGTGCGATTTAGACTAGCAAAGCAAAAACATTCTTTACGAAAAGCTCTTATAGTCCGTTAATTGCTTAAAGCTAGAGGAAAACTCCATTATTGATCAAAGCTTTTGATATTTGATAGTTATCCTTAGGCATTTTAATAATAATAAAAATGAATGATAATCTTAGAAAGAAAGCTTTACTATCAATAAATCCTAGTTTCAACTGCTAATTCTTGGAAAATAACGTTTTTAGCCAACAACTCTCAGTTTGCCATCCTTTGATTAAGAGAAACAGCCAAAAAAATCCATGCTAGATTGTTGAGTATGTTTGTCAAAAATCTGAACCTGCTGCACTCTAGGGAGCAAAAAGATATGAAAGATATTCAGAATCGCTAGCAATTCAAAAGCCTAAGTCTAAGTCGGTAGTTTATATGAAGCTGAAGTCCGCCTAACCTTATAAAAGGAACTATAAATTTGACCAATAAATCGCAATCGACAGCAAAAAGGAAGGAAAAGCTTACAGAATTCGGAATTACGGGAAATGGCCTCTCAACTGATTCTTTCTAATGTCTCTTAACCAACCCTCTACAAAAGTTTTTATTGCTTTTTGATTATAATTTTAAATTATAAGCGATTTCTATTTTAATGGAAAGTGCAGAGAACCAAAAACTTCTGAAGATCATTGAGGAAAAAAATGCAACAACAAGAAGATGCTTTAAGAAAGGCGACCTTTCTTCCCAGTTTAGGATCAAGCTTGACACTGCTTTTGGGATCAACTCTTCCCCCATATTTAACCAGCTGCAGATGGTAGGAGAAAAGTATGTTGTCTTTATGGTAGGCAGCATAGTTGTAGTCAAAGATCTCTCCGACAAATCGTAGTATTTTTATTCCTACCCCAACCACTTCAATAATGTAACAGCCATTTATGCGGTCTCCAAAGAGCAAAAGTTCAAAGAAAAGGGGAAGCAGCTGGACTAATCCAAAAATCCCATTTATCTTCCAAACTCAGTTCCCATCAAAATTTATTTGGCATAGTCAAGTGACAATACTGAGAAGTTGGCATCTATTGTGTGGCTGAAGCCTTACAAAAATAAGATTAGGTCAATGAGTACAGGAATGAAGGGGCAGATAAAAGAGCTTGCAGTTGATCGTGCTAAGAAATCCTTAGGATGTCTCATTGTTTCTCCTCAAAACATTCATGCAGTCATATTCAACTACAGAAAGGAAAAACTGCTAACTAGTACCTGCATCAAAAACATTTTAGTTTAGAGCTTGAGTTTTCACCCCTTAAAGCCAAAGTCACTGCTTTTCATGGGCAAAAATTACATAAGGCTATGGGAGCTACATCCTCAAGAAAACATTTTGAAAGAACAGCAGCAGTTAGTTCCTTTGAAGGTCTAGAAAGAGAACAAATTCTATGACTTTTCATGGCAAACAAACGCCAAAAATCCCATTCTGATTGTACTAACTAGCAAAAACAAAATACTTTTGATTCAAAATGACTCTCTTGTCCATACTCTACAGCTCAACTAGAAAGAAGAACTCTACAGTGTAGTAGCAACCAAGAAAGGCTTTTGCGTGGGAGGCTCTAACAAATGCCTTAGTATTTACGAACTTGATAAAGCCTTCAATCATACTCTCCTCCTTGGAAGTGTAACTAAGCCTACAATAGGCCATCTTAATGAAGACAAAATCGTAAAGATACACAACTCAACCAACGATGGCTATTTCACTATCATCACAACCAACTAAATAGGGTCTTTCGATTTTTTCTATATCAATACTACTCGAATCGATGCAGACATCTCTTCGCTTTAGCACTTCTTCTCCTCAGGTTTCCACAACAAAAAGATAAATTCCCTTTCTTGCTCAGTAACAAAGCAAATCCTAGGCTCTTGTTCCTAAGATAATACTGTAAAACTTTGGAACTTCTTTTAGATTGAGAGCTATGAAAAGAAAGGGCTAATTTCTCAAACCTTTAGCTAAGAACCAATATCTATTGCTTTACATCCTAGTGGACTATTCGTTGCTATAAGCTTTTCATCAGGATTCAAAATTTTTGCTATTGTCAATGACAGATTGGAGGTTTTGAAAGACATTCAAATCCCCAACTGCAAACTTATAAAGTACAGCCATGGTGGCCACTTCTTGACAGTAAACTAAAAGGAGCACATCTTCATCTATGATTCAATTTACTACTAGACTTTGAATGTAAATTTTTGATAATTTAGTTGTTCTCCCTTTCGAATTACGTACAAGATATAACAATTTCCCATGATGATACAAGGATAATTGCAACTTGTGTCAATGGTTACGTCTATTGCTTTTCTCTTTACGACTCAATTCATAACAAATAGTACCACAACAAAAAGGGCTACTAGCACAAGCAATCCAAAGCCTATTCATGTATCGGATATGACAACAAGATCACCCTTACTGACAAAAACTAGAAGTCGGTTTAAATCGATTTGTTTGTTGGAGCTACCACCTAGAAGTATATGGTTCTTTACAAAAACAAGTGCAAAGATCTTGTTGCTTAGTTTCCTATCGTTGATTGTCATATTACCTCACTTTTGGTTTGCCCTCTCCAAGGGGCTCTTTTAGCAGGTACCAGCAAAGGTACCCTCAGAATCTATCCATGGCCGTTGATTTAGGACTATCTTTAACTCGAACTCACTGCAACTAACAAAGTGAGACTCAAATAGCCTGAATACATTTAGATTATTGCTCATAGGTACCCTGTGGTAAGCATTTGTGGATCCCATGATTAGGGCTACATATTTACAGGCTCAGAAGATGGGACAATTCTTTGCTTTAATTTGGTCTCTTACAGCGAAAAAGAAAAAAAAGATTCTTCAAACCTCATAAAACCTTAAGATCGAAAAAGAATAGCACAAAGTGCAAATGATCTTTACCTAGAAAGAGTTGACAAAATTGAAGAGAAAAATGAAGCAATAAAAAAGTTGAAATTCGAAATTCTTCGATCGGAAAAAAAACTAAAACTGTAGAAAGAAAAGTTAGACATCATTTATCGTCAAAAGATAGAAACTCTTAAAAAAGAATACAAACTAACCCTTGAAACTAACAAAAAAATAAAAGACTCTTACATTCAAAACTCTACAAAGGAGCATCATGAACTTTCTGAAAAACTCGAAAACGAAAAAAAAAGATACAAAGAAGAGATATAAAAACTCAAAAAAGACCATCAATAGAAAATTGACTTTTAAATCAAGAGGAATAACAACATTCGCAGTTAAATTGAAGCACTCCATAACAAGCATGCCTAAGAAATCTAAGCCTTAAAAAAAGAACATTAGAAGTCAATGAAACAAACTAAATTTGAATTTTATGAAAAGTGTCATAAACTCCAAATAAAGTATTCAAATTTTCTCAACTAGTCCAAGAAAAACTCGGAATAGTTCACAAATCAACTCAATAAGAAGTAGAAGGAATACTAAAGAGAAATTTAGCACTAGATTCGTTCTAAAAAGTAGGAAATAGTGAAGGTGAAAAGCATAAATAAATAACTTTAAGTAAGAAATGACAAACTTACTGAGTAGTACAATAAGCTAAAAAAACAAGACGAAGACCAACAAGAAGTTTTTGAAAAACTATTCAAACAACATAACGATATAAGGTTTTAGAACCTCAAGAGTGATGAGGAAATACTTAAAATGCAACATCAGCTCTTGGAAAGATTGCAAGTCATTTAAAGCAAATAAGAAACTTGCAAAAATGCTAGATACTAACAAACAACCCTTGAAAACTTTAGGTATATGCTTGACAGTAAAATTCAGAGTCTTGAAGAAAAGAAAGCTGAAATGATAGAGAAAATAAAAAATCGCTAGTCAGATCTCAAGAATATGTTTAACTAGCTAATCAAAGAAAGTGAAGAAAACTAGAAAAAGGCTCTTGAGCTAAAGCAACTCAACGTGAAAATCCAAGGGCTTGAGAAATAAATCAAAATCGCAGAAGAAGAAATAGACTTCAACAACAACAAGCTTAAGTACTTCAAGTCTCAAGTTGCTTCTATTGCTAATTCTGATGATGATGCAAAGACTATAGGTCGACGGCTGAAAAAGCTAGTTGACTAAGCTTAGAAGTAAGGAGTAGAGTTTAGAAGTGAGAGATAAGGTGTGTAGGAGCAAGATACGACAAAGGAAGTGAACTAAGAGTTGTAAAGACAGGCAAAATGGATGTAAAAGAAGCTCAAAATGGTCAAAGATATTGCTGTAAACTATAAAGAAATGAGGGAAGAAAACATCAATGGTGTACTTGCCCAAAACACAAAACTTATTGAAGAATGTAACAAACTTCGAAAGATGAATGAATAGTACAAAAAGAACATCAAAAATTATTAGAAATAGCTGAGTGACTTGCTCAGAAAAAGAGACAAAACAGCACAAATAAAAAAAATGGATGATTCCATCAATTTGAAAGGAATAAACCGTAAAATTGAAGAGCATGAAGTGAAGATTAATGAGCAAAAGCAGGAATTGACATCAATGAATGATCAAATAAAAGAAATCATCAAAAGCAAATCCTAGGCCAAGTTTATTTCCCGTAAGCTGAAATGATAGTTAAAAGTATGTTATCTTCAATAACACATCTCTTTGAATACTAATTTATACTTTTTGAATATTTTTAATTTCATGGCACTCATGGCATATGGAATCAACTTATCACAATTTTAACAAAGGCTTAAATAGAATATCATTTATTTAAGAAACCCACTATGTCTTAGATTAGTCTTGCGTAAAATCGTCGGTCATGAGAGAAAAAATGATCACCTTTTTCATAAACCAAAAGTTTTGAATCTTTTCCAGCTGCTTAGAGCCAAATGTTTTCAGAATCTCTATAATCTTCAGAGCCATTGATAAATAGTATGGGAACCTTCTCTTGAACCTTTAGAAGACTCTATCTATAATCACAGCCCTTCAATAGCTAAACATTCTCATTACCATGCCTTAGATAGCATCCTCCTTGCACTAGCTTTAAGATGCTTTAAGCCTGAAGATGGCTATTGTTACGAGCGAGAGATAAAAAGTTGTTCGCAATTACATATTAAGGAAGCAAGTTGAAAGATTTGTTCATTGCCCACAAGCCTAAAGATGCCTTTAATCCCCTATTTAGTCCAACATCCTGCCCACACATCATTACTACAGCATTATTGCATAGGTCTGGATTCCTGCCTAAGACATTCATTAAGATATAGCCTCCAAGTGACCCTCCAATCAGAGTTACTTATTTGGTGTTGCAAAGTTGAATTCCTTCTTTTATAGCTTTTTAACAATTTTAAAGGGTTAATGGCTAATCCATTCTTGATCCATGGCCTGGCAAATCGATTAAAATGCATCTAAACCCTTTTTTTGAAAGCTAATCTGCATGGGACTAAAACATAAGCCTTGACGAAGTTGCTCCATGCAAAAAGACAATCTCTTTTTTGTTGTTTGGCCCAACAATCTCATGATTTTTTGTTAGATCAAGCTTTATTGATTTTTTGAAGCATTACTTGCATGCTTACTTATGTTTGTTCAAAGTCTCATCAAGTACTGCAAAGCCATTGCAGCTTTTACAAGTTTTCGCTAAGCAAAGGCTACATTATATTGGCTTAGTCAAAGAAGTTTTGCAAACTGCACAAGAATAGGCAATCGCTGTTGCTCCCATTATTAAAAATTGTCAGTATCAATAGCTAATATGACCTTAGAAGAAAAAGAAAATAGATGAAATGTATTCTTTCAAAATAAAGATTCAAATATATTAAGTTCTTATCACACTTTAAAGGGTGCTAAACTCGATCTTCTCACGGTTTCGATCTATATCTCCGTTTATTTGACTCTTTTCCTCAAACTTTAGATTTCAGCAAAGAGGACAACCATCAAGGCCATATCTTCATTGATCCTTTTCTGGAGAGATGCTTGGTCAGCAATGGCTAGCCGCAAATCTTGCAGATCCTGGTTTTGAGTGGTCATGATTCGAGTTAACCTGTCGATTTAGGCACTTAAAGCCCTATTCTGGATAACAAAAAGGTTACCATCTATACTAGATTGCCAGATTATTGCAACTTCAGCTTATATTAATAGTTTTCTTTCTTCAGCTATTGCAACATGGTTTGTAATCTCTAAAATTCCTGGTACAACTTGTTTATACTGCATATGATAGAAGTTACCTTTGTTCGTACTAGACTAAATGCTTGTTTGCTCGAGTGTGCTCTTCAGTCAAAGTAGAATGAGAGTGCTTTAGTTTCTCATATTATTGGTGGGTGAGCTGCAAATTCTACTAGTAAGACTTCAATCTTGCTTTAAGCTCATTGTTTGATTGCTACCAACGAGTTGTCTACTAAACCTTTAGCCTTAATGTATTATTTAGGCGTTAGATTTCGGCTAAGTACTGAGGCTACTTTTTATGAATGACTTATATTTAGTAGGTATGTTCTTTGAGCAAATAGTTCAATCTCTAAATTTCTTGGCTTAATTTCACCATTTTGTTTTAGTATTCAACTATTTTGTTATTTTGCACATTAATAGCTTCAATTCCTCTTCTTTTTTGCTACTAAAGCTAATTCGCTAGATTTGACAATTTAACTTCGGCTTCTCTTTTATAATTCCTTAACATTGTGTCAGCAGAGCCCAATTCTTCAATCTTCATCCTTAGATTCATGTTTAGCCTTTAAATTTCTTGACTTAAGAGCGCCATTCTACTTTCGTAGTCTGCTATTCTGCGGTTAGAGTCTGTTAGTTCTCTAATTGCTTTTCTTAAGTCTTAGTTCTAATGACTGAGATTAGTCAATTTTTGCTCTGTTAGGCCTCTCGCGTTTCTATGCTATCCTATTTAGACTTAGTATTCGTTGCATTTTCTTTGGAGATTTTCATACTCGAACTTATACTTTCTTAATTCGCTTTCAAAACTACCACTTTCTTCAAGCTTTGTTTTCAGCAAAGAATTCAATCTTTCTATTTCTTGGCTCAACAAACTCATATGGTTTTACATCTCTGGTATTCTTCTATTGGTATCACTTACCTCTCTTAACTTTTTATTCAATATTTCTATCTAACTCAAGGCTTGTCGCAACTTAGATTAAGAAGAGTTCAACTACTCAACCTTTGACCTCATAACATTGTTCAACCTTTATACTTAATTTGAAATCTGGCTCATTCTGTGCTCATATTACTGCACTCTGCGATGAGTTTGTTCGCTCTCTTGAGCAGTTATCTTAAACTTCGCCATCAGCTCTTGGTAACTTTTGTTCACTTCACCGAAATCAGCGAATTTCCTCTTTAAATCTTAGTTTTCGTATGCTGCATTTCTTAGCTTTTCTTCCAAGGTAGGTATAGCTTCTTTACTGTATTTGGCTAATAACTCATTAAGTCTTTAGATTTCTTTACTAAGTATAGTCATTCTGTTTTAGTATTCAGGTATCTTTCTGGTTGTGTCAGCTAGTTCCCTGAGGTTTTTCCTTAAGCTATCATTTTCTTCAGTCAGCTGTGTGACTCTTTGTTCGAACACTAAAGATTGGTTTTTAAGTTCTCTATGCATCGTATTTTAAAGTTCTTAATTTCTTCTTCGATATTTTTCGATTTCTTGCTCATAATTGCGAGTTTTGTTTTATAGCAAAGTGGTCTCTTAGATTTTCACTTTCATATTTTTGTTTAGCCTTTAAACTTAGGAGTAAATCAAGTTGAATTTGGACTAAAGCTAAGGGATTTTATTGGCTTCAGTTGTTACTTGCTTTAATCTTTGTTTGAGCTATTAGTTTTCTTTTGTCAAAAAGTTGATTTTGGTATATAACTCCCTATTTATACTGTTTTCATATTCTGCAACTTTATGCTAATAAGAAGTAAGCTAAGTTTCGTAGTTCCTACAGCGGTTTTAGTAATTTCCGATTTCTTCGATTTTCATCCTCAGCACTCCGTTTAATCTTTAGATCTATTGGCTCAATATTGATATTTTGTTGTCATATTCGGATATTTTGCGATTGGTGTTGGAAAGTTCCTGTATCTTTCGGCCTTGAGATTAAGTCTATTGATAAGTAGCTCTCAATTTGGCATCAAGGTTATTCATTTATTCGATTTTTGCCTTTAAGACTCCATTGAGTCTTTCTATTTACTTGCTACTTGCTGTTAATTTGAATTAGATTTCTCTAAAATTGCGATTTATTTGCTAGTTTTCTTGGGTTAGTGACCTTATTTTGTACTAATACTCTTGATTTAATTTGGTTTTGCTCATGTTGATTTCACTGGCACCTTTTCTAAGCTCATCATTCTCTTGGGCAGCTCTGCTAAACTTTTCTTCAAGGGTTACAATTGTGCTCTTCAAATATTCAGTTTAGGACACCTTTTTCTTGTAAGTTGTATTCTCTTGATTGATTTTTTAGAGTATTTGGTTTAGCCTTTCTATTTCTTGGCTAAGAAGGACGATTTTGTTCTCATATTAAGTGAATCTTTTCTGTTGGTCTTTGAATTGTCCTGTTGTCCTATCAGTTTCTTGGTAAACATTTCTCAATTATGTCTAGTATTGGCTTATTTTGATTTCATATTCTCTATTGTAGCGCTATAGCTCACTACATTGTCTTCTCAAATTTTAGAGCTAAAATTGGCTATTCCTATTTAAGCTTTCTCTTTACAGCTATAACTCTTTCGTAATTGTGGTTATTTTGTATTCGTATTCCATTGATTTACGCTTGAATTCTTAGGTCTAGCGACTTGAATTCCTCAGTTTTTGCTACATTGCCCAGTTCTAATCCACTTTTTGCTTTAAAATAGTGTTCAATCTTTCGATTTCATTGGAAAATGTTGTTATTTTGTACTCAAATTCACTCCCTTTTCGAATCAATTGAGCATTTTCGTCCATTAACTGGCGTAATTTGAGCTAATTTTCCTTACTAACATTCAAAGTTAGTTTTTGCTAAGAACTTGACCTTACAATTTTCTCATTTGTGATTCTTATCTCTTCTCTAAGATTCTAGTTTTATTGAGCTAAGCCTTTGTTTCGTCTTTAGAGCTAATTTATTGACAACACGTAGCCTTATATTTCTCTTTTTCTCGCAAACTAAATGTCTGATTCGTAGCTCTTTAGCTTTATCTATAAACTTTTATTTTCGTTTATCTTGGTTCTCAGGTTTTAATTCAATCTTTAAATCTACTGATTCATAATTGCAAGTTTGTTTTAGTACTAAGCGATCTTTCTTTGGAAAACCGCTGCTTACTCTCCTTTTTAAGGGGAGGTACTTACATTACTTTTTTTTAATAAGTAATTAAGCCTTTCAATTTCTTGAGCTGAAGAAAGTATCCTTTTTTAATATTATGCAAGAATCTGCCGATTTTGGATCTCTTTGCTTTTAAAGCTATTTAGCTAGCTCTAAAATTGTTCAATGATTCTTTGTTTTTCTTGCTCAAAAGCTCTCAAATCCCCTCTTGGAGTTCTTAGTTATTCCTGAAATTTAATGATTTCAGCATTTTTGCTTGCAATGATTTGATTGAGAGACTAAACTTGCATTTGATACTGCTTTTCAAGCAAAAACTATGCTTTGGAAGGTGAAGAAGACTGCCCCTGTGTTTGTATTTCTCTTTTTCTAACGATTTAAATGTCTTGCTTCAACTGGGTTATATTAATCTAGTAGCTCTGGTTTATTTGAGTAAGTCTATTAATCTCTATTCTGTACTAGACATCAATATCTTGCAGTCTTTTCTGTGACTTTTCCAACTAAAATTGAGTGCTTTTGTATTGTTGCTACAAATAACTATATTCCTCATTCTTCCTTCTGATATTTGTGTTTAATCTTTACAACTACTGACTGAGTAAAGCTATTTTGCTTTAGTACTCAACTATCTTTTTATTAAACTAACTGTATTTGATCCTAAAATCTTAAACTTCTCTTTTAACAGCCTCACTTCTCCTCACTTCATACTCATATTCTCCAAGCCTACGGTTGGCTTCGTCTAATTCTTGTACTTTCTTTCTGAGAACACTATTCAATCTTTAGATTTCTTAGCTGAGTTTTTCTAGATTAAATTCATAGGTCTTAATTAGACTTTTGCTTTAATCTAGCCCACTTAAGTTTTTTATGTTTTACACCAGTTTGGACTATAATTGCCTGTAGTTCTCTTAAATGATGTCCTTCTTGCGTTCAACTTCCTAAATGTATTGCAGTTTCCTTCTGTTCTCCTCCTCAGATATACGATATTTGTTCGTCATTTCGTTTAGTTCTCCAGCTTTTTACCTCAAAACCAAATTAAGGCGATCTAATTCTTGACCCAACAAGGCGAATCGGTTCTAGTACTCAGCTAAGGTATGACCAATGTTGCCTTGTTGATTTAGTTGTGTTGATAATTCTTAGTATTGGTAAATCAGCTGTTTAGACTTTCCCTGAAGCTCCTCAATTTCTCTGTTCTTGGTATCAATGATTTCCTTAACCCTTTTGTTTTAAAACTCAAGCTTTTTGTATTATATCTAAAGTTTAAAGTAGGCCTCACTCTTTTGTTCACTCACACTGCTTCTAGCCGAAGAGGCTTCTCTCAACCTTCGCTGAAGCTACTCTGTTTCCAAAGTTTTGGTATTGACAATTTGCTGAAACTCCACTCTCATTTTGCTTGAATTAGTTTTCAGCATCTAGTTTTCTTGGAGGAGAGACTAAACTTGTCTGAGTGAGTCTTCGTATTTGCGGCCAAGTTCAGTGTCATATCCAAGCAGCCTTTTCTTCAACTCCTCAAACTATAACTAAGTTATCTATTTTTTACGGTTTGCTTTCTTAAAAATTATTTGAGCTTCAGGTTCTCCACCTTGTAGCTGCTATCCTCCGATAGCTGCTGACTCAGCTACTTAATCTGTATCTAATAGGAATGCCTGTCTAGCTATCTTCGCTCAATCTAACGGAACCTACATGAGGGAATGCGTACTTGAGCTTATACTCTTCAAGATACTCACAAAGCCTTTAGATCTAGGCAGCTTGCAAGAGGCACACTAATTCAAGGTGTTCGCCCATGAAATTTTTGCGTCCAGGCAATCTTGCGATCATGGATCTGGATGGGATAAGTGGTACTTGCGAATGTCGTAGGGGTCTCCAGGCTCGATAATGTTCCACATGATTTATCGCTTTTGCGAACTAGACACCAGCCTACTGCTAATGAAAGATCCAGTCTAGCGGCTCATTTTTTTCAAATTCAAATACAAATATTACAAACTAGTAACTATATCATTGCCTAAGAACAAGCACCTTCCAACACAAACCTTTTTGCTGCAGCTTCACAGCCAGTTATAACAGGACAGTTTGATGAGGGTTGTTTTGTGGGTCTGACAACAATAAATGTAAATAAAATTATTTGAATTATAGCTAATTCAATCAAAATAACTGCATTCATCCTCATAAGCTGCTTTTTGAGACTATTTCAATTATTACACACCATCAACCCTCGTAGTCTTCAATGTACTCTTCCTCCACATTCTCGATATGGTAATGCTAGGGGCTTGGCTCCTTAACGACTTACTCATTGGCTTTTTCCTCCTCTGCTGGATTCTACATCTTCTATTCTTCAAAATGTTATTAGTATTCATCATTTTCTGCCTTCTCTATCAAGGAGCGTCCATCTTTTTTCTCCCTTTCTTACTCCTTCAGGTCACTAGCCTCTTATTCGTATTCTGCTTTAGAAGATAGTTACATTATTCATGGTCATCATGTTTGCTAACAGTCTTTTGCCTGCTTTCCATAAAACTTTTAGATTCCTCGTACTCTTAGTCTTCTTCCTTCACCACACTCTCAATCATGTTATATTTCTTCTTCGCATGCCCAGGCAGAGAGTACTGCTTGGCAGGCTAGACGATTTGCTCTTGAGGAGGCATGTAAAAGATTTAGAAGAGGTTGTAGATGTTCAAATGGTCAAGATCCAATGATTCTAAAATGATTTGACTGACCATGAAGTCAATGTAATCCTTTTAAAGGTCGATTTCTTTGAAAAACTAGTAGAAATCTTTCTAGGCTATAGTACTCTCAGTATTTCTTTTGTCAGTCAAGGCCTTTAAGATGTGTTGCTGGTATTGAGTAATGAGCTCAGCTATCTGAATGAACATTTCTTCTTCCTTGTTTTGGTTCAT
>Ga0316217_10001068_pt1 | contig 37054 bp, 26 predicted proteins | sample 1anoAmetaG_FD_203633 | JGI IMG/M metagenome (GOLD analysis project Ga0316217, IMG submission 203633) | Freshwater microbial communities from Trout Bog Lake, Wisconsin, USA - 1anoA | ecosystem: Environmental > Aquatic > Freshwater > Lake > Hypolimnion/Profundal zone | place: USA: Wisconsin...
GGTGTCGTTCCGGGATGTCCCGGACCGGTGCCGGGACGTCCCGGTGTGTTGCCGGGACGTCCCGGTGTGTTGCCGGGACGTCCCGGAATGATTCCGGGACTGGATTTTATGACAGTTACAACAAGGAGCAGACTAAAATGAGGAACCCAAATGATCCCGCCGGCGGCAAAGAGAATGATTTCCTGAACGCGCATGACCAGTTGCTGGCAGGCTTGAACAGCCCGAAGTTTGCGAGCTTGAATATCAGTGCCGCGGACAAGGCCACCATCGCGGAAGACAATGCCGCCTTGCATCAGGCCAAGACTGCCGCCGATAATGCCAAGGCCCTCGCCCGTTCCACCAACCAGACGAAGGCCAGCATCATTAAACGCAGTGATAAGAATTACCGGACTATCCGCGGGCGGATTATGGTCAGTCCCGGTTACTCGGTCGGCTCGGGAGTGGCACTCGGACTCGAACACACGACGGGCGTGGCCCCGGGCACAACCTCCATGACCGGCCCGCAGCCGGTCTTGCGCGCCAAAGCGTTGGACACCGGCGGGGTCAAGATCAAGTCCACCAAGGGCAAGGCCGAGGCGGTGGACTTGTATTGCAAGCGCGCCGGCGACGCGGATTTTGTGCGCATTATGCGCGTGCTGCATTTCCCGTACACTGATGACCGGCCCCTGCTCGTGGCCGGCCAGCCGGAGACTCGGGAATATCGCGCCATGTTGGTTCAGCACGACCAGCCCTACGGCCGGATGAGCAATTCGATCACCGTCACCGTCAGCGCCTGAGGACTGTAAATTATTTCTGCCGCCGGCGGACAATCAAGAGCGCAACGCCACCCAAGCCGAGCAACATCAGCGAGCTTGGTTCCGGAACCGACAGTGGGACATTGACTAATTGGCGTAGTGCGCCGTCGCCCAACAGCGTGACGTTGGCGGCATTGATCCCTTCCGAGCCGTAGTAGTACACGGTCACATTGGGATCCACGATCAGCTTGGCACCGTTGCTGAGTTCGATGTCGTTCAAGTATAATGCCGCGCGCTGGCCATCCAATGGATTCGCGTCGGTGACTTCCAGTGTGGTGCCCGCTGCCAGATCCAGCACGCCCAACCCGAAGTTGTTCGCGCTGTTGCCGGCTCCAAACATATCCGCCGTATACTTCTGGCCCGGCGTCAAACCCGCGCCGAGATCCACACCGGCGGTGGCAAAATCCTGCGTCTGATTCGCGCTGCCTTGGAACAGGAACTCGCCGTGCGTGGTGTCGTAGCCGGTGGGATTGGTGCTCAGGTTCACGAAGTCGGCCAACACCCCGTCCTTGGTGTTATTGAAGGCGAACACATCGCCGGTACCCATCTGGATTGCGCCGGTGTTGATCAGGCCGGCCCCGCCGAAGGTGTTGGTCACGCCGCCGCTGGTCTGCCACGTGCCGGCATTGACGGTGCTGCTGAACGTCCCCTGCCCGCTCACCTGCGTCACCGTGCCGGCATTGTTGAACGTGCCGCCCACGGTCAGGTTGCCGCCGGTGGCAACGACTTGGTTGCCCGCGCCGACCGCCATGTTCCCGCCGACAGTCGCCGCACCGCCGTTGGCAATGGTCAACGTGTTGCTCACGCCCGCATCGCCCACGGTGAGGTTGCCGCTGTTGACCAAGGCACTGCCCGGGCCCGTGACCAGCACCGCGTTGTTATTGGCATTGGAAGAATTGTTGAATTGTTGCACCTGTGGCGAGAGTTGGACTTGGAGGCCGCCCGTGCCGCCGATCCAACTATTGGCGCTGTAGACGGTGCCGCTGTTGGCGACGGTCAAGGTGTTGCCGGCATCCTGATAGCCCACCCACAGGTAGCTGTTGTTCATCACGCTGCCGGCGCCGGTCACGGTCACGGCATTGTTGCTCGCGCCGTTCTTGTAACCGACCAGGGCGAATAAGTCGCTGGCCGTACCGCCGTTGGCAATCGTCAACGTGTTGCCTTGATCGCCCACGCCCACGCCGAGGCCGCGATTGTTCCAGGCGCTGCCGGCGCCGGTGACGGTCACGGCATTGTTGCTCGCGCCGGCATTGAGGCCGACGAGGCCCAAGAAGTTGTTGTCAACTTGGCCGCCGTTGGCAACCGTCAATGAGTTACCCGAGCCGGAACCGCCCACCACAAAAAAGCTGCTGTTGCTCCAAACGCTGCCGGCACCCGTCACCAGCGCCGCATTATTGTTAGCACCGGCGTTGCCGACTGCTTGCTGGGAAAATTGGTCACTAGCTCCGCCGATCGCGCTATTGACCGTGGTAACGGCGCCGCTGTTGCTAATCGTCAAACTGTTGCCGGAACCGGCGTAGCCCACGGACAGGCCGCTCGCGCTCCAAACGCTGCCGGCGCCGGTAACGGTCACGGCGTTGTTGCTCGCGCCGGCGTTGAGGCCGATCACGCCATCGGCGGTGGAGTTGACCTGCAAGCCGCTGGAAAGCTGGTTTAGGTTTTGCAATTGGCTGAGGTTGCTGGACTGAACGGCATTGGAGACTGCGCCACCATTGGCGATGGTCAACGTGTTGCCGGAGCCATCCGCGCCGACCGTCAAGTTGCCATTGTTATTCCAGACCGAACCGGCCCCGGTGACCAGCACGGCATTGTTGTTGGCGGTGGAATTGACACTGAGACCGGCGGCGTCGTCGCTGCCGGAATTGATCCGCGAGCCACTGGAGAGGCCGGCGGCATCGTCGGCATTGGCGAGCTGTAAGACATTGGCTTGTTGCAAAATCGATTGGGATTGCTGGACGGCGCTCCCACCAATCCAGCCATTGTTATTATTAACCACGCCGCCGTTGGCAATCGTCAGCTTGTTGCTGGCGCCAGAATAACCGACAACCAAGTCGCCATTATTATTCCAAGTGCTGCCCGCACCGGTCACGCGCACTGAATTGTTGTTGGCGGTGGATGGTGTGGCAGCGTTGTCGCTGCCGGAATTGATTTGCGATCCACTGGAGAGGCTATTAGCGGACTGTTGAAGGCCGCTGGCATCGTCACCACGGAAGAGTTGCAAAACCGATTGCGACTGCTGTTGGACTACGCTCCCGCCGATCCAGCCGTTGTTGTTGTTGACCACGCCGCCGTTGGCGACGGTCAACTTGTTACCGGCACCGGTGGAGCCGACCACGAGGTCGCCATTATTATTCCAAGTGCTGTTCGCGCCGGTTACACGGACCGAGTTGTTGTTGGCGGTGGAAGGTGTGAGACCCGCCGCGTTGTCGCCGCCGGAATTGATTTGTAATCCACTGGAGAGGCTAAGGCCGGCGGCATCGTCGGCATTGGCGAGTTGGGCCACATTGGCTTGTTGCAACACCGATTGTGATTGTTGGGTGCCGTTCCCACCGATCCAGCCGTTGTTGTTATTGACCATGCCACCGTTGGCAACCGTCAGCTTGTTACCGGCACCGGAGTAACCGACAACCAAGTCGCCGTTGTTATTCCACGTGCTGCCCGCGCCGGTCACGCGCACTGAATTGTTGTTGGCACCGGCATTGAGACCGGTGTTATTGGACCCAGTATTGAGGCTGAGACCAGCCGCGTCATCGGCGGCGGTATTGATCCGCAGGCCGGTGGACAGGCGGGTGATTGATTGCTGGAGGCTGCTATCGGCGTTGGCAAGTTGCAGGAGCGACTGGGCTTGTTGGGCGCCGCTCCCACCGATCCAACCATTATAATTATTAACCATGCCGCCGTTGGCAACCGTCAACCGATTGCGCGCGCCGGCGTCACCCACCACCAAGTCGCCCTGGTTGTCCCAGACCGAACCGGTGTCGGTGACCAGCGCGGAGTTGTGGTTGGCACCGGCCTGGTAACCAAGGGTGGTGCCCCCATTGACCGAGAGCCAGCCGGCATTGTTGACGGTGAGGGTATTAAACGAACCGTCGGCGCCGATGTACCACTGACCATCGATGGAACTGGCGATGCCGTCGACCGTATAAGTCGAATAAGATTGGGCGTGCGCCGACTGGCTAGCACACAATGCGAAAACTGCGACGATGAACAAGTACCGGATCTGGACCCGGCGCTTCAATTGAACTGAAACTACAGAATTAAACATAAACCACCAAAGCCTTGGCTTGGGGGTTGCTGGCGAGCTGCTACGACACTAATGACGCAACTCACACTGTCGGACGTTGGGCTGTCCGCAGGCCTGGGTCTGAAATCTTCGTTCACCATGGAACGAGAGATACAACCCAAAGAAGACCTGCATGGATCTTCGGAAGGGCTCCTCGCGCTGAGCGAAGAGTTGCTTAACAGTGAGAACCTACACCGCTTCTGCGGATTGTCAAATTATAATTTCAAACGTCACGGTGGCCAGCCGACTTGCAGAAGCTATCTACCGATAATATCGTGGACAATGATTAGCCTAATAATAATGATGGCCTTATGGAACTAAACCAAGTCACCCTGCCGGCGGTTGATGTCGCCGCCTCTGTGAAGTTTTACCAAACAATGGGGTTTACGCCGGTCATTGTCGGCCCACTCTATGCCCGGTTTAAGGCCACGGTCGGCAACAGCACGTTCTCGTTGCACGCAGTTGAGGGGCCGGGCTTGCCGGCCAATGCGACACCGGCCGCATGGTCAAAGATCATCGTCTATTTCGAGTGCGCGGAGTTGGACAAACAGGTGGAACTCCTGAAAGCGCGCGGCTTACAATTTATGCAGGAGCCGCGCGATGAGCCATGGCAATGGCGGGAAGCACGGCTTGTTGACCCAACAGGCAATATTATTTGTCTATACCATGACAATTATGGCGGGAGTCGCCTTAATCCGCCGCCGTGGCGTAGTCCATCCTAGTTTGTTCTAGGGCGTGCTTGGAGTTGTTTGGCCGTGTCGCGCAAGGCTTGCAGTTGACGCTCAAGCTCGGTTAGCTCGCTCCACTTTTTCCGGGCGCCGGGATACTGATCGTCAAATTCCTCCCGCATTGTGTTGATCCGGAATTGTTGTTGATCCACCTGCTCTTCGACACTCGTGCTGGCAGCGTCCTTGGTGCGTGGTTGCAGCCGGTATAACGCCATCAACGCCGGTCGGGGGTCATTCTTCCAGCCATGATCAAGTTGGTACCATTCGGTGAGTCGCTGATAGTTGAATGTGTCGCCCATCCGCCCACGAAAGTTGTGCAACCCGGCGGGAGATATCACCACGGTAACCACCCGGCCTGCTGCCATGTTGCTGGCCAGCAATGAACGCTCCAGCGCGGCCAATTGCCCATTGTTGAGACGACCAAGCGCGCGATCCAAGTCCTGAGCCTTCCGCACTTGATAGGGATGCGGATCGCTGTTCGTCATGGTCCCGGTGCGCCAAGTAAGTAGATTGCGGTCAAATGTCTCAGCGGAATACAGTTCATAGTCGCCCATGAACTCAAGGGTGTTCAATGTATCGGCCGACGCGACGATGATTGCCCCGGCGGGTGCGTGGCGTTGGACGTTTTCACACATTGTCTGCATTGACCGGAGCCGGTCGGATTCTTTGCCCAGTTCTGTCAGCGCGGAGTGCAGATTGAAGGTCGCCATAATCGCAACCAACGCTCCAACCGCGATTGTCCACCACGGCCGCGGTTTGACCGCTTCACACAGTAAGATCAGGGCGCTGATGATCAGCGCGGGGAACACGCTGACAAAGAACCGGAGATACGCCGCCCCTTCCCACAACGGCGCCCAATAGTAGGCCGTGTATAATAATATTGTCGGCACGCACCATAATCCGAGCAGACTGGCCCGCCGGTAATCATGCACTACCACGTACGCCAAACCGGCCACCCCCAACGGAAAGATTAACCACAACCCCGGCGTATTGAGCTTCGTCAGCATTAACCACCAATTTATGCTGAACCATTTCCAGCCAAACCCGGTTGATTCACCGCACAGAGTGTATCCCGTGCGGAAAGGCCCACCAAAGGCGATCCAATGATGTGCGAGCAATGGCGCCACTGTCCCAATTGCCGCCAGTCCCAATAAGGCAACTTCCAGGCGCCAGCGCGTGAGACGGCAAATGCGTTCGGTGGTTGTCAGGCTTTGCCGTTCTTGAAAATATCGCCAAACAACAATGGCCAGAACCGGCAGGACCAACAACGCCTCGGAATAGCGAACCATGTACGCATAGGCCGTTAACACCCCGGCTGCCATGGCATTCAAGCGACCACCGGATTTTCCCCAACGCCAAAGGAAATACATTCCCCAGATGGCAAAGGTTGCCGCTCCGGTATGGCTGCCGGCTGAAATCCCAAACGCCAAATGCCACGGATTAGTTGCCAACAGGATGGCCGCTAACAGCCCGGCAAATACATTGGTGGTCATGGCGCGCGCCAATAAAAACATCCCGAGCACAGCCGCGATTGCGAGAATGGGATTGACGAGAAATGTTCCGGTCGGTCCGGCAATCCAATAACCAAGCGCACATAACCAAGGATATCCGAGTGGATACTTCGCGTAGAAAACGGCGTCGCCGGTCTGGACGACATTTTCACTGACATACTCAAGTGGATGAACCGTGTGCTTTATCGAGTTGCCGGTCAGTGCGATGCGCCGAGCGGCACAGAGGTAACCATTCTCGTCAACCCCGGTAAATGTGGGCACATAATATCCTGCAATGATGACGGCACAGAATGCCACGACCAATGCCACCATCGCCATGGTGGCAAAACTGGCTAATCTATTCCTGATGATTCGTTCCGGTTGCAGCATCAACTACGTTTTGTTTCAGCGGCGAGTGTGAAACACTGGCGGCATCAGGTCAACCCGAATTAACGATCCCTTGCGGTGTGGCACTGGTTATCTGCCGGTCGCAATTGGCTTGCGATTGAGCAGACGCGGTTGTATCCATTAAACATGACTCGGATGCTTTGGCTTGGCCTCGCTTTGGCCCTGCTCGCGCCGCTCGAAACGCGCGCGGAGCCGGCCACTGTTTGCGTCATTGCCATCCGGGAAGACATCACTCACAATACGCTTTACCTCGTCCGCCGTGGTTTGGCCGAAGCCGCCGCCAAGAATGCCAGGGCAGTCATCATCGACATGGACACCAATGGCGGGCGCGTGGATGTGACCGAAGACATTATCAAGGCGCTCCAACATTCGCCGGTCAAAGTCTACACCTTTGTCAACGCCAAGGCCTTCTCGGCCGGTGCTTATATCGCGGCGGCGACCGACAATATATATATGACGCCCGGCAGCGTAATCGGCGCAGCGACGCCGGTAATGCTCTCGTCCGGTGGCGAAGGCGTAATGGCATTGCCGAAATCGTATGAGGAGAAACTTAATTCGGCGATGCGGGCCTTGATTCGCGCGACTGCCGAGCAAAAAGGCCACAACCCGGATGTGTTTGAGGCAATGGTGGATTCCGACAAGGAACTCGTGCTCGATGGCAAGACACTAAATCCAAAAGGCAAGCTGCTCACGCTGACAGATACAGAGGCTGCGCGCACTTACGGCAAGCCGCCGGTCGCACTGCTTTCCGCCGGGACCGTGAAATCACTGCCAGAGTTGCTCGGCAATCTAAATCTGGCCGGCGCGACCGTAGTGGAAATCAAACCGTACGGCTTCGAGGTTGCCGCGCGTTGGATTACGACTTTGTCGCCAATATTAATCCTAATCGGAATGGCGGCGATCTATTTTGAATTCAAACTTGGCGGCATCGGCCTGCCGTTGCTGGTAGCGGTGCTGGCATTCGGGATCTATTTCTTCGGCTTCATCGCGGCCGGGCTGGCCGGCTGGGAAGACGTGGTTGTGTTTACTATCGGGCTGCTATTGATTTGTGTGGAGTTGTTTGTCTTGCCGGGACACGCCTTGCCGGGCGTGCTTGGCGCGGGGCTGATTCTGGTTTCCTTGGTGATGGCGATGGTGCAACGTTGGCCCGGCGGGCCGGTCATCCCGGCATGGCCGGAGTTGCACGTGCCAATCTTGCGGGTTACAGCCGGGTTTGTCGGATCGGTGGTGGTGATGCTCTTGGCCGGGCGGTTCTTGCCGGCGTCGCCGTTTTTTCGCCGCATGGAATTGACAGCCACGACGAATGCCGCCGCCGGTTACACGACGGCGACCAATGTCGCGGTCGGTTTACTCGGTGCGACGGGCGTGGCCGAGACATTGTTGCGACCATCCGGCAAAGGTGTGTTCGCCGGTCAGATCGTGGACGTGGTGACGGAAGGCGAATCAATCGAGAAAGGCACGGCAATTAAAGTCACTGAGGTGCAAGGTAGTCGCGTCGTGGTGACGCGGGTCGGATAATTTATGGAAATCATTTTGGGAATCATATTGCTGGTGGTGATCGGGCTGGTGTTGATCGGCATCGAGTTTTATATGCCAGGCTTTGTGCTGGCGACGGTCGGGATTATCCTGCTGTTGACGGCGGACTTTGTTTGTCTGAATCACTTCGGTACGAATTGGGCGGCGGGTTTATTTGTGACGGAAGTCGCCCTCGCATCACTGACCGGCTACGTTGTCATCAAAACCGTCCCGCGAACCGCCGCCGGCAAGTGGATGATTTTGTCCCACGAGCAGCGCAATGCTTCTGCCGTTGCGCAAACGCCGGAATTAATCGGCGCGGAAGGTGTCGCTCAAACCACGTTGCGTCCGTCTGGCATGGCGGAGATTGCCGGCAAACGGCTCGACGTTGTCGCCGAATCTGATATGATTGCGCGTGGCAGCGCCATCAAAGTCATCGCCGTGGAAGGCAATCGGATCGTCGTTCGGAAAGTTTAACTTAAAAGGAGAAATACTATGGAAGGTTCAGGTTCAATTATCTTGGTCGCGCTGGCAGTCGTCGCGGCTGTCTTTGCGTTAATCATTGTCGTCATCATCGGTTCGTTCATCAACACTTGGGTTCAAGCGCGGTTCTCTGGCGCGCCGATCACGTTCATTAACCTGTTGAGCATGAAACTGCGCCGCGTACCCATCAGCCTGATCGTGCAGAGCCGCATCACCGCCGTCAAGGCCGGCATCCCGCTCACCACTGACCAACTCGAAGCTCATTATCTCGCCGGCGGTGACGTGAACCAAGTCGTCCGCGCCCTGATCGCTGCGGAGAAAGCCACGCTCAACCTCGGTTTTAACCAAGCCGCCGCCATTGACCTCGCCACCCACCAGTCTGGCAAGAGCGTATTTGAGGCCGTGATGACTTCTGTGAATCCCAAAGTCATTGACTGCCCAAATCCAGCCAGCGGCAAGCAATTCATCACCGCTGTTGCCAAGGATGGCATCCAACTTCAAGTTAAAGCCCGCGTTACCGTCCGCACGCATCTCGACCGGTTTGTTGGCGGAGCGACCGAGGAAACCATCATCGCCCGCGTTGGCGAAGGGATCGTCACCGCCATAGGTTCGGCTGATTCCTACAAGGACGTGCTCGAAAATCCCGACACCATTTCCAAGCGCGTGTTGGAAAAAGGCCTCGACGCCAGCACCGCGTTTGGCATTATGTCCATTGATATTGCTGACGTGGACGTCGGCGACAACATCGGTGCGCGCCTCCAGACCGAACAGGCCGAAGCCAACAAACAGATTGCCCAAGCGTCCGCTGAAACGCGCCGCGCGCTCGCCGCCGCCAACGAACAGGAAATGAAAGCCCGCACCCAAGAAATGCGCGCCAAGGTTGTCGAAGCTGAAGCCCAAGTTCCGATGGCAATGGCTGAAGCGTTCCGCGCCGGTCATCTCGGCATCATGGATTATTACAAGATGCAAAACGTCCAGGCCGATTCAAAGATGCGGCAGAGCATTGCCGGCGAAGATCCCGGCAAGAGTGGCGGCGCCGCAAACTAACCAGCAGCATTTGTGCAACACGCCAGCAATATTGAATTAGTCATCTGGCTGATCGTCGCCGTCGTGGTGACGATGGCGAAAGGACTTGGCAAACTGGCGACGCCTGATGAAAAGACCGCGCCAGTTTCCCCTTCCCGTCCACCACAGCCAAAACCGGTCGTGCGGCGGCCAACACGTCGGCCGGCCACCGAAGTTAAGCCACCGGTCACACCGGCGATAGAAGCGGTTGCCGAGGTGAAACCGGTTCCCAAGCCAGTCGCCGCTCAGCCGGCGCAACCAAGCCGGTCATCGCAATGGGCAGCCGCCTTGCGTGACCGGCAAAACATGCGCAATATTGTTATTTCAGCTGAAATTATTGGCCCACCGCGCGGAGCCTGATTAGCGATGAGTATAACGCCAACGTTCTGCGTATTGATTGCCGGCAACTTCATCAGTTCGTGGTAATGAATGTTTTCCTGACAGGCGGAACTGGGTTTATTGGGCGACATGTTGCGCAATGCCTCGACCGACACGGCCACACGCGCCGTGCTGATTTGCCGTACGATGTTGCCATCCATCTGGCGTGGTATGTCGAGCCAGGCAAGTATCTTGAATCGCCACTCAACGACAAATGTTTGGCCGACAGTTTAGCGCTGGTTAAAGCAACGAACTGCCGGCGTTGGCTTGTGGCCGGCACCTCATTTGAATACGCGTCATCCGACAAGCCAATGTGCGAGGACAATCCGACCGGTCCGCGCACCCGGTATGCCCGTTCTAAGCTGGATTTATTCACGGCTTTGCAGCAGCTCGATATTGAATTGGTCTGGCCGCGCTTGTTTTATTTGTATGGGCCACATGAAAAACAGCGCCGATTTGTGCCGATTGTTATTAATGCGCTTCTTGAAAATCGACCGGCACCGCTAACAGATGGCACCGAAGTCCGCGATTTCCTACACGTCGAAGATGTTGCTGATGCATTGTGCGCCGTTGCTGCCAGCAAATTAACCGGTGTGGTGAACATCGGTTCCGGTCAGCCGGTAACGATCAGACAGGTCGCTTGTCAGATTGCTGAAATTATTGGTCGGCCAGAGTTGTTGCGCTTCGGTGAATATACCGCATCGGCTAGTGATGCTCCAGTGGTCGTCGCAAATACTACAAAACTGCGGTCGGTCTGGCAGCCTCAGATTAGTTTACCGGCGGGACTGCGACAGACCGTTGAATGGTGGCGCCAACAACACATGCCAGCAACGTCAACAGGCTGACGATACCGGCAATGGTGTATGCGGCTGGTGGCTGGTAACGCAAAATGATTTCGTGTGTCCCCGGCTCCACCGCAACTCCCATCAAACCACAATCAACACGCAGGAGTTCGACCGGTTGCCCATCCACTGTGGCATGCCAGAACTTAAAATAACTTTCATCAATGATGGCGATGCAGGCCTGCGGCGCGGTGAGTTTGATACAGATTTGCTCATGACTTGGGCGCGTCAACGCAACATTTTGCAACGGCAAGAATTCACTTTTGGCGGCAGGTAAAGTTACCGGCGGTTGGCCGTCGTACACTTTTTCAAACCCCGGTCGGATATGCGTAGCGTGAACGAGTGTGTAATGCCAAGTGGCCATCGTTATTGCAAGTGGAGCGGAGCCGTGTACATCACCAGTATAGAGACAGGCACGCGTGGTCGCACTGACATATGGTTGCGCGGTGTCGTTGCGGAAAATGATAAAATCCTCGTTCTCCACCGTGATTGGAAACATTTTCCGTAAGGCAGTGGCGAATTGTTGTTGTTGCTGCGCCATGCCGGGGTCGGTTTTGTCGAGGACGACATACCTGGCGCCGACGAGGTTGAGGAACTCGCGCGTAACGCCACCACGCTGGTTGAGCAGGCCGATGCCGAGCGGTGCCATCCAATTATAGAACGCCTCGTAAACTTGTGGCTTACCGGAATACATCGGGCCGAGTAGATGGAAATACCGACCCGAAATCGAATAAGTCTTCACCCAATCCGGGTCGGCGCGTAATGTTTCGTAGGCGGCTTTAAGGTTTGTCAGCGTGCGCGCGGGGACGGCGTTGTCAACGGTCGGTTTTTGATACGGCCAGAAATCGAGAAGCAACAACATCGCGATGCCGGCGACAATGGCCGGGATTTGGGCGCGCCATTTGGCAGTTTCCAAAACGTCAGTCACAAAAAAGCCGGCCAGCAGACAGGTGAAGAACATGCCGGGGCCGTCGTGAAAGATGAACGGTGCGCGGACTTCCTTGAAGAAGGGAATCAGCGCGAGCAGCTTGAACGCCGGCAGGAACAGAAACGCTGCGAGCGCGATACCGGCGGTCCAGCGTTTGCCAGTCGTGGTGAGTTTGCGCCGGTAAAACAGCACGAGAAACGCAACGACCGCGCTGAGACCGAGCCACATTGCGAACGTGGATTCGGCCGGCAAGCCGGTTAGGGTGAATGCGTCCCACATCGCCAGATTGGCGTCCCACACGCTGTTCAGGCCGAACGCCAACATCAAACTCACCAGCAAGAGCGCCATCAGGAACCAATAGAACCGGCGATCAGCGCGGCGCGAGTTGAACAGCGTGGTAACAACCAGCACGGCCAACAATACCAGCCCGGTGTATTTTTCCGGGGAATCAGCCTGAAGCGAAAATAGGCGTTGAATGCTCGCACTCATTGACTCGGCTTCGGCTTGCGTGGTCGGACGAAAAGCTTGGGCTTGGAGCAGCTGTTGGAGCTTGCCTGTGGTGGCGTGCGTCACGACGCCGTCGCGATCCACCAGACCGAGCAGGCTCTTGAATGAATAATTTCGTTGCCAGAGGACGAGTTGTTCGCCTTCGCCGGAAAGCAGCTTCACCTGCCCGGCTTCGAGCAAGCCCGGGATGATGAAGGGCCCGGCGAGCACGCCGGTCAGCAGTGCAACAATGCCGAGGCGTTTGAGGGCAAGTTGCCAGTCCGACCGGTTGATCCAAAACCGGTATCCCAGGTACGCGGCGAGAAAGATTCCGTGGGTGAACGCCATTTTGTTGTGTGCCCATAACATTCCGGTCAGGGCTAGCGCGCAAAAAAACAGGTCGCGAAACCGGCCGGTATCAAGCGCCTTGGCCAACAGCCAAAACGTCAGCGGCATGAACGGCAGGAACAGAATGACGCCAAGATGTTCGGCACCGGCGGCACGGATGACCTGTTCAGGATGAAACAGAAAAACAAGCCCGGCAAACGCGGCAGCCCATTCGTTCTTGATGAAATACCTGGCGCAGCCGTACATCGCCCAGCCTCCGGCAAAAATCGCGAGCAACGAAGTCAGCTTGACCGCCGCCGGCAAGCTGACAAACTTCGCCAGCAGCAAGCCCGGCAAGAGATAAAGACCTTGCGAGTAATTGAGACCGTAACTGGAGCCGGACATAAAATTGGGCGTCCACCAAGTTAAACCGTGGCCGGCAGCGAATTCACTTTTGATGTCCCAAAGGCGCGAGACAAACGCAGCAAGTTCCTTGTCGCTGTATGGCAGCGGGAACCAATTGAGGCCGAGCCAGACGCAGTAGGCCAGCCCGACGGCGAGGATGGTCCACAAACCGGCGCGACTGGGTTTAGTTGATTGGTCTTGCATTAGTCAGAGTATTTTCGACGGCGGTGAAGACGGTGTCCACGGAAATCTCGCGCATGCAGGCATAATCAATATTCGCCTTGCATGACAACGGCTGTGTCGAATAATAGAAACAGGGCATGCACGGCAAATCCTGGTGTACCACAACGTGCTGAGGCGTCCAGGGATGTAGCCGTTGCCAGTCAGTCGGACCGAACAAGGCGACGATTGGCACGCCAACTGCCGCCGCGAGATGCATGACACCGGAATCGTTGGTAATGAAGACCCGGCACCTTGCTTGCAGTGCGACGGCATATCCAAGATTGCGTTCTTGAACAAGTAGAACGCGGTCTCCACCGTGTTTCACGATATAATCGCTGATCGCTGCGTCAGCGGGACCAGAGAAGATTAGAAAGTGGGCATCCGGATGCGCTGCACTCAGCCGATGAATCAGTTCCACAAAATTTTCTTTGTCCCAACACTTGCGCGTCATGTTTTTGAACGTGCTGCTCCAAGTATGGAAACCAAATAATAAATTGTTCGCACCAAATCTGTGTTTCGCAAAAAAACCATCCGCATAGTTTCGCGCCTCAGCCGATAGAGGCAATTTCAGCGGACATTGTTGCAGCAATGCCGGCCGGTTCACCGGTAAATCAGGCATGGTTACACCAACGCGGTCGGCAATGGCTCGGATCAGGCGGAGGTTTTCCTCGACGTTGTGAAGGTTGCCGGCTTCACGGACGGTGATGTTATTGAGGAACCAGCAGTTACGCCAACTCTGGTGCGTATAGCGGTGGGCGGCAGCCCAGCGATGGCCGATGAAACGGTTCACCCAGTTGTACTCCAATCGATTCGAAGGGAACGCCATGATACTCAGGTCATAGCCGGTCCGTCGTAATTGCCAAAGGCGCCGAATACTTTCAAGTTTTGGCGCATTAAAAAAATCGAAATGTTGCACTTCATCAAGATCGGGATTAGTTGCGAGAATATCAGCCGTGCCGCGGAACATTGTCATCACGGCAATATGTGCTTTGGGAAATAGCCTTCGCAACATTGCCAACGCCGGCGTGAATAAGATTGCATCACCGATGCCGGGTAGACAAAAAACAATTATCCGGCGGACCGGCTTGGCATCCATCAGTTTGCCGCCGCTTCGTCGGTTTGTTTTGTGGCTGCCCCACCCTTACCTGCAAGCAACCGGAGACAAGCGAACGCTAAAAGCGTTTGCCGACGCAACTGCAGGTTGGCGAAAGGAGCAATCATGGCGTTGAAGAATAGGTTGCGTTACCGTCTTTTTCCAGTGAATTCTTGTAGCTGGGGTTAGTTCTGAACGCCGATCCACCATTGCTGCTTGTGCCAGTTTCGCGACAACATTATGACAGAAAAGTCACTTGCGAGAAAGTGTTGCAAACTCCTGCCACCTTCGGTATACGGTTGCTTTCAACGGAGACTTTCCCACATGAAAAAATACTTAGTTCTGTTCCTGTCGTTGACTGCCGCCTTTCACTTCGCGCGCGCTGATGCTGACCCCGGCCAGCAGTACGCCGACGCCTTCATCCTTTTGCAAGAGGGTCAGGCGGCTGAGCAAGCCTCGGACTGGGGTGCTGCCTTTCAAAAATACACCACTGCTGTTGAAAAACTCAACGACATCCGCAAGAATACGCCGGATTGGAACCCACACGTCGTCGAGTATCGCCTGAAAGACGTCACAGATAAACTCGAAGCTGTTCGCGGCAAAGCGCCGGCACCGACCCCAGTTACCCCCAAGCCAACTGTGACTACTATGCCAGCTCCAGTTAATGTAGAACCAGTTTCCGCGCAACCGACCGCAGTCAGCCGCTCTGAAGTTGAACAACTTAAGCAAGAAATTGGACGACTACTTGCGGAGCTTGCCGACGCCAAAAAACCACGTGGCGAGCAACAACTCAAACAAGAAAACAAGCAGCTTTCTGATCAACTTTCAACACGCGAACACGATTATGCTGAGCTCAAACAAAAACTCGCGGCCAAGCCGGCTGAGTCGCCGGAATTAAAGAAGCTACGTGTTGAGGTTGTCGACACCAAAGCTGATGCGGAGAAAGCGCGCACTGCGCAACAGGCGGAAGTTAGCAAGCTCCAACAGCAAACTAAGGAGTTGATGACCCAGCTTGAGGCTGCCAAGAAATCTGCGGCAGTCGAGTCACCGGAATTGAAGAAACTGCGAAACGAGCTCGCTGATGCGAAAGCGGAGGCCGATAAGGCACGCAGTGCACAGCAACGTGAAGTTGCGAAGTTGCAACAAGACAACAAGGATCTTGCCAGCCAGCTGAAAGTGACGGCGGCCAAGCCGGCTGAGTCGCCGGAATTAAAGAAGCTACGTGTTGAGGTTGTCGACGCCAAAGCTGATGCGGAGAAAGCGCGCACTGCGCAACAGGCGGAAGTTAGCAAGCTCCAACAGCAAACCAAGGAGTTGATGACCCAGCTTGAGGCTGCCAAGAAATCTGCGGCAGTCGAGTCACCGGAATTGAAGAAACTGCGGAACGAACTCGCTGATGCGAAAGCGGAAACCGATAAGGCACGCAGTGCGCAGCAACGTGAAGTTGCGAAGTTGCAACAAGACAATAAGGATCTTGCCAGCCAGCTGAAAGTGGCGGCGGCCAAGCCGGTGGAGTCGCCGGAATTGAAGAAGCTACGTGTTGAGGTTGTCGACGCCAAGGCTGATGCGGAGAAAGCGCGCACTGCGCAACAGGCGGAAGTTAGCAAGCTCCAACAGCAAACCAAGGAGTTGATGACCCAGCTTGAGGCTGCCAAGAAAGTGGCCAGTAGTACTGAGAAGCAAGTCGAAACTCTTAAGACCGACAACAAAGAGTTAACCGGCAAAGTTGAAACCGGTGAAAAACAGATTGCCGGCCTTAAAGAGAAACTCACCGCTAAGCCTATTGAGTCACCGGAGTTAAAGAAGCTTCGCGCAGACCTAGCTGACTCTGAAAAAGCCACGGCTGCCCAACAAGCTATTGTCGCCAAGCTCCAAGCTCAAACCAAGGACTTGACAGCCCAACTCGACGCCGCCAAGGAAGCAGCCGCGGCTAAGCCTGTCGAGTCACCGGAATTAAAGAAACTACGTGCTGAACTCGCTGATTCTGAAAAAGCTAAAGCGGCTCAGCAAGCAGAGGTCGCCAAACTCCAAGTCCAAACTAAGGATTTGACTGCACAACTTGATGCTGCCAAGGCAGCGACGCCAAGCGTTCCAGTTGCTGCGCCGGCGGCTAACGACGAGGAAATCAAACAACTACGCACTGAATTGGCGAACACCAAAGCTGATCTTGCGGCCGCCAAGTCGGCTGCGGTTGTCCAGCCGATCGTCACGACAGGTGAGAGTGCTGAAGTCAAACAACTCCGCTCCGAACTCGCGCGCACCAAAGCCGACCTTGAACTCGCTCAAAAAATCGGCCGCCCTAATTTGACGGCTAACGAAGAACTCAACCAACTCCGTCCTGCATATGCCCGTGCTCGGGCCGAGGCTGAAGAAAATAAACACCTTGCAGCCCGGGCTGAACTTGACCGCGCCGAACGCGCCGCCATGGCACGACATCTTACGGAATTGGAACGCATAAACAACCAACTTCGTGAACAAATTGGCTCGCCAAAAAATCAACCGGTAACAAAAATCACGGTACCAACCAAACCGGCAGCTATAGAACTCGAGCAACCCAGAGGCACAATTGTAACCACTGGCAAGCCTGCTGCCGACAACGAAGAAATTATACACCTCCGTGCCGAGCTTGCTGATGCTAAAGCCGATGCCGCGAAATTTAGACAAGACGCCAGCCGCTTAAGTGATCTTGAACGCGAAAATAAAATACTGAACGCCAAGCTTGTCGAAGCCAGTAAAGCACCGGTCGTCACTAAAACTGTATCTGCCACCCAAAACTTCAACGCGTCCGCAACTGAAGCATCGCAACAAGTTGGCAAGCCGGTGGAGTCACCGGAGCTGAAGAAGCTACGCGTTGAGCTTGCGAATGCCAAAGCGGATGCTGATAAGACACGCTCTGCGCAGCAGGCTGAACTGAGCAAGCTCCAGCAACAAACCAAAGACTTGGCTGCCCAACTTGATGCCGCCAAGAAGGCCCCATCCGCTAAGCTGGTCGAACAGCCTGAATTGAAGAAGTTGCGAAATGATCTGGCTGATGCGAAAGCAGAATCTGAGAAGGCACGTGCAGCGCAACAACGTGAAGTTGTGAAACTGCAACAAGAGAACAAGGATCTTGCCAGCCAGCTTGACGCGACAAAGAAAGTGGCGACAGCCAAACCGGTAGAGTCACCGGAGTTAAAGAAGCTGCGCGTTGAGCTTGCGGATGCCAAGATGGATGCTGAGAAAGCGCGCTCTGCGCAGCAGGCTGAGGTAAGCAAGCTCCAGCAACAGTCCAAAGACTTGGCTGCCCAACTTGATGCCGCCAAGAAAACCACATCCGCTAAGCCAGTCGAACAGCCGGAATTGAAGAAAGTTAATGCGGAACTTGCAAATGTAAAAGCCACACTCGAAAAAGTAAAAAATGAATTGGCTACATCCCAGAAAGTTAATCAAGACGAACTAACCGTTTTGCAAAACAAAAACAAAGCTCTGGCATCAGATCTTGACGCTGCCAAGAAACAAGTTGGCAAGTCAGCCGAAGTTGTCAAACTGCGTCAGGAAATCGATATCGCTTGGGCAGAAGCTGAGAAACAACGGCAAGCTGCTGCGCGTGTGAACGGCCTTGAGCGCGAAATCAAAACACTGACAGCCCAGCTTGCCGAAGTCCGCAAGGCATCGGCTCAATCCGCGCAGAATTTTGCCCCAGCCACGGCCGACGCCACGACTCGGCAAGATTTGGAAAGACAAATTGCCGATTTAAAGGCGCAGTTGAAGAAATTGCAACCGACTGCGAATTAAAACAGCAGGTCAGTTTTACTCCGGCAAAGCCGCTCGCGTGTCACGAGCGGCTTTGTTGTTTGTTCGGGCTTCCAATCCCCCGTCGGTGTGCTACATTTTCGCGCATCATGCCGGAACCGATTGTCCAGATTCGAGAGCTAACCAAGTCCTATCGCCACGGGGAGATTGAAGTCACCGCCCTCGATCAGGTCTCACTTGATATCAATGATGGCGAGTTCGTGGCGTTAATGGGGCCGAGCGGTTCCGGCAAGAGCACGCTGCTGCACATCCTCGCCGGTCTCGACCGGGCAACGACTGGCGACTGCTTTGTGCGCGGGGTCAACGTTGGCAATTTAAGCGAAACCGAATTGGCTGACTGGCGCAATAATCATGTCGGTTTTGTTTTTCAGACCTTCAATCTCATCCCAGTGTTGACGGCGTTTGAAAACGTTGAGTTGCCATTGCTACTGACGACATTGACCGGCGCCGAACGCCGGGAACATGTTGCGGCGGCACTGGAGTTAGTTGGGCTGGGTGACCGGGCGCGACATTTGCCACGGCAAATGTCAGGTGGTCAGGAACAGCGTGTTGCTATCGCCCGCGCGCTCGTAACTGATCCGACGTTGGTGGTGGCGGACGAGCCAACTGGTAATCTAGACGCTCATTCAGCACATGAAGTTTTGACGTTGCTGCAGAACTTAAACCGCCAAGCTGGTAAGACGATCATTTTAGTAACGCACGACCCCAAGGCGGCGGCGTTTGCACAACGCACCATTCACTTGGAAAAGGGACAATTGCTCAACGGCAATGGGCAACTGCTGTGACAATCCCGGGCTTCATTCTACGCAACGCGCTCCGCAACAAGCGGCGCCTAGGACTGACGGTGCTAAGCGTGGCGCTGTCGTTATTTTTATTCACAACGTTGCAAACAGCCTTGCATGAATTGACGCAACCGCCGACTTCGGAAGATGCGGCCTTGCGAATTGTGGTGCGCAGCAGGGTATCGCTGGCAAATGTGTTGCCGGCAAAATACCGGTCACGATTGGAACGGATGACAGGCGTACGGTACGTGATGAAGCTCACATGGTTCGGTGGAATATACAAAGATAAGGCCAACTTTTTCCCGCAATTCGCTGTCGATGCCGAACAGCTATTTCCGGTCTTCAGCGAGGCGGAAATTGACCCCCAGCAAATCCAAGCCTTCCTCAAGGAGAAAAATGCGTGCGTCGTGGGTAATAAGACGATGGAACGTTTTGGTTGGAAGCTGGGCGACCGGATTACCTTGCAAGGCACGATCTGGGAGTGTGACCCGGAATTAATAATTCGCGGTGTGTATCGCAAAGGCATCGACACGACAAATCTATTCTTTCATCACGAGTACTTTGATGAATTGCTGGGGAATAAAGGTTTGGTTGGTACGTATTGGATTCGCGCGGAGAATGCGAGCAACATCCCGGACTTGATTGAGCGCATCGACCGAACCTTCGCCAATTCCGACGCCGAAACTAAAACCGAGACCGAGCGCGCATTCCAACTCGGCTTCGTCTCGATGTTCGGCAATATCAAAGTGCTCCTCGGCTCAATCAGCACGGTCATTGTCTTCACAATGCTTTTGGTGACTTCCAGCACGATGAGCATGGCGATTCGTGAGCGCTCCCGCGAAATCGCCATCCTCAAAGCACTAGGCTTCGATGGCTGGCAAATCTTCGGGCTGATTCTGGCAGAATCGTTCGGCCTTGCCACCGCCGGCGGACTCATCGGTTGTTTTGGCGCGGCCTTTTTATACCGGCACCTCGATATTTATTCACTGTCGCATGGAGTGCTGCTGAAACTCGATGTCACGCCGAGTATTCTTGCCGCCGGCATGACAGTGGCAGCATTGCTGGGTATTGTCAGTTGCCTCGTGCCGACATACACAAGCATTCAGACAACAGTCGTGGCCGGCTTGAAAGAGCTGGACTGATGGCAATTCCGCTACGGTATAATCTTCGGAATTTGGTCGTGCGCTGGCGTTCGACCGTGGCAACTGCACTGGGGATTGCGCTGGTCGTGGCCGTCTTTGTGATGGTGATGTCGCTGGCGCGCGGTTTGGCAGCCACCTATATCAGCACCGGCGATCCGCGCAACCTGTTGGTGCTACGCAAAGGTTCGACTGCCGAATCAAGCAGCCAAATCACTCCCAACGAAGTTCGCCAAATCCGATACCTCGCTGGCATCGATCGCAATGCAAGCGGTGATCCGCTGGCTTCGCCGGAAATCCAAGTGCTGGTGCAAATGGACCGCCGCGACCAAACTGGCACGGCCCACGTGTTGATGCGTGGCCTCAGCCCAGTCGGTGTCGAACTACGGCCACAGATTACGATTCGGGATGGGCGGATGTTCCGGCAGGGCTTGAATGAATGCATCGTCAGTCAACGCATTGCCCAACGGTTTGCACATTGTGGGATTGGCGATCAGTTTTCAGGTGGCAAGGCGCACTGGACGGTCGTCGGCATTTTCGCCGCGGCAAAAACGGCGTATGAATCCGAGATTTGGGTGGATGCCGATGAAGCGCGCGCGGCATTCAACCGGTCATTCTATGGTTCGATTCTGTTGCGCGCGGCCACCGATGCGACGGCAGTTGCGACGTTGACCAACCGGATTGAGTCCAACCGTGACTTGAGTGTGCGCGTCCTGCCGGAGACAGAATACTACAAGGAACAGACCAATACCGGCGCACCAATCCAATTTCTCGGCAGTTTCCTTGCAATTGTTATGAGCATTGGCGCGGTGTTCTCGGCGATGAACACAATGTACGCCACTGTCGGCGCACGGAGCCGCGAAATCGGAACACTCCGTGTGCTGGGCTACAAGCGGCGTGATATCTATGTTTCGTTTATGATCGAGTCCGTCCTACTCGCGTTGCTTGGCGGCGCACTGGGCTGCGTGTTTTCGCTGCCACTGAATGGTCTGGCGACCGGGACGTTAAGTTGGAATTCATTTACTGAAGTGGCGTTTGAATTTCGAATTACCGGTGAGCTCCTTGCCAAGGGAATGACCTTTGCACTTGTGATGGGTGTGCTGGGTGGGTTATTGCCGGCACGTTTGGCCGCCCGTAAACCAGTGCTTGACGCCTTGCGTGCAATATGAGCATTTTCTAGCGCAATGACAACATCCAGCGATCAACTCCAGCGTCTGGCAATTCCGGCGGAAAAGAAACTCCGCCGCCGGAGCGGACCGGTCATTATGGTGTCAATTGCCGGCAGCGTATTGTTTGGTGCCACTGCCGTTTTCTTGTTCACGCGGCACAATGATAACAAGCTGATTTCCACAAAGTCCGCCGGTCCAGTTGCCAATATTGCGCCGGCACCGATCGTGCCTCCAAAATCCGGCGATGCCGTGTTAACTGTCAGCGGTTACATTATCCCACGGGCGCGGATCGAAGTCAGCCCACGGTTTCAAGGCACCGTCAAATGGATCGGTGTAAAGAAAGGCGACCACGTAAAAAAAGGCGATCTCATGGTGCGTCTCGAAGATGACGAATACCGGTCGCAGTACGACAAAGCCAGCGGTCAGCATGCACTAGCCGCAGCCAACCTGCTCAATGCCGAAACAAACCTAATTCGTCAACTCGATTTGGCAAAGAACAACGTACAAAGCCAGCAGGTATTGGATGACGCCCGCCGCACACGCGACGCAGCCGATGCGGAATTGCGTATTGCGAAGAGCCAGGTGCTGCTAGCTCAAATCTATCTCGACTGGTGCATTATCCGCGCGCCTATTGACGGCACCATCCTCGAAAAACTTGTCGAGCCTGATGAGCTTGTCGTTCCACTAAGTTTCGGTGGCACACGCGGACCAAGTACGGCACTGGTTTCACTGGCCGACCTGAACGATTTACAGGTTGAAATTGACGTCAACGAAGCTGATCTCTCGAAGTTGCATCTTAAACAGCATTGCCGGGTCAGTCCGGAAGCTTATCCGGAAAAGAAATATACCGGCTTCGTCGCGGAAATTGCTCCCGAAGCCAACCGATCCAAGGGCACACTGCAAGTCAAAGTCCAGATCGAAACCCCAAATGAATTCCTGACACCGGAACTGACTGCCAAGGTCGAGTTCCTTGCCGATTAACCGTCATGAGCACAATTCAACGCCAACCGGTCAACTCCAGCGATATCGCCAGCATCGGTTACGACGCCGCGAGCCAAACCCTCGAAATCGAATTCCACGCAACTGGCGTTTACCGGTATTTCTCCGTTCCGACCGAAGTATTCGAGACCATCCGCACCACGCCATCGCCCGGCAAGTATTTCCTTCAGAACATCAAGGGTAAGTTCGCCTGGGAAAAGACGGCGCCGTAGTTTTACGCGGTCCCCAGCAGCCGCAGCGTCTGGAACACCAAGAATGATGCCGTGTACGCCAGCACTGTCATGTACGCCAATTGAAACAATGGCCACTTGTAGCTGTTGGTTTCGCGGCGTGTGATCGCTTGTGTTGAGAGACATTGCATCGCCAATACATAAAAGACCAATAAGCTCGCACAGGTGGCTGTTGTGAACACCTTGCTGCCATCCGAGCGCTCGGCGCGCCGGAGTGAGTCGTACAGCGATTCTGGATTCCTCTCTGCCGCCTCCTCGCCAACACCGTAGACCACTGCCAACGTCGAGACAATTACCTCCCGGGCTGCAAATGAACTCAAAATCCCAATCCCGATCTGCCAGTCAAATCCCAGTGGCCGCAAAACCGGTTCGATCCAGCGCCCGGCCCGCCCGGCCACCGAGTTTGCCAGCGCCGCATGCGCCACCAACCGGTCGGCTTGGTCTTTCAGCGCACCCGATTGTTCCGTCGTGGCACGTTGTCGGAGCGCAATCGCTTCGGCCGGTGGTGCACTCTTCGGGTATGTAGCAAGCACCCATAACAAAATCGAAATAAACAAAATCACCGTGCCGGCTTTGCGAAGAAATACCCAGACTCGGTCCAGCATCATCAATGTCGCCGTGCGCAGGCTCGGCTGTTTGTAACTCGGCAACTCCAAGACCAATGCCCGTGTCTCCCCTTGTAAAATCGTTCGCTTCAACAGCAACGCCGTCCCGATAGCTGCCAGCAGTCCCAGTGTGTAGGCACCGGTAAACATCAGTGAAGCTTTCCATGCATCGTGCGCAAACAGCAGCGCTGCCAGCATGCTGTACACCGGTATTCGTGCCGAACACGAAATCAGCGGCACTGCCAGAATCGTCACGAGCCGGTCGCGCTTGTCTTCGATCACGCGGGTGGCCATGATGGCCGGCACCGCACACGCGTGCGCCGACAGCAACGGCACAAACGCCTTGCCGGGCAATCCCACCCGACGCATCAATCGGTCCATCACAAACGCCGCCCGCGCTAGGTAGCCGGTATCCTCCAACAGCGACAGACAAAAGAACAACACGCCAATCTGTGGCAAAAACACCAGCACTCCGCCAACTCCGCCAACCACACCTTTGACCAACAGATTCCGCAAATCACTTTCCGGCATCCGGTGTGAAATCCATGCGCCGATGTGGCTGAACAACCCGTCAATCAACGCCATCGGGATATGCGCGATCTGAAAAATCAGAAAGAACACCCCCAGCATCACCGCAAAAAATGACGCTACGCCGAATACCGGATGCGTAAACCACGCATCCAAACGTTCCGTCCAGATGTTTGGTTTACCGTCGCCGGCTTGGACGCACCGGCTGGCCACGCCATCCGCCCAGGCATACCGGTTCTGGAACCGGCAACCATCGCATGCGCCGCATGGGTTGGTCGGGCGGGCCACTTCCAATTGGCGGAGCACGATGCGCAAATCATCCAGACCGCGACCCGTGCGCGCCACGACCGGCACGACCGGGCACCCCAACTCGCTCGCCAGTGTGCCAGCATTTACGTGGACCCCAGCCGCTTCCGCCAAGTCAACCATGTTCAGCGCCACCACGACCGGCAATTGCATTTCCAAAATCTGGCCGATGATGAACAGGCTACGATTCAGATTCAGCGCATCGGCCACGACAATGACGCCATCGGGTTTGCCATTCGTCAACGCATCAAGCGCGACGCGTTCATCTTCGGACGACGCGTTCAGATCGTAAAACCCGGGCAGATCCAGTAAGTCAACCGTCTGTCCATCAAGATCGAATCTTCCCAACCGGTGTTCAACCGTCGTGCCGGGATAATTCGATGTTTGGGCGCGCAGACCGGTCAGCGCATTGAACAACGTGGTTTTGCCGCTATTTGGGTTACCGGCGAGAGCGAATTGCATTACCAGTGCTCCACGAGGATACGTTGCGCCAGCCGCCCTGAGATGCCGACGCGCGCGCCAAGAAACCGGATGATAAGCGGATTGCCATGGCGAACAACTTCCACTTCGCGTCCGAGGCACAAGCCCATTGCCATTAGCCGATGCAACGCTTCATCATTACTTTCGATATGACGAACGACCGCCCGCGACCCGGTCGGCAATTGATCTAACCGATGGTTATGCACTGGCGTTGTCGGCATCATGCCCGTCGCCCTTGCCGAAATTGTGCGAGCCAGCGCGCTAGGCGAAAACTGGTGCGTTGGCTCAGCAAATGTTCAATCTTGCAGCTATCCACCTCGGCGTACCGCTCGCCCACGCCCAAGACCGATGTCAGAAAAGATTTAATTATGGCCTTCCTCGTGCACACATCGCGCACCAGTGCGCGCCCCTGCGGCGACAGCTTTACCTGCCGGCTTTCGCTGGTCAGAACCAGTCCACGTTTCTTGAGCGACCGGAGATTGATGGAGACTGTGCCGCGAGTAACGCCCAAGTCGTGTGCGATGTCGGTAACCCGGGCCCAGCCATCGCACTTTGTGCACAGTTCTTGAATCGTCCGCAAATGATGTGCGGCGCTGTGCGTCAGACGGTTGGCCTCAAATCGTTTCCACGTTTCCACCCCGCCAGTATCGTCGAGTTGTTTGATATGTCAAACAATTACCGGCACTCGACTTTTTTGAACCGGCCGGTAATGTTAACACTGTGCAACATTTGGTAGACGCTTTTCTGGATTATGTCACGGTCGAGCGCGGGTTGGCGGCCAATACCCGGCGGGCGTACCGGGAAGACCTTGGCGAGTTTGCCGGTTATCTGAGCCGGCACAAGATTTCACAGGCGACGGCAATTGATCGATCGCTCATCACTGGTTTTTTGATGGAACAGCGCAAACCCGGCAGTACCGTCCGCGGTAATACACGCGTGACCGGGCTATCTGTGCGGAGCGTAGCCCGGCGACTGGCTGCGGTGCGAATGTTCTTCCGGTTTCTTGTGCGCGAAAAGTTGCTCGCCGCCGACCCGACGCAGAATATCGACACGCCGAAGCTGTGGCAGACGCTGCCGAATGTGCTCGACTACACAGAGATTGAGCGGCTGTTGGCCGTACCGAATCCGGACAACAAACTTGGGCTGCGTGACAAGGCGCTCCTGGAGCTGATGTACGCCAGCGGCTTGCGAATCAGCGAAGTTGCCAACCTGACATTAAGCGAGTTGAATCTTGACGCCGGTTTTCTCCGCACCACCGGCAAAGGCAACAAGGAACGGATTGTGCCGGTTGGCAAAACCGCCGGCAACTGGCTACACCGGTATCTAACCGAAGCGCGACCGTGGCTCAGTCGCAATAACCAGACGCGCGCCGAAGTCTTTTTGTCCACTCGCGGCAGCCGGCTGAGCACGAAAACCATCTGGCATCTGGTCAAGAAACACGCGCGCAATGCCGGGATCGTCAAGAACATCAAGCCCCACACGCTCCGACACAGCTTTGCCACGCACCTGCTCAACAACGGCGGCGACCTGCGCGTGATTCAGGAAATGCTCGGCCACGCCGATATCGCCACGACGCAAATCTACACGCACGTGGACCAGACGCGGTTGAAGGATGCACATTATCGGTTCCATCCCCGGTCGGGACGGCGCGACTGAATTATGAACTCGATTCTTTCACCGGCATTCAGTAGTTTTTAACCAGCCCAGACCGAGTCATGCACGCACAGCAATTGCAGAAAACAATCGGCCATCAATTCAAGCATCCGGAACTGTTCCAGGAAGCGCTCACCCATCCGTCGCTCGCCCATGAGCATGTCGACGTCAAAATGGCGGACAACCAACGACTGGAGTTTCTTGGTGATGCCGTATTACAGTTGATATTGACCGACCGGATTTACGAACTGTATCCGAGCTTCCCAGAGGGCAAGCTCACGCAAACCCGCGCGCACCTCGCCAACCGGCACACGCTGTGCCGGCGCGCGCAGGCAATCAACCTCGGCGATTATTTATTGCTCGGCAAAGGTGAAGAATCCAGCGGCGGCCGGGAACGCCTTTCTAATCTGGCCGACGCGTTCGAGTCGTTGCTAGGCGCCATCTATCTCGATGGCGGCATCCGCGCAGCACGGAAGTTTGTCCACCGGCAATTTGCTGATGAGATCAAACAACTTAAGGAAACGACGCCCCGGCAAAATCCAAAAGGCCGTTTGCAGGAGCTGCTGCAGGAGCGCTCCACCGCCAACCCGCATTACCGGGTCATCCGCGAGTCCGGCCCCGACCATAACAAAGATTTTGAGGCGATTGTCGAATGGGAAGGCCAGGAGATTGGCCGCGGGTCTGGTTCCAGCAAAAAGCTGGCCGAGATCGCCGCTGCCGAGGCGGCGCTCGATGCGCTCGAACCGTTACCGACTTGACGGCATCAGCCGCTCGTACAATTCCCGCAAATATCCCGTCGCATGCCGATAGACACCAAGAAAGGTGCCGGCTTCCGGGAAGCCGAGTCGTTTGGCTAACAATGTCTGTTCGTGTTCATCCGCCGGCAAGTGCGACACACCGGTATTCTCAACGCACCGCAAAGTCGTCTCGATACGCCGCAAAAACAGATAATGCCGGCGCAGTTGCGTTGCATCATCCTCCTCCACCAAGCCCAGCGCCGCCAGCCGGTTTAACGCCGCGAGCGTGTGCGCGGTGCGCAATTGCGGATGCGTCGCGCCGTGGCGTAGTTGCAGCGTTTGCACCAGAAACTCCACATCAATGAGACCGCCGGGGCCGGTTTTAAATTCCCACTCGACGTGTTGCTGGTCACCACGTTCGGTTTCAATCCGGCGGCGCATCTGACGAATCTCCGTCCCCTGCTCCATCGTCAGCGGCGTCGCGTAGACGTATTCGTGAATCATCCGGAGAAACTCCGCGCCGAGTGTCACATCGCCGGCCACGACGCGCGCCTTGATCAAGGCCTGCCGTTCCCAAAGCTGCGCCCGCTGCTTGTAATAATTCCGGTGCGCCGCGACGGAACTCGCCAGCAATCCATCCTTGCCATCCGGCCGCAGTCGCGCGTCCACATCGAATAGTTTACCGGCCGCAGTGGGCCGCGCCATAAACTCAATCACGCGAGTCGCCAGCTTAATGGCCTCGGTGCCGGCACCGACGAACAGCACGTCGAGGTCGGCGCCATAGCCGAGTTCCTGGCCGCCGAACTTGCCCACGCCGATAATGGCGAACGGCAGCTTCTGCAGCTTGAGTGCCCGGCGTTCCTCGGCCAGCGCGAACCGCAGGCAAACCTCCGCCATTGCCGTCAACTCCGACTGGACCCGTTCGACGTCCAGCATTCCCATCACATCGCCAATGCCGATCCGCAACATTTCGGCGCGCTTCCAATTCCGCGCCACTTCCGTCGCCGGTGACTCCGCTTGCCGGGCCGTCTGCAACCCGGCTTCCATGTCCGCCATGTGGCGCGCCTCGCCCAGCCCGATGCCGCGACAGACTTCGTCGAACAAATCCGGTTGCTGAACGAGCGTATCGATAAAGAACTTGCTCGCATCGCCCAGGCGCAACAACATCTCGACCAGCTTCGGGTTGCGCGTCAGCAATTCGTACAACAAACCGCGCGAACCATACGCGCCGACAAACTTCTCAAACCGCGCCAGTGCCATATCGGAATCGGCCAACTTGCCGGCGATGGCGCAGATGATCGGATGCAGGCGCGAGAACAGTTCTTTTGTGCGCGGCGAGACGTGTGCAAACCCGGAACCATTGAGGAGAATCTCCATCGTCTTCGCCGCCGCATTGACATCGTTGAAGCCGGCTTGCGCCAACGCGGCTGGTTCGGTCATCGAGAAGTTCGTCGACGCCGGCACAGCGGCAGCGGTGTTGAGCACGGCTTCGTAAATCTTCCGGACCGCGCTGGTCTGCAAGTTTTGCGCGGTGTGAAATTCCGCGACTGTGTGGAAGCCGAGGCTGCGCGCGAGCCGGAACTGCGCATGCGTCTCGTCCGGGATCGTGTGCGTCTGCAATTCCATTTCCATCTGGAGCCGATGCTCGACGTTGCGGAGAAACCGGTACGCCGTGGCCAGCGTGTCGGCATCCGCCGCGGTCACCAACTTGGCCTTGGTGAGCAGTTGCAGCGTGCGCAGCGTGCTCCGGTTGCGCAAGTGCGGATGCCGGCCGCCGTGCAGAACCTGATAGGATTGAACGATGAATTCGATTTCGCGGATGCCGCCAATACCGAGTTTGACATGCCGGGTGAGCCGGTCATCCCGGACAATCTCGGTCTCAATGCGCTGTTTGATGGCCGCCATTTGCTGGACGACCTGCGCACCGGCGTTGCGCGAGTACACGAACGGCTGCACCATCTGGATAAACTCGTCGCCGAGCGCCGCATCGCCGGCCACGCACCGGGCTTTGATCAAGGCCATCCGCTCCCACGTCTCGCCCCATTCGGCGTAATAGTTCTCGCAGCTTTCGAGCGACCGGGCCAGCGGACCGCTCGAACCTTCCGGGCGCAACCGCAGATCAATCCGAAAGATCGTCCCCTCGTCGCTCTTCGCGCCAACCTCCCGGACAATCTCCTCGCCGAGCTTCCGGCAAAAGTCGTGCTTCGACAACGCCGGCGTCAACTGCCCTTCCTCGTCGTAGACAAAAATCACATCCACATCGCTGGAGTAGTTCAACTCGTGGCCGCCGAGCTTGCCCATGCCAATGACCGCAAACCGCACGCCGGCCGTCTTGAACTCCCGGCACAACTTCCCGAACGCAATGGTGTACACCGCCTGCAAACAAACATCGGCGAGGTTCGACAATTCGAGCGTCGTCTCCTCGACCGGAGCCGCGCCGCTCAAGTCGCGCACGCCGATCCGCAGCATCTCGCGCCGGCGGAAATGGCGGATCACATCGTACTTGCCGCGCGCCTGCCGCACCGGCAGCAACAGCCGATCCAACTCCGCCGCCAGCCAACTCTTCGAGCGCGGCGCGCGCAACGTCGCCGGCGCGATGAGGAAATGGAAGTAGGCCGCGTTGCGCGCCAGCGTGTCCGTCAACGCCTGCGAGTGCGCGAACACTTTCGCCAATAAGTCCAGCCGGTCGGGCGCGGTGTGCAGGTACTGGTAGAACATGCTCGGATGCGGCAAGGCATCGGCCAACCGCTCGAAGTTCAGCAGCGCCCGGTCCGGGTCGGCGGCGGCAATGCAGGCGCGCATCAGGTGCGGAAAGATTTTGCGGAGACTGGGGCGCTCCATCTCGTCCGCGGCCAGTCGGGCGATGCCGGCGGCGACACTGGCCGGGTCGCGGAAGCCGTGTTGCCGGAGCAATTGCTGCGCGACGGTTTTAGCCGGCGGCCGGGCGCCAATCAGCACCGTCAATGGCGAACGCGTGGCTGGCTTCACCGGTTAGCGCTTCTTCTGTTGCAACAAGTCTTTGGCTGACTCAAGCATTTTGCGTTCCTGGCGGGTCAAGCTCTGCATCCCCTCGCGCGAAATCTTGTCGAGGATCGGGTCAATCTGTTTACTCATGAAATCCTGAGCCGTGGGCGGAACGGGAGTCGGTTTCGGATACCGGCGCGGACGGGTGGTTTGGATCCAGCGCAACCAGCCGGGCGTCGTGCCATAGCCGAGCCCCTTGATGAAAAGATACCCCACCGCCGCGCCGCCCAAGTGCGCGAGATGGCCGACATTCGAGACCTGATGCGTCAACAACGGCACCAAGTCAACCGCCACGGCGATCAGCGCCAGATACTTGGCGCGCAACGTGACCGGGAACACAAAGAACAGCAGGAACGTCAGCTCGCGTTCCGGGAACAGCGTCGCAAACGCAATCACGCAACCCAACACCGCCGCCGACGCACCGACGAGCGGCTCGGGCGAATCCAGATTGAACGCCAGCCACAATGCCCCGCCAAAGGCCCCCGCCATCAGATACAGCCGCGTGAACGCCTTCGGCCCGATAAAGCTCTCCACTTCCCGCCCAAACCACCAGAGCAAAAGCAAATTGAACAGGATATGCCAGATCCCGTCATGCACCAGCACGTAGGTCAACGGCTGCCAAACAAACCCGTGCGACACCCGCGCCGCATTCAACCCCAACACAAACGGAATCACCCCGACCGGCGCGCCATTAGTCCCGGGATAATTGAACCGCAAGAATTCGCACACCAGTTGCGCGATGTAGAAGAGCGCCGTCAGCCAGACAATGAAGTGCGTGACCGAACTGAAATGCCCGAACCAGCCGCGAAACGAATCCGCAAACCGTGCCCGGCCGCGACCGATCTGCGATTGATGCCACGTGTGACGCATTTCACTATCAGACTAAGACAACTTCCCCCGCTCCGCAAACAGGAAATGTCCGGCACCCCGAGCGCGCCATCTGTCACCCCGAGTATATCGAGGGGTCTGCTGTTCTGACTCCGGACCCGGGACTAAGGCTCAGGACTTCTGCCTTCGACTATCCGTTACGGTATCGGGTTCGCGCCGTTGTTGCTGACTGCTGTCGCCAACCGGTCAATCGCTTCGGCAATACTGGCCGACGCAATGGCCTTGTTTCGTCACGGAATGACCTTGTTCCGTCGCGCAATGACCTTATTCCGTCACGCAATGGCCTTGTTCCGCGACGCAATGACCTTATTTCGTCACGGAATGACCTTGTTCCGTCACGCAATGACCTTATTCCGTCACGCAATGACCTTGTTCCGTCACGCAATGACCTTGATTTGGCGGTAAAAAGGGCCGATTTGGGCGAAAATGAGGTTGAGTGAAGCCAAAATAGGCCAAAATTGCCGACCGGCTGACCGTCACCCCCATTGCTTGTCATGCCGAGCCTGTCGAGGCATCTCTTCCCAACCGGCAACCAGATTGCCGCTCCACCTGTTCCCGCCTCTCGCCGGTGTCCGTGGTCAGCTAGGCGTCTTTGAAGATACGCGCAATTAGAAGCATGGAAGACCCGGGTCGAAGGATTCCCGATATACGTGCGGACAACAGCCTGTGCCTGAGATTGCGGCGGCGGCACCGTAACGGGATTTGATTTAGGAGGATTCGTCGTCTGCTGAATTCAAGCCGAAACTATCAAACCACCGTCATGCCATCATACTCCCGGCAATAACCTATCAACTATAAGGAAGCCGGACACTAATTGTTCCGTCATACCGGAGCAGAAACTGAACTATCGCCGCGTAATGGAGTTCGGCTGGCCCAACGCTGGCAAGCGGAAATGGGAACGTTGTCAGAGTTTATTTCCTTGATTTTGCCCCTTCCCCATTCATACTTAGTGCAGGTCAGACGAGCGGCGTATTCTTGCTGAAGTTGAGCGTATGAAAAAACAAAAGATTTCTCACCGAGCCAGCCGCAAACGCACCAGCCCACTCCGACAGATCCCACCGCCCGAATTACCCGTCAGTCAGCCCAGCACGGGCTTTCCCATCGTTGGCCTGGGCGCCTCGGCCGGCGGACTGGCGGCGTTTGAGGCATTCTTTTCCGGGATGCCCACCGATATTGATCCAGACATGGCGTTTGTGCTGGTGCAGCATCTGGATCCGGATCACAAAAGCATTCTGACGGACTTGATTCAGCGCTATACCCGGATGCAAGTCTTCGAGGTTGAGGACGGGATGCGCGTGCGCCCCAACTGCGCCTACATTATTCCGCCCAATGCCGACATGGCATTTCTGGATGGCACACTGCAATTGCTGCAACCGGCCGCTCCGCGCGGCCAGCGGCTTCCCATTGACTTCTTCTTCCGGTCGCTCGCCCAAGACCAACACGAGCGGGCGATCTGTGTCGTGCTCTCCGGCACCGGCAGCGACGGCACCCTCGGCGTCCGCGCCATTAAGGGCGAAGGCGGCATGGTAATGGTCCAGAATCCCGCGTCCACCGAGTACGACGGGATGCCGCGCAGCGCCATCGCGACCGGCCTGGTGGACTATGAACTGCCACCGGCCGAGATGGCCGCGCAGCTCATCGCCTATGTGAACGCGAGGAATTATTTCAATGGTTGGCTCGCACGCCGAGATGGCCGCGCAGCTCATCGCCTATGTGAACCATGCCTTCGGCAAACCGCCTCACCCGGCCACACCGTCCCGCCGCGCGCCGCTGATGACACGCTCAAGAAAATCCTCATCCTGCTGCGGGCGCAAACCGGCCACGACTTTTCCCAGTACAAACCCAGTACCATTACCCGCCGCATCACCCGCCGCATGGCCGTGCATCAGATCGACACGCTGAACAAATACGTCAAGTTCCTCCAACAGACCCCCATCGAGGTCGAAGCCCTGTTTCGCGACCTGTTGATTGGCGTAACTAATTTCTTTCGTGATCCGCCGGCATTCAAGGCCTTGGAGGAACAAATCATCCCGAAGCTGTTTGCCGACAAACCGGCCGGCGGCCCGCTCCGCGTCTGGGTCCCGGGCTGTTCCACTGGTGAAGAGGCGTATTCCATCGCCATCCTGCTGGCCGAACGGCAGGAAACATTGGAGCGGAGTTATCAGATCCAGGTCTTCGCGACCGACATTGACAGCCAAGCGATTGGCGTGGCCCGCATCGGCCTCTACCCGGCGAGCATCGCCAACGACATCACGCCGGAACGGCTGGCGCGCTATTTCGTGACCGAGCCGGGCGGCGGCGCCTACCGGATCCATAAATCAATCCGCGACTTGATGGTGTTTTCCGAGCAGAGCGTGATCAAGGACCCACCGTTCTCGAAGCTCGACTTGGTCAGTTGCCGCAACCTATTGATTTACATGGACGCCGGTTTGCAGCAGAAGCTCATCCCGCTCTTCCACTACGCCCTGAACCCGGGCGGCTACCTATTCCTCGGCACCTCGGAGTCGGTCGGGGAATTCCACGACCTGTTTACCGGGCTGGATCGCAAGGCGAAGCTCTATACGCGGAAAGACGATTTGCACGCTCTCCCGCGCAAGCCCCAAGGCCAGTTCCATCCGCCCATGCTGATGCCGGAGGAAACCAGCCTGCCGCCCCACGGCAAGAAAACCGGGCCGCGGCCGCCCTCGTTGCGCGAATTGACCGAGCAAACGCTCCTGGCACAAGTCGCGCCCGCGGGCGCGCTCGTCACCAGCCGCGGTGACATCCTTTACTTCCACGGGCGGACGGGCCGCTTTCTGGAACCGGCCGCAGGCGAGGCCGGCGCCAGCAACAACATTTTGAAGATGGCACGCGAAGGACTGCGGAGCGGCTTGGCCTCCGCCCTGCACAAAGCCACGGCGACCCGGTCGGTCGTGACCCAGCCGGGCTTGCGGGTGAAAACCAACGGCGACTTCACCACGATCAATCTCAGCGTCCACCCGGTAACCGCCGGTCCCAACGCCTCGGCGGATGCGCCGGTGTACCTGGTGGTCCTGTCGGATGCGCCCCCGGCCGAACCCGCCACCACTGATCACGAGCTGGCTGGCGAAGACGCCGACGCGCGCATCAAGTCGCTCAAGCAGGAATTACGCGCCAAGGAGGAAAGCCTCCAGACCGCCAACGAGGAGTTGGAAACCTCCAACGAAGAACTCAAATCCTCCAACGAGGAGATGCAGTCGGTCAACGAAGAGTTGCAATCCACCAACGAAGAGTTGGAAACCTCGAAGGAAGAACTGCAATCGGTCAACGAGGAATTGGCCACGGTCAACGCGGAACTGCAAACCAAGGTGGCCGACCTGTCGCAAGCCAACAACGACATGAGCAACCTGCTCGCCGGCACCGGCATCGGCACTGTGTTTGTCGACTTGAAGCTGCACATCGTGCGGTTCACCCCCGCCGTCACCAAAATCATCAACCTGATCCAGAGCGACGTGGGCCGGCCCGTCGGCCACATCGTCTCCAACCTCATCGGCTACGACACGCTGGTGGAAGACGCCCAAACCGTGCTCGACAGCCTGATCGCCCGGGAACGGGATGTCCAGACCAAGACCGGCCAATGGTTCACGCTGAACCTCATGCCGTACCGCACGCTCGACAACACAATCGAAGGCGTTGTGATTACCTTTGTGGACATCACCAAGTGGAAACAGCCGAAGGGACGGTGACCAATGACACCGAAAGCCAAATCAGCCGCCAGCCTCCGTAAACGGGCGGAAGCCATCCTGAAAAAGCAGCCCGCGCCCGCAGTGCCGGGCGACCCGCAACAGTTACTCCACGATCTCCGCGTCCACCAGATTGAGTTGGAGACCCAAAACGAGGAATTACGCTGGACCCAAGTGGCCCTGACCGCTGCCCAGGAACGCTACTTTGACCTGTACGACCTGGCGCCGGTCGGCTACTTCACCGTCAACAAAAACGGCATCATCACCGAGGTTAACCTCGCCGCCTGCACCCTGCTGGGGATGACCAAACCCCTGCTGCTCAAACACCCGTTCGCCCACTTCATCTGCGCGGAAGACACCGACAGTTTCCACCAATATCGCCAGCAACTTTTGGAGCGGCACGCGGCCAGCGCCCGCGAGGCCCAGCCCCCGCTCGCGTCGGGCGACCTGCGCCTGAAGAAAGCGGATGGCGCGTTTGTCTGGGTGCAACTGCACGGCGCCATCACGAAGGACACGGCCGGCGAACCGTCGTTCTGCATCGTGGTCGCCGATCTCACCGTCCGCAAACAGGCGGAACAAGCCCAAATCTCATTGACCGAAAAGGAAGTGCTGCTCAAGGAGATTCACCACCGCGTGAAGAACAACCTCCAAATCATTTGCAGCCTCGTCAGCTTGCAGGCCGATACCCTGACCGACGACCACTGCCGCACCCAGCTTGCCGAGGTGCGGGACCGCATCCGCGCCATGGCCTTTGTCCATGAAGCGCTGTATCAAACCGACAACCTGGCCAAGCTGGATTTCGCCGACTACGCCAACCGGCTCGTCCACTACCTCAGTGAAATCCACCGCGGCACCATCGGCGCGGTGGAACTGAAATTGGCGATCCCGTCCGTGCTCCTGCCGGTGGATCAGGCTGTGAACTGTGGCTTGATCTTGAACGAACTCGCCACCAACGCCCTCAAGTACGCGTTCCCCGACAATCGTCCCGGCACCGTCACGGTGGCGATGGAGCACAACTCAGCGACCGGCACCATCTGCCTGCGGGTGCAGGACGACGGCATCGGTTTGCCGGCGGGCCTGGACTGGCAGCAAACGAAATCGCTCGGCCTCCGGCTCGTCCACATGCTGGGCGGCCAATTGCACGGCACGGTCGAAGTCGGTCCCGGCCCCGGCACCGAGTTCCGCATCAGCTTCAAGCTGCCGTAAGCGCCTATTGGGTAGCGAAACCTACCAATATTGGCCGTAATCAGCCACATTTCGCCTCAAAACCAAGTCATTCCGCGATGGATTAAGGTTATTCCGTCGTCAACAAAACCTATTCCCTTGAACAATTAGGGGATATTCAACACTCACAAACCGTGTCCACGGCAAACAGCTGACTCACAGGACGGCGGTCAATTCGCGGATGAAGCGGCGGTTCTCGGCGGGTAGGCCGACGGTGACGCGGACCCAGGCGGGCATCTTGTAGCCGCGCATCGGGCGGACGATCACGCCGCGTTGTTGCAAGTCGCGGAAGACTTTGTCGCCATCGCCGACGTTGACGAGGATGAAGTTGGCGCAACTGGGGACGTATTCCAGTTTGCGTCGGGTGAACTCTTGTTCCAGATAGGCCAGTCCGCGTCGGGTCAGCGCTTTGGTTTTGCGGATGTGGGCGTTGTCGTCGAGTGCGGCCAAGGCGCCGGCTTGGGCAATGGCGTTGACGTTGAAGGGTTGGCGGACCCGTTGCATGAGGGCGATGCAGTCCGTTTGCGCGACGCCGTAGCCGATGCGCACGCCGGCCAGGCCGACGATCTTGGAGAAGGTGCGGAGGAGGACCACCTTGTGCTGCATGGCGTAGGCCACCGAGGGCGGCGGGTCGTCAAGGAATTCGATGTAGGCTTCGTCAAGCACGCAGATGACGTGGGCCGGCAGGCTGTGGATGAACTTGGTCAGGGCGGCATTCGTGACGCGGGTGCCGGTGGGGTTGTTCGGGTTGGCGATGAAGACGAGCTTGGTCTTGGCGGTGATGGCGTCGTGCATGGCCGCAAGGTCGTGGGTGTGGCCGCGGAACGGGACTTCGATGCACCGCGCTTGAAACAATTTGGCCATGATGCTGTAGATGACAAACGCGCGGTCGCCAGCGATGATCTCGTCGCCGGGCGCGACAAAGGCTTTGAAGAGAAACTCGATGACTTCGTTGGAGCCGGTGCCGAGGATGAGGTTGTCGCTGGCGACGCCGAGTTTCTTGGCGATGGCGTCGCGGAGATAGAAGCCGCCGCCGTCGGGATAGAGATGCGCTTCCGGCAAGGCCCGCCGCATGGCCACGACCGCTTTCGGCGACGGGCCGAGCGGGTTCTCGTTGGAGGCGAGCTTGATGATGCCGGCTGGTTTCAGGCCGAGTTCCCGCGCGACTTCGGTGATCGGCTTGCCGGGTTCGTACACCGGCGCGTCACAGACATATTGATTGGCAAGAGTCTTGTAGTTCATAATTTGGTGCTCAGTTACCGGCCGATGGCCAGCATCCGTTCGATGGGCGTCAACGCTTGCCGGCGGATGTTTTCCGGGAGGATGATTTCGGGTGCCATGTTTTCGAGC
>Ga0316217_10001069_pt1 | contig 37050 bp, 30 predicted proteins | sample 1anoAmetaG_FD_203633 | JGI IMG/M metagenome (GOLD analysis project Ga0316217, IMG submission 203633) | Freshwater microbial communities from Trout Bog Lake, Wisconsin, USA - 1anoA | ecosystem: Environmental > Aquatic > Freshwater > Lake > Hypolimnion/Profundal zone | place: USA: Wisconsin...
TCGCCACCGCTGCCGCCACCGCCCAACATGCGGGTGAGCAGTTCCTGGAGTTTTGGCACGGCGTCCCGGAAGGTGCCGGCCATGTCCGGAGGAACCACGAATTCCTGGTCGGTCAGGGTCACATCCCCGATGGCCAAGCCGCCGGCATGGCGGATGTTCTTGACTTCCGGCTTCCACTTGTAGGTCGCCGGCAGCTTCTGGCGATCCGCTTCGGCAGCGCGGCTGTCGATGCCGGCCTGCACCGTGTCAGCCAGGCCAGCCAACTTCTGGTACGTGCTTTCCGTGTATGGCCCGGAAAGGACCAGGTTGTTCTTCATCTTTTCCAGTTGCTGGCGGTCGATATAGGATGCGCCGTCATTGCCGTTGGCCGCTTTAATGTCGGCCATGATGTTCATGTACTGCTGGACCTTGTCGGCCATCCCCGGAGATTTCTTGTCCAGGTCCGTCCAAAGATCATCAATGCGCGCGGGTTTCTTCCCGACCATGCCCCGGACATCGGAGAACAGACGGCTGCCAGCCATTTCGCGTTTGAACAGATCAGCGTTGGCACCGGCCACTTGCTTGGTGGCCAGCGCCATCCCCGGCCCCGTGACGTAGGCGGTGGAAGGATCATTGTCGATGGACAGGTAGGGCACCATCTTGTCGGCGACATCGCCTTTGCCCCAGGCAACCGTACCTTTGACCAGCTTGCGTTGGGTATCACGATCGGCCAGAGCCTTGGCTGATTCCGTGGCTTCTTTGGCGGCCACCTGGGCATCGGCCACGACCTTGGCTTGAGCTTCCATGTCGTGCATGAAGCCCGCAACGCCGCCTTGGGGTCCGTACATGGCCGCAGTATCTTGGTTGTTCAACCAGGGTTGATTCCCCTGGCCAAACATCTGTGCCTTGGATAGCTTCGCGTCCATCCCCACACCGGCTTCGGCGTAGGCTTTAGCCTGGTGGCTGGGCGACAATTTACTCCAGTCGCCCATCAGCTTGTCGCTGTCGGCATTCAGGAGACTGAGCTGCATCTGCACGCCGTCATTCTTGTCGCTCAGCATATCCCGGCGATCGCCAATGGCCTTGATAATGTCCCGCAGCTTTTGCGGGTCCTGGCCCGGCATGAAAGACGGGATGACCATATCTTTAGACAGGTCGTCCGTGCCAGCTTTCAGCTCCTGCTGTTGCTGCATGAGCGCGGCCAGACGTTTTTTGAGTTCGTCGCGGCGGTCATAAACCCCGGTGACCTGCTGGCCTTCGGCGACGTTGCCAGCGAACTGCTTGACAAGGGATGCCCGCGCACTGGTGGTGAAGAACTTATCCTGATCGGCATCGTGCTGCTTGGCAGCGTCGATGGCTTTCTGGCCGTAGTCCTTGGTGATCTGGCCAACAAGCTGATTCTGCAAGTCTTTGAAGTGATCGGCAGTCGTGCCGCCGCTGGCCTGATCCGCCAAGGAACGATCGACACTCAGCAGGTGGCCGACATCAATGCCATTGATGTTGCCGCCGCCGCCCTTGTTGAGCAGGTCGGCCAGTGAGGTGCTGCCGGACATCATGCCGGCAGCCTCGACGTATTTATCGATGGCATCACCAGGGATTCGACCCTGGAGTTGCATCTTGTCGATCAGGTTATTCAGCAAGGTGCGCGCGCCGCTACCCATGAGGCGATTGTAGCCGGCGGGGTCCTGTGCCCGAATCGTGTCACCATAGACGCTTTCGGTGATATCGCTGGCCGGCGTCTTGGATGTCTCTTCCAGTTTGCGGCCCAAGGCCTTGAGGTAATCCTGCATCTGGCCCTTGCGGGCGGCAATCTTCGCAAAGCCAGCCTTGTCGGCTTGGGGATTGGCGGTATCCACCACCGTCTTCTGGTAGTAGTCAAGCTGGGCCTGGACAGCCGCCTGCTGCTTGGTGAGATCATCGATCTGCTGCTTCTTGTAAGCCTCTAATGACTTACTGGGGTCATCGCCTGCTTTTGACCCGCTCAGCAACGCACTGACTTTTGACTCGATGGCCGCACGGATTTTCGGATCAGCATTTCTCAGCAGCAGTGACGTCAACACTTCACGAACACCGCGTGATCGTTGCGTGACGGCTTCGTCATTCTTGGCACGTTCGAGTGATTCAGCTTCCGTGAAGCCTTGCAACGCCCTGAAGGCAAAGCCACCCACGGCATCGTAGGACTTACCGAACACGTTCTGGCCGCCGCGTCCCGTCTCCGACATGGTGCCATCAGCACCCATCTGGAATCGGCCAGATTCATAGTTGCCGGCTTCCATGTTGCTAATGTTGTTCCACCAGGTGGCGGCGGTCTGACCTTGGCCGCGTAACAGACTGCTATCAAACCCACGGCCATGGGCGGCGTTCCAAGTGCCTTGAATAACGCCACCGGCCGCCTTGAGCGGACTGCTGAATAGGGAATCGAAGGCCGCGCCCGCCATTGCTTCATTCGCCAAGCTATTGCGGGTCGTGGCATCGCTGGTTAAGCCGATAAGGTTGTATCCCTTGGTGAGTACGCGACTGCCGCCAATGCCAGCGTCACCAATGGCCTTGTACAGCAACGCACGATTGGCCACTGCCGACGCACCTTCCAGAGCCGTCCCCAGACCACCCGCCAGACCTGCGCCCACAAAGGGGATTTTGCCGGCTCCCCACGTCAAAGCACGATCGACGCCGAAGGGCAATAGCTCCTTGGCTTTTATCATGCCTTGCAGGCCCATCGCCATGAAGGCATCATTCGCCACCGGATGCAGATTGCGTTCGTAGGCACCCCCGATGCGTGATCCGAACAGGTTGGCAACTTTATTATCCAGGCCAAACATCGTGCCCAGGGCGGCCGCGTTCATGAGGTGGGTGCCCATGGTTGCGCCGGTTGCCAATTCATCATTGCGGCCAAAGTTCTTGATCCACTTGGCCGTCGATCCCCTGGCCTCACCAAGTTGTTCGCCCCATGCGCCGACCTTTTCACCAGCCCATTTGTTGAATTGACCAGGAGCTGCGCGGGCGATATCCCAGCCGGCGACGGCCTGCTTCTTGGTCCATGCGGGAGTATTGCGGGCAACATCCCAAACACCGGACAGTTTCGCACCTGACCAGTCCTTGAATTGACCATGATATTCGCGGGCGGTGTTCCAACCTTCGACGGCCTTCCCCTTGACCCAGGCGGGAGCGTTGTGGATCGTGTTGCCTGCGGCATCCACCCCTCTTCTGGCGGTTCGACGCATAAGCTGTGTTAGTGTTGACTGCGGCCGGCCCGGGACGCCCCAGTTGTCAGCTCCAGGAACCCGATCATAAGTTCCGCTCCAATCATCCATATCTGCCATGTGCTCCTGGCGAGATGCTTGGGCGGATTCCCGGGCAGCCTGGGCCGCATCTAAGGCAGGTTGTATTCCGGCCGCATGTTGTGCCGCTTCCCGCTCGGACAACTCAGCAAACATCTTGTCCAACTCAGCTTGGTCTGAGGGGCTGATCTTGCCCTTCTTCTTCATGTCCGCTTCCATTGCGGCCAGAGCGTCAAATTCTTGACCTAACGCGGTTGTGGGTGTGGCAGGCGTTACCGTAGTTTTGGGGGCCGTCATCGGCGGGGCAATTTTGGCTTTGGTGGCTTTAACGGCGGCTTTCAGTGGATCGGACCCAGCGGGAACCGCTGCCGCAGCCACAGGGGGCACGACCGGCAGGGGTATTTTGGCAGCGGCCGTTTTCACTGCCGCGTTGAGTGATTTAGTCCCCGTGATAAAACCTTCGGCAGTGGGGACGCCGCCCATCCAAGGTTCGACATTCCGACTGTCGAGAATTTCGCCCCACCGGCGAATCAGGCGTTCACGGATTTTGCGGGTGGCCGTGCCCCCGCCAAACTTCATCCCGCGCCGGCCGGGGCCAAATAATTCCGCGTATTCTTCGGCACCAACGTGCATCATTTCTTGTAATGTCTGGTGCGCATTGGACCCAACCAGGCCGCCCTCTTCGTTGAAGTGTGCCACGGTCTCGCCCAGCGTTTCCATCCACCGATCGGATGAAATATCGCCATTGGATAAGGCTTTGCCGAGCAGCTCAGGATAATTGGTGTTGACCGAACCACGGGCTGGGGCCATCAGTGGATGCTCATTGGACATGGTCAGGGTCATGAGCTGATTGGCCACACGACGCCTGGCGATCTCCATGGCATTGGAGATTCGTTGTGATCCGGTGGCACCCCGGAACACGTCGAATACACCGTGGGTGGCTTCATGGCCATATTTGCGCGTCAGGTTTTCGATCAGCCCCTGGGGTCCGTCCAGTTGATTCAGCGCATCCACGCCACCCAGGCGAATCATGGGTGCGGTGGAAAGGCGAAGGTCATTCTTGCCGGAAAATATCCCGGGGCGATATTGGGCAAGTACATCAGTTCCCCTGGCACTCTTGGAAACTGGCAGACCGTGAATGATTGTCGAGTCCCAGAATTTGCCGGCCGTTTCACCGGAAAGTCCTAGCGGATTGTTTTGGCTCCATTCGCCTTTGACCCTTCCCATGAGATTTTCCAGGGGGTCAACCGTCCCGCCGTTTTTCCTTGCCAATTCAGCCGGCAGAGAAGCCCGATCATTCAAGGTATACCGTTGCCAGTTCTCGCCACGCAGGTTGTCCTGAAATTGATCGGCCAAAGCCCGAGCTTCTTTGCTGACCGAGGCCACCGGCGATTTGCCGCCACGGGAATCACTGGCCAGGGCATTCATGTAATCGAATCGCGGGTGGGTGTTGCCCACCACGTTCGCCAGGGAATGTTCGTTGTAGCTAATCAGGTGGCCCTGGGCATCAAATGAATCCCAGCCGCCCAGATCGTTCTTCTTGAAGTTGAACCCGGCCTTGGTCAGTTCGGCATAGCGGCTGACCAGGGTGCTATCGGCGATCGCTTCCGGCATCGTGCCGGCGGCGAAGCGATTCCGCAGCAAGGCACCCGCCTGGTTCTTGTTCAGGACGATCTCGCCTTCATGCAGGATCGCGGCCGTGCCATCACGACGGATGCGGCCCATGGCGTCCACCGAGCCGGTGTTGGCCTGGTTGAGTGACCCAGCGGCCTTGGAGGTGGGCGTGGCGGCGACCGGGGCCACACTACCGCCCATCCTTGCGGTCCAGGCTTGGATGGTGGCATTCAGCCGTTCGTTGGACGAGACCAAATTGGACTCGATGGTGTTTGATTCCTTCTGAAGCTGGGTGGCGATCCCCGTGTCCACCACCTGGGCCATCATTTGCGCAACGAGCGGGTCTTCCTTGGCGCTGGCCCGCATGTAGGGGTCGGCGAACAAGTCGGTGGCGCTGGTTCCCTGCCGCATGGCCTCCTGGATGGAGCCGGCCATGGCCTTGCTGGAGTCACTGGACATCAAATAGGCCTGCTGGTACTGCGGATTGGCCAAACGGCCCAGCGTGGCCGCCTGGGCACCCAGCGGCCCCATGGCGTGCATGATGTCACTCATGAAGTCACGCTTGTCGCTGCTGTTCATGCCGGCCATCATGGGGGCGGCTTTGGCGGCCGCATTTTCAAATTTCTCCCTGATCTGGCCAATCAGCGATTCGATGCCATTGTGGGTGCCGGTGGCATCACCGATGCCAAAACCACCGGTCATCTGGGCGGTTAAGGTATTCTGTCCCAGGTATTTCAGGGTCAGATCGCGGGTGGCTTTGGTGTTGGCAGCCATCAAGACGGCACCACGCTTGGTCAAGTCAAATGCCTTGGCCGCTTGTGCGGCTTGCCCCGGTGCCTGGAATTGCGCATTGGCCGGAACCGCTTGAGCATTCTGGGATGCCTGTTCGGACACAAATTGGGCGGCATTGACGCCGGTCAGTCCACGTGCTTCCGCTTCCGCTTGCGCACTGTGCGTCATCCGGTTGATGGCGTCACTGGCGTTTTCGGCATCGACTTCCACACTGCCGATATTGCGGCTCCAGCCATTCACGGCCGCATCCGCCATGGCCACGCCGCTGCTCAGCTCATCCATCTTTTGGGTAAGCCTGACAACTTCCGCGTTGTAGGCATCGTCGTGGGCGATCGGCTTGCTTTGGTAATCAGCAAGGTTGTTGATGCTGTCGGCATAACCTGCTTTGGTTATGTTCCTCTGCTCCACCAGGGCCTGATAGGCCTTCTGGGTGTCCGGCCGCGCGAGATATTCTTCTTTGCTGCCGACCTGCCCGGTACGGCTGAGGTAGCCATATTGCTCGCCGTACTGTTGTGCCGAGTCCTTGGCGAAGGAACGGCCATTGGCCAGGTATTCGTGCAACATGGCGGCGATTTGACGTTGGATGTCGGCATTCTGATTGGTGTAACTGCCCGCCGCGATGTTCTTGGCCATGTCGGCACTGAACGCGGCTCCGGCGGTGTCACCCGCTTTCTGTTGCCGGAGCGAGTCACTCACTTTACTAAGCACGGTGGGCAGCGACCCCGTTTGGCCCAGGATATTCTGAAGGACCAGGGCGGCCGCGTTGGTTTCCATGGGGGCTTCTTCACCACCGCCGGTAAAGCGGCTCTGCGTAACGCCGCCATTTTGGAGCATACTGTCGATGGCCCGACGCATCTGATCGCCAATTTTCTGGGTCTCGGTGGACAGGGTGTATCCCCCGTTGACGATGCTCCGCAGACCCATGGTCTTGCCGCTTTCGGTGGCTTGGGTGAGTTGGCCGATCAGTTCCCGATAGCGGGTGTCGACATTGCCGGCATCTTGAGTTCCCGTGGTCGGCTGGAAATCACGAATACTATTGGCGTTGATGTCGTGGATCGCCTTGGCGGCAGCCTGGACGGTCTCGATCCCGGCGGTCGATGCACCACCGCCGGTCCCCATCAGATCGCGTGCCGAGGCCAGGTTCTGGGCCACGGTTTGCTGGCTGACGATGACATCCTGGTTGGACTGTGCCAGGCTTTTGATGGCACGGATGTATTCCGAGGTGAATTGCTCGATCCGCTTGCTGGTCAGATTGACCACACCATTGAAGTCACGATCCAGCTCAATGACTTTACTCTTGGCGGCTTGGGCATCACTGAGCGTGTTGCCGCTGGATATGTCATAAACCGGGCCGTTGGTGTCGTAGCGCACATGGGCACCGGTCATCATGCCTTCGACACTGGTCCCGTTGTCCTTGGCCAATTTGCCGGCGTCAATGTCTAACCCGGTGGCCGCAAACCGTTGGGACAGGAAGCTGCCCAACATGGTCTCGGTGTCCACGCCGGTCGCTTTGGCAATGGTTTTAATCAGGTTGACATCCTGGCTCACGCCAAGGTGGGCATCGGCCCCGGCGATGGCCATGCCATGCAGGGGCTGCAAAAGTCGGTCGTTGAGGATGGCCGAGGCCTTGTTTAACTCGGCGAGATTCAAGCCCTTTTCTTCGTCGCTCATGCCGCCGGCTTGGCTCTTGCCAAAGGCCGCATGACGGCTTTGCACCGCACCAGTTACTTCCGCGCTTTTCAGGGCGTTTTCGATGGCCGCACGTTTGACGGCCACGATGCCTTCAGGAAGTTTATTGGCGGCGGCTTTAAGGGCTTCGGCACCCGTCTTGAAATCCACGGGCGCGGGATTGCCGGAACTGTCATACTTCACTGCGTTGGGCGACAGGACGGAGAGCTGATTGGTCAGCTCCATCATTTTGCCGGCATCAAGATTCTGCGCACCATTGCGCGTGGACGCCATGGCATCGTGCAAGTCATTATTGGTTTGGGAGTAGTATTCACCCAACCCCCGCAGACTATCCGCCTGGGCCGACGTTTTGGCTTCAACGGTCTGTTGATCGTAATGACCTTTGATGCTGGAAATCAGTTGGGCTACGGTGGTGACGGCAACGGCGATCATGCCGATTTTGTTGCCCATCCCCTGTTCGCCCCAACCGCCGGGCTGCTTTATCATCTTGGTCAGCAATGCACCGCTGACCAGGCTCGACCCAACATCGGTGGCCATCCCGCCAAAAGTAGATTTCTCAGGATGCTGTGGATCGTCAAAATATGCGTGCAATCCGCTGGCGGCCGCGTGGGTGGCCATGATGCCCATGGCAGGATACATGTACCGGCTGGCAAACGGCGAACTCATAAAACCAGTGCGGCGGCCGGGGCCGCCCATGCTGGCGGATGTACCAAGTGCCATTCCCTGGAAGGCTTCATCGGCCGGGGTCATCCCGGGAGCGGGCATTGCACCGGCTTGACCACCCGCCTGGGGCCTGCGAAATGCGCTGGTGAGCGTGCCCGGCGGCATCATCCACATGAACGGCGCGGCGACGGCGGCGGCCCCGCCCACGGTGCCCATCATGCCGCCCAGACCCTTGCCGGTAACCTTGTTGACACCAGCCAGCAGGTCCAGGGTGCCCTTGACGGCGGTCGTCATCTGCTTGAGCACGTCCAAAGCACCGCTTTGGCCCAGGCTGGCCCACAAGCCTTCAAAGCCGGCCTTGAGCTGGTCAACCTGCTTGGCCAGGGATTGGGTGACCAGTGCGTTGGAGCGCATCGCGGTGCCGGTGCTGCCCAGACTGAGTGCCGTTAAGCTGTTGGCCCGGCCGAAGGTTTCCATCTCCACGTAGAAATCGTTGAATCGCCGCGTGCCGGCGATGGAGATGGCGATGTTCTGTCTTTGGACGTCGGTCAGGCCATCCCACTTACCGTGGAGTTCGGTGATAACCTGCCCGAAGTTCTTGAAGTTGCCCCGGGCGTCTTCGCTCTTGACGCCGACTTCCTGCAAGGCTTCGATGGCCTCGGGTTGACGGATGGCCTGCATGATGTGCTTCAAGGCGTTGCCGGTGTCTTCACCGCCCCGGCGGGTAACCTCGGCCATGGCCGCCACGGTGCCGTTGAATTGATCGAAGGACACCCCGGACTGGCGGGCGATGACCCCCGCGATCTTCAAGGCGTCCACCAGAACCTTGGCACCAATGCTGGTGCGATTCTGAATGGCTGACCAGGAATCCAGGATGCGCATGGAGTCGCTGCTGGCCAGGCCAAATTGCTTCTGGGCGGCAATCAGGGCATCGGTGGTTTCGACACCCTGCAAGTCGGTGACGTTGGCGGCCATCATGGCGGTGCGGGTTTGCTGGATGACGTCCGTCTGGGATCGCCCCTGGCGGGCGAACATTTCCATGGATTCCATGACGTGCGTGATGGGTTGGCCGAACTCTTCACCCATCTGGATGGCGGCTTTGCCCAGTTCCTTGATGGAACCCGTGGCGGGGCCGGCCGCCTTTTGCAGGCGCACCATCCCCGCTTCAAATTCCATCATCTGCTTGACGCCGGTGTTGACGGCAGACACGCCGCCGTAAAGGATGCCGGCGCTGGCACCCATGACACTGAGCCGTTCCATGGAACTGCCCATGCGTTGCAGGAGCGTCATGGGGGGCTGCTGACGGCTTTCCCGCGGCGCAAAACTGCGTGCCCCTTGGGCCATGGCACCGGAGCTGCCTTGCACCGTCGGATTGGCAAAATAGAAATCCGCGAACTGCTTACGAGTCATGCCGCTGGGCGGAAGCTGTTGCCCATTCATCACCGCCTGGTGCTGTCGCATAAGTGCGGCGGCGCTCTGACCGGGAGCGGCCGATGCGCGGGATGAACTGATTCCGATGGGGGCAGGGTTTCTGACCGCCGCTTCCGTGACTTCCTTTTGCCATTGATCCAATTGTTCCGGGGAGTGGCTGGTGGCGATGTCGTGAAAGTTTTTTAAGTCGTCGGGCGTGACTTCCTGTTGGATTTTGGCCATTGCCGAACGCGGACTGTGGCCTGACGCTATGAGCCGTTGCAGTTTACGGTGGTATTGCTGAAACTGGAATTTGTGCTGCTGCTCAGTGGTTAATGATACCGGCGGCGGTTCGTCCAACGGGTCACTGGTTTGGTCGTTGGCTGCCACTGCGGTTGCCTGGGCCTGGGCAACGGCCGCCTGCACGGTTTCCGTTTGAACTTTGGTTTGTTGAACGGCGGCGCGGTGCGCGGCCACCCGCTTGGCGTTCTCATTGATGAGGTTCGCATTGGAACCCTTGGCCCCAACACCGGCGGCGACATTGAGATTGATGGCTTGAATTCTGGCTTGGGCCGCCGCTTTTCGGGCGGCCTCGTCCTGCTCATCGGCATGTTGTTGAAGTATCTGGTTGATTTGGCCACCCGGGCCGCGATTGATGCGATTGAGGGTGGATTGATTGACCTGCACGCCGGTGGTGTGTTGCAACCAGGGCTGAATGGAACCTTCGGGATCAATGATTTGACCGGGGGCGATATTGCGCCGGGCCATTTCGGCGAAAAACAGGGTGGAAGTATGGGCATTCTGCTCACCCTCGGGCAGATCGTCAAAAGACCGCGTGTTTTTCTGGATGTCGATTCTGGCTCTGGCCCGGTGGGCATATTGGCTGCGCAGTTGGCGATGGGGTACACCCGCTCCCTTTTGCTGTTGAATGAACTGCTCCAGCTCATCCAACTTGGCCTTCATTTGCTCAACGTGGGGAGCGTTCTTTACCGCAGTTTGATCGTAGAAGGTTCGCGCGCCGGTGCGCGCTTGATCCCACAGGGTTTCAAAGTGTTGGCCAACTTCGCCGGCGGCGGTGTTGGGGTAGGCGGCAGGATTGGGGCGTGGAAAGGATTGATGACTCTCACGGTCAGCCCCACGCTGACGCCTGCCGGGGGTTGTGCGCAGGGCATAGGCACGCGAAGGGATTGGGGTTTCCCTTACTTCACTCATTAAACGCGCCTGCGTGCCGGGAGTGAGTCCGAAAATCGCGGCGTTGCTGGCGGCGGCATTCCTGACCGGAGGCGGCAGGGAACCCTGGCCGGCGTCGGTTCGGCCCTTGAGCGCCGGGTTGGCAACCATCGTCTCGATCAGCTTGATAACCGAGGCGTTGAGGGTGCTCACGGAGCCAGACAGGCTGTCCATGGCGGCGGCCGTCAGATGATCGTCACCGGTTTGGGCGGCGGCCTGGGCCTTCATGCCGCCCTGGTTGATGATGACGTTCTTCAGTTCACGCAGCTCGGCGATGATGGGAAAGGCAACCTTGCCGCCCATGACGGTGGATAGCACCTGCATCGAATCGTAATACTGGCCGCCGGCACGTCCCTGGGGGCGTGGAATGCCGCCGCCGGGGCTGTTGTCGCGGCCAGCGGCCTTCTGCGGGGCCGAGTCGAGGTAACCCTTGGACAGGCCCAAGTGCTGCATCAGGAAGCGGCGGGTGGACTCGCCGTTGGACCGCGCCGGGATGGCATAGTTGCCGCCCATGCCGCCGCCTTGGGATTGATTTTGGGTTTTGGCCTGGTTACGCAGGACCAGGACTTCTTTGCGGAGGGCGATCAGTTCTTTGTTGAGGGCATCGTTGGTGGTATTGGCACCGCTGGTGAAGCCGGCGGCGTCCTTGGCAAATGCCGCACTCAGGCCACCCAGTTCTTCCTTGATTTCCTTAATGCTGGACGCAGTCTGGGCGATCATCTGGGCCATCTTGCCCAAACCACCCAGATCGGCGTTGACTTTTATCCCCCAAACTTGACCAGGCATTTCCCCCTCCTCGTCCTACACTTTGAAGGCGTATGGCTCGGCGACATTTATTTGTTCACTGCTCACCCGTTGCATTTGTTGTCGCCGGCCATGCCCATCCAAATACGTCGGCGGTGCCTTGCCGGGCGGGGTGCCCTTGCCGGCCTTGGCCTTGTTCACCTTGGCAACCTGCTGATTCAGCCAGTCCTGGAGAAAATCATCGTTGTTGACGATGTCTTCCCTGGGTGCCTCGGGGTGCTTGGCGATCGAATCGTAAAAGTCAGACCACCAGGCCAGATTCCGCTTGTTGGCGTCCCAATCCTGGCTGGCTGAGTCGAAAACCCCGCACCCGGATTCCTTGGCTGACTTCCACCGTGCCTTCCATTCGGTGGACCGCGCCACGGCCCTGATGATTTTAATGGGCAAACCACCCGAAACTCTCGTAAATGCTTTCCGCGAATCGTAAATCAGTTGTAAATCGGTACTGTTGCGGAAATTCTCCCATCCTTCCCAGACGGGCTTGTCCAGGAGTTCCCCGGCAAGCGTGCAGCAGGAAACCAGGTAATCGGTGCGCGTGTCATCGGCCCGGCTTTCGGCCGAGTGTAGATAGACTTCCTCTTCACGGAACTTCAGCTCGAATAGCTTCGTCCGCATCTTGTCAACTTCCGCCGCCAGCTCGACCTTCTGGACGGGATCGTGCGTGCGTTCCCGGGCGACGGCGATGCGGGCGATCATGTCCTCAATGGATTGCATTTCGGCGCGCTCGCCGGCATCGAAGTATCCCAGGTCCAAATAGCGCTTCCCCATCTCTTTTCGGGTGGGCAACCCCTGTTTTTGGCATTCGTGCAGGCGCTTGGCAAACACGATCCTGGCTGTGTCCTGCTCTTTCAGGGTTGGGCTGCGGGTGGCATACATTTCTCCGGTGCTGATGAACACGGCGCGGCCGCTGATGATTTCAATCAACAGGTCGTCGATCAGATCGCGCGGAATCTGCCCTTGGTTATCCAGTAAGTAGTCGTATGGCCCCGCCAGCACATTCATGGCCGCCCCCGCTCAGCAAATGATGACATCGGGAAGGGGTGCCCGGGCCAGGGATGGTGGGATAGGTCAGCGGGCAAGTTGGCGCTGGCTGCCAAAGCGTTTGGGCTTAGGCTCCGGCGTTTACGTCATTGACACCGTTGGTGTCCACGATCGCCACCGGCTCCAGGGCAACCGGATTGACTTCGGCCGGCTTGTCGGCCGGGGCTGCCGTATCCTTGTCCCATTCGCTGGGCAGGCCGGCATTAAAAGTCATCCACTCGTAGACGACCCGCTGGAGAAGATTCTGGTCCGTTTCGGACAACAGGGAATCAACACTATCCCAAACGCGGGAAACGAACTTGACCTGATCGGGCTTGCCGGCGTTGACCACTTCGGCCACGCAAGCCAGGATGTGATTCCGCTGCGCTTCTTCGCTTTTGGCTTCAGACGTGTGCGCGAGCATGGAATCGATTTCCACGCGACGCTGGCTGAGAACCTTGAAGGCTTCGGCACGTTCCAACACCAGGGCATCACGCTGCGGCGTCAAGTCGGCCACCACGGCGGTGCCGTCCTGGTCCGGTTTGCCGGCGGCTTCGAGCTTGGTGTTGAGTTCGGCGATGCGGTTATCCAGGCGGGCCACCTTGGTGCGCAGTTCGTTGAGCTGTTCATCGTCGGCGGTGGTCCACAGTTCCTGCTCACGGAGCTTGCGGAGAATGCGTGCCCGAGGCGGCAGGCCACCCATCAGGGCCTGGTTATAGGTGCGTGATGCTTCCAGGTCACCGGATTCCTGCTCACGCCGGCTGGGCCGGCGCACACGAACGGTAACCTGCTTTTCATTGTCCTTGGTGGCCGTGAAGACACGTGCTTCCGGGGTATTGCTGATGATCGTATTCATGGCTGTTTTCCTTTCCTTGTCCTGGTTTATTTGACCTGGTTCCTTGACCTGGTTTAGTTGCCAGTCCTGCCGGGCATTGCACTGGGCATCTCGACACCGACGGGGAGCCGATGGATGCCGTGGGTTGCTACCGTGTAGGTGGTCACCTGGCGTTGAAAGACTTGCTGGACGAAGTAGCTCTTGACGACCTTGGCGGCTTGTTCGCGGGATTGGTTGTTGCCGCAGTTCAGGATACGCCGGCGCAAGGCGGCGTGCAGTTTGGCGTCGGCCGATCCCAACTCCCGGAAATTCGGGAGCACCGTTTCAAGACATTCCAAAGATTCGGTCCAGACGGCGCGGAACAACGGTTCCAGATCGGCGATCAACGCCTTGCGATCCGGTTCGCAGTCACGCATGGCCTGGTTGAGTTTGTCCAGACCGCCGTCATCTTGTGGAGCCAGCGCCGCCGTTGCTGAAGTGTTATTGTCCATGTCCGTGTCCTTTGGAGGGATACCCGCCAACTTTGGGAAGCAATGCTTCCACCTTGTCCAAGAAAGCTAAAGCCCCGGCCCGCCGTGGACCGGGGCTGGTTTTTGTCGTTACGAGGAAGAGCCGGGCGAAGGCATCGCGGCGATGGGCATAAAGATATCGCTGCCCTGGAAGCGCACGGTGTAGGCCAGGTAACGGCCCACCGACACGCTTTCACCTTCACTCTGCTTGTTCAGGCCGATGATGTGCGCGTAGACGTTGGCGTGGTTGTTACGCTGCACGATCGAGATATCGGTCAGGTTCTTCCACATGCTGGCCGACGGATTGGTCGGGGGCACGGGGCCGGGCGGCGTCGTGTACACCTGCGGCATCTGATAGACTTCCATGTCCATGGTGATGTCCAGCGGGTAGGTAGTGATGAAGCCCACGGGACGGGTCGAACGAATGTCCATCACCTGGTCACGATTGATGTTGCCCGACATATTGATGGACTGGACGCCCGCCGGGATGCCATCGTCGTCAGCGTTCGTCAGAATACCGCTGGCGTTGTCATTCATGATCGGCAAGCCGGCCGCGTTATCCGTCGGGGTCGTGCCGGCGGTCCACACGGGGACAATGTCCAGGCCCAGACCCTGGTCGCCCAGCACGAAGGCATATTGCGTGCCGTTGAGCGGATTCGGGGCAGCCTTCACGGTCAGGTAGCTGGACAGGGTGCCGCACAGGTAACCATAGTTGCAGGTTGCCGCACTATTGGTCGAGCAGGCCATGGCGAAGCTCGTCATACAGTAGCTTTCAGTGGAGAAGTCCACCGTCTGGGCGGCATAACGGTACAGATCGCTCAGCGCGGTCGCGGGGGCGGTTGCAACTTCCGTGGTCAACACCGAGGTTTCCACCAGCACGGTGTCCAGCGTCAGGTCCGAGGTGATGGCCCCGCGCGTGTAATCGACCACGCCCAGGTAGCCGACCGCCTGTTGCGGGGTACGCGGCGTGTTGCGGGTCACATTGATCGTCTGAAGGGCATTGTTGCCGTACAGACCGGTAATCAGCGCCATCAAGCCGGTGGTCAGGTCGATGCGGTCGTGCGAGTAGATGTTGATTGAAGCCATTTTCTTCCCCCAGGTGCAATTGCTGCATGATCGGCCCGGAATACGCCGGAACCCGTCTCTATCGAATACTACGTTGCGCTGTTTCTGACTTCGCCGTTTACCATTACATCGCAATTCGGTATTCCACATTGACCGTCGCCTGGTACTCCTGCTTGCTGGAGGCGTTGACCATGGGCGGCGTCAAACGGGCCTCGGGATCACGGCCCACGCGCAGGTAATTATTCAGTTGCAGGGCGGCATTGAAGTTCAGATTGGAATCCCCGGCGGCGGTCAGCATCCAGCAACTGGAAATGTCAAAATAAGGCATTCGCCGCAGCCCCTTGACCAGTGAATCGCAGACATCCTTGCGCCAGCCATCATTCTGGGCCATGATGTAGATCGACAAGGGGATGCGGTAATCACAGGCGGCGGAACGCAGATCGCACGCCGGGCCGCCCATGCCATTAACCGTGAAGGCAATGATGGGCAAACTGCGATCCATAATGATGGTGGCGGTGGTGCGGTGCGGGTATCCCTCCATGAGATGGAAGGGAAAATAATTGATGTCGCCGGTGATGGTGCCCTGGATCGGGGTGGTGAAACTCACGCGGCCGTTGAGGAAATCAATGCTGTAATTGCTGGTGTTGGCCACCTGGCCGTTGTAATAAATGGTCTGGTTGTCATGGTTGGTGTTGATGGCGTTGGCATCCCAAAACACCCAGGGGTAGCCGCCGCCTTCCACCGGATCGGGGCCGCCCATATCGAACGACAAGCAAAAGCTGTTGGGCGGGGCATCGGCGCGGACGTCGGGCACCAGATCGCAATAATCGTTGTCGATCATCCACCCGCCCTGGCACATGATCTGCCAAAGCCGGTATTCGATGCTCATCGAGATGTCCCGCAGTGAACTGGCCATGTTCCCCCTAAGTTCTTACGCCATTGCTTCCAGCCGTATGGCAGTATTCCTGACGGCCCGATCCATCAGCGCTTCCAGCCAGTGCCGGCCGCCGCCGTCCTTGTCCTCAGTCGCCAACATGCCGCCCATGTCCCGGAGCACGTGGTAACCTTCCCAGCCCGAGTGGGGCAGGATGCCGAAGTCAAAGGGGGTGCCGAAATACTTTTCCTTGTCGTTGGTGTCGTTACTGGGGAACTCATGGAAGAGCGGCTCCAGGCAATTCACCATGATGCCTTCGCCTTCCTTGCCGCGAAAGGACTGATCGACGCGCGCGACAAAGGCAAAGGTGCGCTCCTGGCTCCAGGAATGCTCCAGGGCAGCGGACTTGGCTAGTTCGATCGCATACTCGTGGGGAATGAAACCGAAGGCCTTGCTGGGTTCGTAGCCGTCCTCCACCATTTCAAAGACGCTGCGGCCACCAACCACCGTGTCTTCCGGCTGGCTGGTTTCGGCGATCACTTTGCCCAGATCGAAGACGCCCAGCTCGATGCCGTCTGATCTTTGATTGATTTGGAAATAGATGGCCGACAGGATGCGTTCCTTGAGGCTCTTGCCGCTAACACGGTCATTGGCGCTGTTCATCTGGCTGTCGTAAGCGATGCGGATGGCATACTCCAGCCGGCTGGCCGCCCCTTCCATCAGCTTGGCCAGTTCTTCAATGAACACCGGCTGCAATTTCTCCACCGTCTCGATGCTGATGCGGCGATACCCCTTGCCGTCGCCAAAGTCCATCTCGAACCAAACGTCGGGCACCCCATCGGCGGATTTGTTTTCCTGGACAGCCATGCTAATCGTCCCTTTGGAAAGTCACTTCGCTAAGCACCTGGGTGAGCAACCCACGCATGATGGGATGACTGACCATCTTGCACCGCGTCCCACCCACCAGGAAGTAATCCGCGTTGTCGATCTGATCGTTATACATCACCAGACAGCGTGCCCGGCCGAAGTTCTGTGGCAACGCGCCCTGCGGCAGCGGGAAGTCACCCTGGCGATCGCCGACTTTGCCCCACTTGACGATGGCTCGCGGGATTTGCGTCTGCTGCTCGTAGGTGATCTTGCCCGCCCCTTTACACTCGGGGCAAATGCTGGTCGTGAAAGGGTAAGGGCCGCGTTGGTTGTAAACACCCGAGCTGCAATTGTGGGTGGGGTCAAAGATGCAGTTGTCGCAGAGCTGTTCGGGAACGATGTTGACGAGAATGAAAGGAATCTTATTGCCCAGGTCCTGGACCAGGCCCGTGACGGCATCCCGGAAGAGCTTGTCGGTGCGCGAAGTGACGAAATGCTTGATCCCCACGGTGCCCCCCTTGCCAGATACGATCAGGTGAGCGGCGAGAAGTCGTCACCTGGGATAAACGTCGCCGGGTCCATATTGAGCGGACGCACCACATCATTCGGCGTGTAACGGGTTTCGTCGAAGGCCTGACCACGGAAAAGGCGGCTGCGCGTGTCGGTCAGCATTTTGTCGTAGCGATCTTCCTTGACCTGCAAGGACTTCATGGTGGCCGCCGAGGTCTTGCTGGTGTCGATGGTGGTGTCGCCATCTTTGACGGTGATGGCGTCATCACCGGCGGTATCCGCTTTGTCTGAAGAGACGTTCAAGGCAGCCTTGGCGATCAGCAGTCTTTGCACCAGCATCTTGAGGCTGCTTTGCTCGCAATTCATCAGGGGGACATCTTGGGTGGTGATGGTGTTGTCAGCCACCTCCCAGTTAGCCGGCAAATCACCTTGCACGCTATTGGCCGCGTCAGTTATGAATTCTTGCAGATCGTCATCCGAATAGGTGGTGTAGGTGTAGGTAACGGTGACCACGGATGCGGCGGTCAACGGATTGGGAAAGGTGACGATGCTTCCGGAAACCACCAAGGTGGTAATATCCACGATGGTGCCATCAATGCTGACTGCTGCCAGGGTGATGGTGCCATCGTTGGATAGCGTGATGACAGCGGTGCCATCGGAAACGATCTGCTCGCGGACACTAACCGGCCGATCGCCGCAGGAGCGGCGCGTCCAATCAACGAGGCTGGTCAGATCAAACGTCACGCTGCCCCTTTTCCACCACGCTTAGATGGCAATGAAGGCGGCCTGGCGCTGCATTTGCAGGAGTGCCCGTTTGGAACCGTTGATCGCCTGAATGTTCAGCGTGTAGGTCTGCCCATTGACGGTGCCGATATTGTACGGGACCACCGCTTCGTACTGACCGTTGCTGCCCGCATCATAAGTGAACGTGATGTTCGAGCCGTTGGTTACGGTAATGCCATTGGCATCCACCATGGTGCCGGTAACGGTGGCGTTGTTGATGTAATTGTTGGAATCGTCCTTCAAACCCGAGAGCACGACCTTACAGTCAGTGGCCACGGGCCATACTTGTCCTACTGTTGCCATTGGAGTACCTCCGCACCGTTCAGACTCATCAGATCAGTGGACACAGCGTCAATGGAGTTTGTAGCCAATACCCCGTCGCTGGTCACCATATAAGACCCGGTCGATAACGGCGGCTGCACGCAATTGGTGATCGAACCACCGGTAGATGAAATCGAAAAAACAGCCGCCGTCAAATTCAGACCAACGAAATAGATTTCCAGTGAATCGTGGCCCAAGAACACCCATTCTTTGAATGGGCCGATAATCATGCTGGAAAAGCCATCGCTGCCAACCGTCATCGCACCAAGGATGACACGAGTGGTGGCTTCGACTGCTGGTCCCAGCTCGATCATTGACCGCATGGCGATCTCCCGGTTACACAGCCACTACCAGGCCGCGTTGCTTGCATTCGGCCTGGCAGGCCCGATAAAGCCGATTCTTGGAACGATAGGACGACTGGCACGTCGTCCGTTGTAATTCCGCATTGTCCAGGTCTTTGATCCGGTTGATGGCTTCGGATTCCATCATTCCCACCAGGACGCCCGCCGTCATCCCCTTGCCAGCGATCTTGCGGGCCATACGGCCGAGATTCTGGACACGATCGCGGGTGGCGGTGCTGACCACCGCCAGGTGGGCGTATTCCGGCGGCACGTAATCGCTCATTTGACGCTTGGGGGATACCCGTTCCTTCTGCGGCGTCCACTTCGACTTAGGGAGCTTTTCCAGCTTGGCCTGTTCGAGGCGTGCCTTAAAGGTCGCATTCATGAACGTCTGGCATTCAGCCTTGGTGAGGAAGTGCGTTCGCTTACCCGTTTCCATGGGGCAGAACCACTGGATGGTGCCGTCTTTCTTCTGGCGTTCGGTCCAGCGTTCCTTGACCTTGCCGGCGAACGCCATGGAACGGCTCAAGCCCTCGACCACCACCGGCTCAGATTCAGACTTCTGGGCCACGCCGGGCACTTCCCGGGCTTCGGCCTGTGAATCGAAACTGTCCTCTTTGACGCCCCTGATTTTGGTAGCAGCCATGTTTCCTTGTCCTTTTCCTGGCCATTTGGCCAATTGATGGTATGCGGCGATCGGTGCCACTTAGCCGGTTAGGTGGCCGGCGGCGTCACTGGCGGGGCCACCACTGGCGGCGTCAGGGTGACGGTGCCGTCCGCGTTGACCACAAAGGTCCAGCCAGGCGGCAAGATCAAACGAGGCTTGCCAGTCACCGCCGCAATGTAGGCGGCCGTCAGACCACTGATGCGGAATAGGTCGGCACCGTTCGTGCCCCAGGCGGCCGCCATGACTTGCGGCGTGTAAATCGGGTTATTCCAGAAATCATTGGTGGCGGCACCCAATAGTGTATTCAGTTCAGTGATCTTGGTATTGATCTTCTGTGTCCAACCGGTAACCAGTTGCACTTTGGGATCGATTACCGGCGGTGGTGTTGAGCTAATGATGGCCATGTTTTCCCCTTGTTTGGGTAATGATTACGTGAGCGGCAGGAAGACGCCCTGGGCCGTAGCCGCCGTCTGAATCAGGATGAAAAACGCCTGCAAGCCGGCCGCAAAGTCAGTGTTGCCGGCGGCGGCTTGGGCGGCGGCGTAACTGAACAGATCGTCGATCTGCCAACGCCGGCGCTGGGTATCCGGCCCCATGGTGACCACGGGAACCGTGACAGTGGTCATCACCGGATTACCGCTGGCGTCAACCTGGGGCGTGCCATCGGCATTGGTGGCTTGAACTTGCGAAGACACCTGGTCAACCCGATAAGGCAGGAAGTCCATTTGGACCGGGAATGGCGAGTTCGGATCGGAGCCGTAGGTGTTGATGTTCAACCACCAGCTATCGAAGCTCTGCGCCGGCACGGCGATGGGAGTGGATGTAATGGCCATATTGGTTTCCTCTATTCGTTATTACGCCTGTTTCCCTCAGAATTAGGCACCGCCCTTGATTTGGCCCAGGGCGAGCAGAGCCGCCTGTAATGCGTTGACCAATGCCGCGATGTTACGCACGTCGCCGGCAAGTGATTCGCAGTCGTTCCGCAGGGCTTGGTGTTCACTTTGGATGTAGGTGGCACTGATTGACAAACTGCCGATTGCGTTGGGTGTATCCCACAGCGTGACGGCTGCCTGGGCGGCCCCGGATGGCTGCACGATGGGCGTCTTGCCGTAAAAGCTGAGCTTTTGGGTGGTCGCGGTGCCGAACTGGGTTCCCGTGGTAGTGCCAAGGACGACGTTGTAGCCGTCGCTGATCGTTTGACTGCCAGTCGTCAAAGCACCCACGCCAAGATTGAGCGGAGCTGTACCACTGACTAGCAAGCCATAGTTGACCAGGGCCGTCTTGATGTCGGTGGTGCTCGTGGCCTGTACCACAGGAGTCACCCCGAAGAAGCCAAGGTTCTGGCCGGTGGCGAAAGTTCCACCAACGGTCATGTGGGCCGCGCCACAGCTTTGCAGCAGAATTTGACCGGGTGCCGGCGTGCCGCCGGAAGCGTATCCGGCCGCCAACGTGATGTTGCCGCTCATGTTCCCGGAAGTCGCCAACTGGCCGCCGGCCGTGATGGTGGCCGGGTAGCTGCCGCCGCCTTTGAGGATCGCATTACCCGAGGCGGCCGTGCCAGAATTGCTCTGGCCGGTGATGGTCAGATTGTTGCAGGTTGCCGCCGTGGCCGACCAACCAATGCTGGTGGCGGCACCGGTCACAAAGGTCAGTGCATTGGCACCGAGGATCGTGCCAGCGCTATTGATCGCACTGGTGCTGGTCAGGTTCCCGGTTGACAGAAGACCATTTTGCAGGTTCAGGTTGGCCGCAGCGGTGCCGGGAGCCGCGAAAAGGCCAAGGTTGCCCAGGGCCGTGCGCAGTTCGGTGGTATTCGCCTGCTGGCCGACGGTGGCATTGCCAAGGCCAAAGAATCTGACGCCACCACTATTGATTGCGAGAATCGGCGTCGTATTGCCGTATGTGTAGAAGTTGGTTCCATTGCCTCCGGCCCCGCCGGTTAAACTGATGCCGCCACCACCAGAACCACCGATTGCGGCACCCAAAGTGATGACAGCATTTGCACCATTGACACCGCAAACACCAGCGGCGATTGTTACATTTCCGCCAGTGTTGTAGGTGGAAGGATAACAGGTGATTGTGCCGGGAACTCCATTCGTGGGGTTATTGTAGTTACCACCCTGAAAAGTGGTCGCCAGATTCCCAGAATTGGTAAATGTCGCTGCATTGCAAGTGCCCCCGAGCAGATCGAGGGTTCCGGCAACGCCGGCTGGATTATACGTCATCCCAGCTTCGTACAGCATGGTACGAAGTTCGGCGTTGGCCGACCGTTGCGAAAAAAGGGAAACATCGCCGGTGAACAGGCCATAAGCGATCAAGCCATCAACAACACTGCCAGTTTGTTGGGGAACGGGAGTCGCACCGAAGAAACCGAGCGAATAGATTGGGTTAATGGAAATCCCCATGGCCGCAAGCGTCATGAAGTTTCCGTCAATCACAAAAGAAACGCCATACCCATTCGTGAGGTTTAGCGTCCCGCCATAGGCCGCCTGCATGACGATGTTACCCGGTTCTACCAGGAGCTGCGTATTGAGTGGCCATAAGCTATCGCCATCGCCCCACTCCAGGTTGAAAATCCCATTGATGGTATCAAGCGACAAAAGGGGTGCGCCAGCCAAGCCATTTCCATTTCCAAACGCAAATCCAGCAGACGTTGTCAACGCACCACTGGTGGGATCGCCAATGTATTCGGTGGGGATCGCCGTCGCTGGCGGCTGATAATAAGGCGGATAAGGATTGGTGATCTGGAATTGGCCGCCAACGTAGGCGGCGACGCTGCCAAACGTGTCCAATTCATCGTCACACAGCCAGATATCCGTCACGCCGTCAGGCAACTCGGGGATGTTGATGAAGGTGTTATCAACGTCACCTTGACTGTCGCCGTTTTCGTTAAACGTCACCTGAACCGTCGGGCCAAGCTGTGAGTAATGACCATTGCCATCACCATACATAAAACAGTAGTTCACCGGTGGATATCCACCCGACATCGAGCCGCCATCGTTTGCGGTATATGGAGTCGTGGTCCAGGTCGGGGCCGGCGGGACCGGAAAATCAGGGAAGTCGGCAAGCCGGAGTGTAGCCGTCGACACCCCATTGACAGCATTGACGGTATCAACGTCGATAGTGCCATTGCCATCGCGCTGAACAAGGGTGTTCGCCACGTTATTTGGCGTGGCGGGCAGTCCGGTTTGTTGATGAGTCAGCATGTTTTACTCCCTATCCTTCCAGCGATTGGCTCGCCTGATCTTCACGATGCTTTTACGGCCGTGCCATCCCCGTACGCAGCTTGAACTGCCAGTTGCTGCCAGTGGCCGGCCCGGCGACGGCGGCGAGGGCCTCCAAGACATAAGCGGTCTGGGCGGTTAATCCCACGGTGGCCTCGAAGTTGAAGATGCCATTGACGGGGGTGGTATTATTCGTCAGCGTCGTCAGGATGGACCCATCGGAATTGTAGATCGTGGCGGCAGTCATGCTGAGGTAATCGGTTTGTACTTCACCGTTTTCCTCAACCCAGGCGGCGACGGTCAGGGTGGCCCCATCGTATACCGCCGAATACCCCAAGCTGCGCTGGAGGTACATACCCACCGAGAAATCCTGGCTCCAAACCTGTTGGTTCCCGCTGGAGTCGGTGCCATCGTCAATAATCTGCACCACATAATGCCCACGCGGCCACACACCCACATTCAACGATTCGACGTAAGCGTTATTCCAGGCGTTGCCGCTGCCGCCGGTCTTGGTGGGGCAGGTCACGCTTCCCGTGGATGCGCCCGACGGCGTGGCCGCAAAAACGGAATTGGTGAAGTCGAATTCGTAGCTGTTATCCAGGCACATCACCCGGGTGGTCATGTGCGCCGATTCGCCGCTCCACGGACTCGATGGCGATGCCGGATTGAATGCCAGAACCGGAAACGGGATGGTGACGCTGGCGTTTCGTGGAAAATGAATCATGGCTTCCCCTCATGCACAAAGGGTGCGGGCGTTGACCGCTCGCACCCTCGTGTTCCCCCTGTTTGTAAAGGCGGTCCAGATGCCTAGAAGGTGATCTGGATCAGGCCCTTGTCGTCCAGCACGCCGAAGCCGACGCGCTCGCGGCCGATGATGCCGATCTTCCATTCCAGGATCGACACCGGATTGTCGCGGGTGTTCAGTTCCTCGCGGATGGGCATCACACCGTAGCGGTAGCCTTCCTTCTCGGTGAAGGCATAGCCCATGTTGTCGGCCACCAGGCTCGAATTCCACACCTTGTGGATTTGGATTTCGGGCACGGGGCTGTTCGGGTCATAGCCGCCGCCATACAGCTTTTCCCGCATGGTGAACGGCAGAGCTTCCATGGTCACGGCGCGACGCAGGTCGCCATACCGGCGGGGACTGACATAGATGTGACCAATCTTTCGGCCACCGACGCCGAGCAAGTCAGCGGCAGTGAGCAATTCGTTAAGGGTGTAGATGTTCAGGTAACCCTGACCGGCGACCTGGGTGAGGCCGTCGTCGGCGAACGCCTGGAGCACCTGGTTGGCGGGTAACACACCCGCATGGGTATGGATCAGGCTCCAGCCGGCCAGTTCTTCCTGCCGGATGAACTTCTGCTTGAGCAGGTTGGTCGACCGGGAGGCCACGTCGAAACGGCCGTCCTTGGCAATGTCGATCTGGTACTCAATGCCGCCATCCAGACCAAAGGTATCGACGTGCAGCTCAGCACCTTCGACCTGCACGGCGGGAATGCCACCGATGCCGGGCATCACCCAACAGGCTTCGATATCCTCAAAGGGGATGTCGTAGCGGGCATCGGCACCCGGTGCCAGTTTTTCCGTCTGGAAGATGGCCCGGATGGTGGACTGTTCCGTGAGCAGAGGGTTGATTACCTCGGCGCGACTGGCGGCGTAATCCGCACGGGCCTGCATGTCGGTCGCAGTTGCCCGAAACAGGGCGACTTTCTCATTGAAGTTAAGTTCCTTATCGGCCATGGTATTCCCCCTCTAGCGTTGACGTTGTTCTTGTGCGTTGATCGTTTGTTGAATGGCCAGGAACCCCCGGCCCACCCGCCGGTTAGAACGTGAAGTTAAAGCGGATGCGGACCATCACGCTGCCCGACACCGTGCCGTTGTTGGTCACATAACCGGCACCGGCGACACCCGCGCCCTCAAAGGTGATGGGCAGCTTGTTCAACGGGGCGGTCGTCGCGTTCCCGGTGCCGACGTTGATCGGAGTGGGACTGAGCTTGCTGTTGGCGTTATCCCAATAGCAGGGGCTGCCCCAGGCCACGGTGCCTTCGTACAGGTTCGTCAGGGCGTAACCCTTGCCGGTCAGCAGACCGATGGGGTTGCTCAGCCGCGCCTTGGTCGAGTTGGCAAAGTGGTAGTTCCGCAATTCGCCGTATGCGCTGTCGTCGTAGGTCGCCTGCAAGGCCAGACCCACGGCCAACGTGCTGGCGTCACCATCACCGATGGGGATCATGTGATCCTGGGTGGTGTAGTCGAACTTCATCGGGGTGCCTTCACCCACGATTACGTCCGTCCAGTAGAACGGCACGGCCAAGCCACCGTAGAGCTTGATAAGGCCCTTCTGTTTCCGCGTGATGGCGGCGATATTCAGTGACGGATTAAAACTGTCCATTTTTGGTCCCCCTGGAATTAGTCAGGCTTACACCCGACTGCTTGATTGTCTCTTGCGTCGATCAGGTTCGTTTAGTTGGCGGCGGCCCCGAAGGCGGCGGCGTAGGTGGCACGGCCGGTTACGCTCGGCTTCATGCTGCCGGCCAGCAATGCCGCCGTGGCCGCCGTGTACTGGTCAATGTTCGACAGATCGGGCGGTGCCGGCACGCTGGCGGTGCCCTGCGACACAACCACGGGCGGAACCACGCCGGGCGGCACCACCGGTGCCGGAGTTCCGGCGACGGGCGGCACCACCGGAGCGGTAGTGGCCGAAGCCTTACCCACTTCGATGGCCACCTTGAAGTTGGCCAAGGCACCGTTAAAGTCGGCATCGGCAATCTTCAGGGCACCCTTGTCGTCGATGGCGGTGTACTGGTTGACCACCGCGTCGGCGGTCAGACCCAGCGTAGCCAAAGCCTGTTTGCGGCTGGCGATCGCCTTTTCACTGGTCAGGCCATTGATCTGCTTGGTGAGTGCGGCGTGATCGGCGGTCAGTTCGGTGATTCGCGCGGCCGCAACCTTGGCGGTGTCGCCGGCAGTCGCCAACTCGGTGACCTTGCCGGCAAGCTGAGTGGTAAGCTCAGTCACCTTGGTGGTCGCGGTGGCCAGGCTGGCCTTGGCCGAATTGGCCTCGTTGGTCAGGCTTTCGATTTTGGTGGCAACGGCGAGTTCCGCATCCTTCTGCTTGAGCAGACTGGACGCGGTTTCCGTGGCGATGGCCTTGACTTGTTCAGCAGTAAGTTCGGGCATTGGCTCCCCCTGGGCAATTGGTTTCGTATCAGCGGTCACTTGCTCATAGCCGACAACACCTTGCAGCGCCGGAGGAAGGGTCTGGTCGAGAATGTTCGTTTCCATTTTCTTCCCCCCCGGGAAGGCGTGTGCTGTTCTATTGAGTATTATGGCGAGTGCGATTGTGAATTCGCCAGAATCGTTCCGAAGAATTTCTATTTTGTGGACGAATCGCCCAAAAGCCCCGCGATTGCACGGGTTAATCGTTCGTGTTCACCGATGATTCGTTGTTTGTCTTCCGTGCTCTGACAGAGCAGAAAATCCTGGTGAAGTTGGTCATGGGATACTTGCAGAGCATTGAGCGCCTGCACCGTGCTGGCACTGGCCTGGGGCATGATCGGTGCCAGGAATCGCGATAGTTTTTGGGCCGGCGTTGCCGTATTGGCCACACCGCCGTAAATGAAACTCAGGCTCCGGCGGTAAACCGGCTTGTCGGCCATGGCCTGGTGCGTGGCCCACCGCGTGGATATGCCGCTGGCGTCAGCGTCGGCTTTGTTGGTGGCCTTGAATTCCTTGGCGTTCTCATCCCAGGTCAGGAAGTCCATCCGGGCGATCCATCGTTCCATCGACACGCACATGTCACCGCTATTGATCTTGTCCACCAGGCCGGCACAGGTCTTGGGAAAGAGAAATTTGTAGAGCGCGCCCCAGGCGACGACCCCGATCTTGTCGCCGTCCTTCCGGTTCATGTCGTCGGTTTTATCCAGGGCGGTCACTTCATCATCGGTCAGCAACTTACCCGTGGCGGCGTGGGCCAGGGCGGTATTGGTCATCACGCCGCAGATGGTGTTCCGCACCGGCGGCGGATTGCTCTTGTCCATCTCGGTCATCGAAGAATGTTCTTTGACGATGTGATCCATGTCGATCGGCTTAAAGGTGGCCGTGGCATGGCTGTTCATGAGCTGGGGCCGGGGCATGTAATCCCAGTTTTCGTTGGCCCCCTCGGCGTCGAGCACGAATTGGACGTGGATCAGGTCTGGGCTGCTGCCCGTGCTCCACTGCACCTTTTGGGCGTTGCTTTTGGCTTGGGCAAGAATGGGCGCGGGGACTTGGTCTTCCGTGACCACCTTCAGCTTGGCGATGGAACGGACAACGGTATATTCCTGGTCACCAATGGTGATGACCCGGTCCTGGTTCGGTTGGTCCCCCATCGCTCCCCCGTACGGACGTTATATCTGCCGGTACAAGTTTTTCCGGTCGGTTCGCGGCATGACGCTGGCGACCACCGGGACTTGGGCAATGGTGGCCGCCCCCGCAGCCGGATCATTCCCAAAGGGAACCATGCTGTAATAGCTGGTCGAATTGAGGCTCCCCGCGTCGTCGCTGGCGTCGGCGGTCGAGAAATGCAGGCCGACGTTGCCGGGCTGGTCATCGTTGAAGAAGTGCATGTGGGCGGCGGCCAGGCCTTTGACTTCCTCGCCATTGACGTGAAATTTTGTGCCGGCCTTGGTGCCGTCGCTCTCGAAGTGAATCTTTTGCAGCTTCTTCCCGGCGCAGGCCAAGACAGGTGTGGTCGAACCGTTGGCGCTCTTCTGGTCGGTAAAGGTTTTCTTCTCCACGAACTGCTTGCCTTTGACGGTACAGACCGTCAGGCCATCGGCATTCTTGCTCAGCTTGCCGCCGGCGCTCTTGCATTCATCAAAATCGCCCGGCTCAGAAGTTTGTGTCCCGATTTCCGCCATGGTGTCTCCAGGTTCTGGTGTAACGGTTCCGGCGGTCTGGACGCACTGCGCCACCGCCTAGTGGATGCTACGGTGGAAATGTTGGCACTTAGTCAGTTGCTATTTGGGCGGGGAAAGCCGCACGGACGGTTGTTGTGCCAGCCAAAGCGATTATAATATGGCCGGAAATATGTTGCGGATTGCTGCCTTTTTACACACTCGGGAAAAGTGCCAACAATGCCAACAAATGTGCCAACAATTATTTCCGAAGTGGCCTTGGCGATATCAATAATGCCGTTTTTTGACCTATCAGAGGGTTTCAAATCCCCATGGCTCCAATGGATTTTCAATATCGCCAGTGCATTTCCGTACTAAATGCCGTACTAAATTCATTTGTTTTGTTATACTTCCGGTATGTTAAGTAGCGTGGTTAAGCGCGGCAGGCACACGGCAGTATATACGGCCGCCAACGGTGACCAGATCGTTGGCTTAATGCGGCTCAAGGATCGACGGTGGCGTGCTTCCGGACCAGAGAAATACACCTTCAGCGAACCCGATGAAAAGCTGGCCATTGCTCATTTCCGCCAATGGCAGGCCCTTAAGGACGGCGACGGGCTGGTTCGTATCCCCGTGTTGATTGCAAGCAGCACAAAGCGGGCAACCAACAATCAGGTCAATGCAGTGCTTGCCCCCAGGGTGATGACGGAGGGCTTTGACGAGGAAGCTGTAACAACCCGCGCTGCGTTTCCTGACGCCATCTGGGCTTGGGTGCGACAGGAAATCCTGACCCGTCCGAAATACGTCGCTCAGATGACGGGCATCGAGCAAATCGGCTACCTGCATGATCTGAAGCCGCCGAAGCCCAGCCCGACACTTGAGGATGTGGGCAAGGCTTACCTCGACCACGCCAAGATCAGCGCCAACTGGCGGGCCAAAAGCAAGATTTTCTGGTCGGAGTTTACGGCTTTGGTTGAGGTAACAACGCTGCGCGAACTGACCCAAGAGCATGTCGTGGATTATGCGGACATGGTCCGCGAAGCGGCGAAGGCCCCAACTTACGCCCGCCAGCGTTTTGGGGCCATTAAGGCAATCATCAATTATCCTACCAAGCGCGGGAAATGGGCCGAAGATTGCAAGCGAGTGTTGGCCTTCTGCGCCGTGCTCGTACCACCCCGTAAATCCGCCGTTGATCCACATCCGATCAGCCGTGAAGATTTTGCCAAGCTGCTAAAGGCGGTCAGCCCGCAACCGAATGTGAGCAAGCCGGCGAAGAACCAAGCCGGGAAAGCCGAAGCTGCCGTAACCGTGGATTTGCCGATGCGTGCGATGTTGTTGCTAATGCTCAACGCCTGCATGTACGGCGGCGAAGTGGCGGTGCTGAATTGGTCTGAATTGGATCTGGCCAAGGGGCTCCTTGTGGCGCAGCGTCCAAAAACCGGCGTGGTGCGGGTGGCGGCTTTATGGCCACGAACGATCGAGGCGCTCAAAGCTCTGGATCGCGGCAAAACTGACGCAGTGTTCACCACCGAGATCGGCAGCCAGGCTGACTACCTACACGTTTACCGCCGTTTCAAAGTGTGCCGGGAAGCTGCGGGTGTGCCCCATGTCCAACTGAGCCATATTCGGGATGGCGCTTTTACAGCTGCGGCGGAAGCCTTGCCGACCGGTGTTGGCCTCGACATGTGCCGTCTGCTGGCCGGCCAAGCCTGTGGCGTCGCCGATCATTACATTAAGCGCAATCCAAAGATGGTGGCATCGGCCTGTGAAGCGGTTGAAAAGGCGTACTTTGGATGATCCTTGGTCTGCGCCCAGAGGCTGACACCATGTCCAACCATGCATGTCCTTGATCCGTATTGGACGTCACCGATGTCATTATCGCCGCCGCCAACAATTCAGTCACACCCAAAGCTGACGCTGGTGAACAAGTGCGATTGGCAACTCGCAGCACCACCCCACCGATCTTGCACATTTGCCCGGCTCGGCCACAACCGCCAGCCAGGACATGGGCAACGACACCACGCATAACCTCGCCCCCATCGCCGCCGCGGCGCTGGCAAACCGCTTGGACCGTGTGACGCCCGTGAAAATCGCCGATCGCTTCCAGCTCCTGCATGGGCCATACCGCAGCCCCAAAACTCGCCCCGGACGAAAACTGTTTTGTGAAATCCGCGGCACGGTCACCGTCGCTGGCTTTGGCGATGGCCGATCCCTTGGCCAACAGCCAAATGACCCAACAGCCGCCCGGCCATTCTCTGCGATGATCTGGTCAAAGCTGTGCGGCGCGAATCGGAAGTGGCCGTGGCCCACCACTTCAGCGTCAGTGTCGGTACGGTGAAGGTGTGGCGTCGTGCCTTGGGCGTGCCACGGATCACCGAAGGCACGCGCCGACGTTGGCAGGCCATAGCTCACACCCGCACCGACGACCGGATCGAACGGGCCAGGGCGAATTCCAAGCAGCCGGCGAGACTGGCCAAAGCATCGGCATCGCTAAAAGGCCGGATACAACACCCAAACACCATTGCTGCCGTTCGCCAGGCCGCACAACGCCCACGGTCAGTGGCTTGGAAAGCCAAGATGGCGGCGTATTGGCAACACCGTCGGCATCCACCGGGTCATCCCGAGCTGCGGTTTTGGACGGCGGCGGAAGATGCCTTGCTGGGGACGGCCACCGATGCCGCGGTTGGGGGCGAGAATCTCGCTCTTGGTGGGAACTTTGGCAGCCATGTGCGAATCCTTTCGGTAAAAGTTGCATCCGTTCGTTACGCCTGAATTATACTCTGGCCTGCATTGGGCACACGTGCCACAGGTTATCCGCGCCGGCTTTCGGCCGGAAAATCAGCGGTTTTTCTGAATACGACGTATGGCCAAGCGCACTTGTTCAAACTCTGGCAACGCCTGATACCATACCAGCCATGACCAGTAATGACCTGCAAAGGGATCAAACCGACCGGCTGACGGCGCAGGCAGCCCAGCAACTGCGCTGGTTCAACCGCCTTTGCGAACGGATGCAACAGTGCCACTTCCCGCCTGATGATCCATTGTGGATAGCCGCCCATAATGCACCCGATGTCCTACAGGCGCTCCACATGACCTACCACTACGCCGGCTGCAAAAGCGGCGCGGGCAGGCCTGAGGAGGGGCAGCAGTCGCCATGATCGCCGGCAATTTCACGGTCGGTCGTGGCACTGCGGCCGCCAGCCGTTAGAATCAAGCGGATCCATTGTGGCGGAGCGGCGAACCATGGCTGACTGGAAGGCGAATCTGAAGCAGGCAGTGCGAACTGCCAAAGCCACCGTGGTGGCAGCCCAGCGGATCGAACACCAGCAGCGCGCCGTGCTGGTTGCCTCGATGAAGGTATACTCGACCTGGCCAAAAATGAGACATTGCTCGAAGATATCTACATGGATGAACAGGATATACAGGATGATGTCATGCGTTTTATATCCTGGCCATCCTGTTGATCCCTGTTGAATTGTCTCCTTTTCGTCCGTGTGCGGTATAAGTAGTACCGAACTATCGCCACTCAGCCTCAAGATCGCTCAGGAATGCTCTGGGTTTTACTCTGACCTTGGCCCCAATTCAGCACCAACGTAAAAGGCCGGTTGGAAGTAACGTGGATGATCGGTTCCGCCGCCGCTGAGGCGCGTGCCTCGCAGAGCAGATCAGCGACCACTTCACCAAAAGCGTATCGATGACAGCCGCAGGCGCGCGTATCTTGCAGATTCCAGACCAGGATGTTACTGGGCGTATTGGGGCGCAAGCCGATTGCATACTCCAACAAGTGGACGATTGGTGCATAGGCGCCCCAGCCGGCAAAATCCCGCCGGGCGTTGCAACCGGTGTTGCGCGGGTCGTAGCTTAGGCCTGGCTCGGGCTTTTCGGGGGCGAGAAACTCCCAAATTGTCCCCGTTTCCCGGTAGATCTTCACATGCGCCTGCCAGCAATTGAGCGCGATCGCCGTCGCCAACTCCTGCCGGCCCTGTTTTTCCAAGCCGGCCAGGATCATGGCATTAAGGAAGGGCCAGACACCGCCCAGATAGTATCCACCCTGGGGGCAATAGCCGCTCTCGCTGGCAGCCAGGGAAGGAACGCGAACCGGTCGATTGAAGGTCTGTGGATCCTCCAGATGGGTCGCCAGACGTTCGACCTCGGCCGGGCCGACGGCGTCGATGAGCAGGGGGGCGAAACCGTAGGCCGCCAGGATGGGAATCTGTCGGCCTTGTCGGTCAAGGTCAAAGAAAAACCCTGCCGACTCATTCCACATGTGTTGGCGGATGCTCTGGGCGACCCGTCGGGCCTTGCGGCGATAGGACATCGCCCGGCCATCGTCGCCGATTGCGCTGTGGGCCAGAGCCAGTAGTTGCGCGAAGAAGGCTTGTCCGCTGGCCACCTCGACGCCATAGGCCAGGTTACGCCAATTACGCGGGGCGTTATCGGCGCTGGCCCAGTCGGTGATGTAAAGGCCGTTGCTGTCCCCCAGATATCGTTCAAAGGCGTCAAACCACTTCTCTTGGGCAGGCAGCATACGCTTCAGACGCTGCCGATCACCGGTGATCTGGTACCAATTCCATTCGGCCCACATCATGGCGGCGGAATCGTTGAGGCCATCGATGGCTACCTTGCTGGCTTTACCTTCTGCAAAAGGCGGAGTCCACTCGAAGTGCTGCTTGCCATCTTGTGTCTGATTGACCCGCAGGTGCAGGCCATTGGCATTGGGCCAGTAGTCTTTGCCGGTGGTCAGGTTGATCTCACGACAAATCTCGCCGGTGTCGTGTTGGCGGGCATAGAAGTTATCCAGCGACTCGATGGCCCCAAACGCCCGAAAGCCATAGCGGGCGAACAACAGCATGATAGCGGTGTCGTGCGCAAAAATGCAGTTGCTGAACTCAACAAAGAGGAAGTTGCTGACGAACCCACTGCCGGGAGTGGGGCTTTTCATCGCGGCGATCGCCAGTTCCCAACTTCGCCAGTAAGCGCCAAGAGCGGCGTCATCGGGGAAGATCGGATCTGGCAGAAGATTTCGCGCCGTCTCAAAAGTTGGTAAAGCTGCCCCATCCCATTGTTTCTTGTCAAAGTATTGGCCCTGCATAAGTGGGGCACTCTACCCGCACGGATGGAGGTTTGCCAAGAGATGAAACAGTGGGTAGGCGTCCACACCCAGCTTGGCGCGCCGGTTGGCCACCGCCTGCGCCGTGCGTTTGATCTGCCGGCCATCGCCGCTTCCACTGAATTGTCCCGCAAGCAGGTTGCCAGCGTCTTTGAGGCGCTATCTGGCCTCATCGCAACCAACCTGGGCAGGAAGGGGCCGGGCATGTTTGTCGTGCCGGGCCTGCTGAAGATCATGGTGATCCAGAAGCCGGCCACCAAGGCCCACAAGGGCATCAACCCTTTCACCAAGGAAGAAGTGATGTTCAAGGCCAAGCCGGCCCGCAAGGTCATCAAGATGCGCCCGCTTAAAGCCCTGAAAGACATGGCCACGTAAGCTGGCCCAATCAAGCTGACGATTCCCGGGGCGGAAGACCTCGGTCACTCGGTGTGCATTCCTCCTTCCGCAACGCCAGCGGCGGTTTCCGCCCTTTTTGATTGCCAAAGCCAAGTTATGCAGCCACGGCCAACCAATTCTCCGTGGCGCGGGGTTATTTCGTCTTGCGGTACTGGTCCGTGTACAGCCCGATTTGGTCAAAGGGTATCGGCACAAAACCCGGGTGGTGCCATAGTGCGGAGGCTTCCTTCACTGCGTAATTTCCGGCTGCCATATCTTCCAGCCCGCGGTTTTCGGCCGTCATCCAATTATCGATCTGCTCCAGACGTTGGTCGTGCAAAAGGAACTTGCCGCAACCGATGGCCACGTTGCCCCGGGCCGCGTTGACAAGGTTATCCGTAAGCCGGAGCAACTCGGGATAGCGCGTCGCATACGGCGGCTGCGCCGGGTTGGTTTCCTGCACAATGGCCTTGCCTTGGGGACTGTCGAGAAACGTCTGCCAACGCGCGGCATCGCCCGCACCGCCGCTGATGGTGGCCTGGCCGTCGATAAAAAGGTTGTTGTCGATAACATTCTCTTTGCCGCCGTTGATCTGGATTTCGCCGAAATGACTGTACGCGCAACGGCGGAAGACATTGCCATAAATCACCACACCACTGATGAAATCGTCCAGGCGGATGCCGGCCTGCCCGACCGGCATTCCGTTGCCGATGTCGTGCCAGTAGTTGTAGCGGAAGACGTTGCCGCGATAGGTCGGGTTGGTGTCGCTGTATGATCCGCCCCGGCCGGATGCCAAGCAGCTTAATCTCCCGGACTCAAACTGGGAGAAGACAATGGATTTTACCACGGTTATCAAAACCCGCCGCAGTGTTCGCGCTTACGCTGACAAGCCCATCCCCGATGAAGTGTTGGGTCGGGTTCTCGAAGCGGCCCGGCTGGCTCCTTCCGCCTGCAATTTACAGCCGTGGCGTTTTGTCTTCGTGAAGGATGCCACCACCCGCAACCAACTGGCCAAGGCGGCACACAGCCAGTCATTCGTGGGCAAGGCGCCGGTGGTGATCGTCTGCTGTGGCAAGCGTTCCCCGCACCATTCCAACTGGATAGGTGACAACCTTTATCTGGTGGACGTGGCCATCGCCATCCAGAATCTGGCGCTGGCGGCGCGCAACGAAGGTCTGGGCACCTGCTGGATTGGGGCTTTTCAAGACCAGCCGATCAAGAAGCTGCTGGGGATACCTGCCGACTACGACATCATCATGCTGTTGCCGGTGGGCTACCCGGTTTCCGAAGACCAGTTCCATGCCACCACCGAACGGCTGGCGCTGGATCAGATTGTCTTTAACGAGCGATTTGGCAACACCGCGGGAAAATGAACCAACACAACGGAGTGTCCAGCCATGCCATTGTTCAGCCCTGAATTCTGTGAAAAGCGTTGTCCAGTTTGCACACGGGCGAGAAAGGGCCACCGGCTCGCCAGATTGCTTCTGAAGGTGGAATCCGTGGTAACCTTTGGCGGCTGCCCGTGGGGCTGGGCAAGACAACACAAGTATGGCGTGCGCCCCGATCAGCCGTTGCCGGCGAAGGATGCAAACCGCCAATGGAGCCGCGTATGTCCGACCGATTGAACATCGTCATTGACCAGATTGCCCGCACGCGACAATACACGCACCTTGTTCTCGATCACATCGATCGTCACCGGTGGTTTGAGTTGCCGGCCGGATGTCCGACACACATTGCCTGGCAGGTCGGGCACATCACCGTCGCGCAGGCGATCCATGTGCTGGGCACGGTTGCCGGACAGCCGGATATATCGCCGCTCCCGGCAACATGGATCGAACGGTTCGGCAAAGGCTCGGCCGCCGTGGCCGATCCGACGGTTTATCCGCCGGCCAATGAAATCATGGCGGGCATGGATGCGGTATTTGCTCAAGCGATGACCACCCTGAAGAATCTCCCGGCCCATGTCCTGGACGAACCCGCCACGCACGCCACCGGCATGATCCACAACAAACTCGATCTGCTCTATTGGGTGTCGCGCCACGAAATGTTGCACACCGGCCAGATCGGATTGCTCCGCCGGCTGCTGGGGGAAACGCCATATCGGTGAAGAACGCATGGTGCCGCGCCGAAGGACAGGCTCCACGGCGTTGTGCCGGCATTCGGATTGTTACCCCACGCCATATCGATCATCCTCGGTTGTACGTGGTCTGGACATTACAATGACAATGCCGACTGGACCAGACCATGGACACGCGGACACGCTTTACCAATGTCATGCACTACCAGCCGGCGGACCGCGTGCCGTGGCTGGAAGAAGGACTGCGTGATGACGTGCGGGAACGGTGGCGGCAGCAAGGCATGCCGCCCGGCGGCCCCGAATCCGTCTTCAGCTACGATCGCCGCGAACGCATTGAGGTGGACTGGTCCCTGCGTGATCCCGGCAGCAAGGGCGTGGTGAGCCGCGGCGAGTTGCCGGCTTGGCGCCGTAATCTTGAGCGCCCGATAGCCGATCGCCTGGGAAGCGGGTGGGCGGACTGCGTTGCCCGCTGGGCCAGGCGGGATCATCTTCTGGAACTGCCGCTGCACAGCGGGCTTTTTCTCACCCTGGGCGTGGGTGACTGGCGCGGGCTGGAATCGGCCATGTACCTGCTGGCCGATGAACCTGACGTGGTTCAGGAGGCGATGACGCTTCAGGGCGAATTGGCGGTACGTGTGGCGGAATATGTTCTGGCGCAGACCACGTTGGACATGGTGAGTTTTTCGGAGCCTATCGGCAGCAACCACGGTCCGCTGATCGGCCCCACCCTGTATCGAAACGTCGCGCTGCGGACCTACACCGCCGCACTGGCGCGGCTGCGGACGGCGCAAGTCCCCGGCGGTGGTGTTTATGACCTATGCCAATGCCCATTGCCTGCTGCCGGATGTTCTGGATGCTGGATTTAACTGCCTCTGGGCAATGGAAACTGAGACGCGGGCCATGGACTACCGTGCCCTGCGCCGTGAGTTCGGCAAAGAACTGCGGCTCATCGGCGGGATTGATCTGGACAGTCTTCTCGCCGGTGAAGCGGCTATCGAACCGGAAATGAAGGACAAGCTGCCGGAGTTACTGGCAGAAGGCGGCTTCATCCCGCTGGCCGACGGCCGTGTGCGGGCGACCGTCACCTGGCAGGCCTATGCCTATTACCGCCGATCTTTGGAGCGGTTTACGGTTGGCCCCGGTGGTTCCGCCATCATTCCCCCCGCGCGCCAGGCTTGATCCAACGCCGTGGTGTTGAACTTGACGCCCCGGCAACGTCAACGCCCGGCATTCTGGCGATTCGCCGCCAGCCGGGGTGCAACCATCGGCGGCGGGGATAATCGCTTGCCGTGCTGCGGCTGATGCAGCGGAATCGCCATGGGAAACGCAGCCTGGCCGGCGTGGCGATGCCGGGGCTATCGCATCGGGCTAGGGCTAGCCAGACAATCCAGCGGCGTTACTAAAGTGATTCCAGCAACATTGTTGTCCGGCCGGCGACTGGTCTATTGCGAATAACGGGGATATAAACGGCAAGCGCATGCGATCGCTCACGGCCTGTTGCTGGGTGTTGTTCCTGCTGTTGGGCGGCTGGCCCGCGCTGGCTGACACCAATGGCACCATTGATGATGTTACTTATGCTAACGACCAGGCCGCCCGCGCTGCATGGCAACCGATGGACAATACGGCCAATGTGTCGCTGGCCGATATTCGGGGCCGCCGTGTCCTGGCGATGCCGTGCCATTTCCAAGGGATCCAAACGGATCGCGCCAGTTGGGATCGCGCGGTCCAACTCGACCTGACCAAGGCACGCGGCTTGGAATTTGAGTTCTTCTGCCCCGACAGCACGCCGATTTCCACCTTCACTTTCTACCTTCAAAGCGGTGGTGGTTGGTACGCCATGCACTTTGGCGCGACCAGCAGTGACGGCTGGAACCGCATCCACATCGACAAAAACGCCATGGACATCGAAGGCCGGCCGGCCGGCTGGGCCAAGGTGCAGACGATCCGCATCTCAGCCTGGCGTGCCCAAGACAAGGACACCGTTTTTTACATTCGCAACCTACGTTGTGTCGAACAAGCGAATCCCCGGATTGTCATCGTGCGCGGTGAATCGGTTGCCGAAACGGAACCGGATGAGTTGACACCGGTTATCGCGTTCAGTTCCGCTGTTGCCCACACGCTGGATGATCTTGGGCTTGG
>Ga0316217_10001070_pt1 | contig 36979 bp, 41 predicted proteins | sample 1anoAmetaG_FD_203633 | JGI IMG/M metagenome (GOLD analysis project Ga0316217, IMG submission 203633) | Freshwater microbial communities from Trout Bog Lake, Wisconsin, USA - 1anoA | ecosystem: Environmental > Aquatic > Freshwater > Lake > Hypolimnion/Profundal zone | place: USA: Wisconsin...
ATCCCATCGCCTACTACAGCAACACCGACGGGTATCTCCATTTTGAGCATCAGGACTGGCAAGGCACGGAGCGCGTACGCACCTGCTCTTCGGGCGCAATCGAAGGCAGCTATACCTCGTTGCCATTCGGAGACGCCTTTACAATCAACGGCAAAGATACCGACCCTTACCACTTCGCCGGACTCGATCACGACGCGGATTCGTATACGGAGCACGCCGAGTTCCGCCAGTACAGCAGCGCGCAAGGCCGATGGCTCTCGCCGGACCCATCCAGCGGCAGCTATAACTTTGGGAATCCACAGAGCCTGAACCGCTATGTTTATGTGCTGAACAACCCGCTCAGTTTGACTGACCCGAGCGGGCTTGATGGTGATCAAAAATGTACGCCGAATCCAGATGATGGGGCGCCGATTGGGAATGCTAATAACTGTATGGACGCTGCATTTGCAGAAAAGCATAACGGTAACCCGCCTCCTCATCCAGTAACAGACAATAATGGTGATCCGCTTCCTCATCCAGTAGAGACGGTCAAAGTGTGTGGCGATTGCGATGATGACCCACCTCCTCCGCAATCAATTAATCAAGCAAATAACCTAGGAAGTCTCGGTGCTGTAGGGGTTCCTCAACAATTGCAACAACTGACGACGCCCTTAAAGAATGTCCCAAATAACTTGGCGAAAACCTGCCAAGCAAAGGTTCAGGCAGCTGTCAATAAAGCCCTTGGTACCAGTGCGACGTACGAGGGGCCGACTGCTGGGCTTAATGATCCAACGTACGGTGCTGGATGGCGCAATGGAGCTTACAATTTTAATTTCTTCGCTGCGGGCTATAAGGGCACCACAATTCCGGGTAATTGTGGGAGGTTTCAGGAAAGCGTCACAGGGACAGGAGGTTCTCTACACATAATCGTGCCCACAGGCGGCTGTAATCCGGGGGGCGATCCGTACATTAGTCCGACTGGGATGGTTACGATCAACGGACAGTCCGGATTCCAGTTTACTGCCCACATCGACTCTGCATATGCATACTCACCAATGGGTGCCATTCAGCATTTCATAAAGGACGTGGTCTTGAGGAGTGCCCATGGCTGCTAAAGTAAATCCTCGAAACCTCATCGCTGCGGTTGTTCTTACATTTATTGTAACTGCCGGCTGTTTGAATGCGCAGAAAATGTCTTCTTTGCAAATTATGACGACTCTCAGGAATGATGTGCTCGCTCAGGGGGCTGAAAAGACATTTATTGTAGGTGTCGATATTTCTCCCGATGCGTCTCGTCTTGCTGTCCTGTATGCGGTGGCAACTGATCCGAAGAACCCGCCGGTTTACGACGAACTTTGGCTTGCTCTTTGGGATGTTCATGCTGAGAAACTGGTCAAGCGTGCTGAGCTAGCTAAGAGTGACCAGAATTCTGATGTCTTCACCGTCGGTCCTTTGGATGTGAAGTTTACGGAAGATCAGAAGTATCTAGTGGTCCTGGGTCTCCGACAGGTATGGGTCGTCGATTCACACGACTGTTTGATCCGCACATCGGCCCGTGCTGATCGGCCTGATTTTGGCTTTCCTGCTCAAATTCTTTTAGTATCCAACTCGGAGATGGCGATTACATTTGTGCGCGACAGTGGTGGACCATTCACTACTATCATCTACCAGGTTCCTTCGTTCGCAGAAGTTGTGAGTTGGACTTCCACTAATTCTCCTCAGTCGTTCTCGCCGAATGCACTGCTCGCAGTTATGTCTGACAACAGCTACAATGCTGGTGGCGTCTCCAACATTGTGATCATGAATTCTCGTACGGGGCAGGTGATTCGCACAGTACAGGTCGGGTTCGCATTCCCCAAAAGCTGGATTGGAAAGCGCGATGCCCATGGGAGCGTAGTTGTTAGGTTCACCAAAGATAAAGAACTTATCACCGCTCCCGACGGATGTAGAGACTCAGCAGGCCACTATTCGGGCGAAGGAGTCGAGGTCATCAATGCTATTGATGGTCATTTGGAAAGAAGAATCGCACTTGACTCCTATGGGCCGACCGGTACGATTGCAGAATCGACAGATCGGAGGTGGATAGCCTTGGAGAGCATCTACGCGAAGCCAATGTGGTTCAGTGTCGATTCAGCTAATCCATCTCATTTTGTTCATACTCTTCGTCTGCTCGAAACGGATGGAAGTGATTCACAGTTTCTGGTCAGTTGGCCTGAAAATCAAACGAACGGAGCTTCGTTTCCTGCATTCGCCGTTTCGCCAAGGATTTCGTCCGTGGGACCGACAGTGGTTATCACGACAGGGAATAAGATAGACGTATTATCTGTCCAAAAATGATTTCTGTGCCTCGCCATAGTTCCATCCAGACGAAAAGGGGGATTGATTCCAAGCCGGGAAGCCGTTTTGGATCGGGTGTTCGACGGGAAGAGGGGGACGTTCGGTGACCATGAATAGTCACGATGACACGGCACGCTCTGTGGCGAGGGGTTGCCGGACACACTTCTCCCGTAGTTGAATTTTGATTTCAAGAGAAAATGTCTGCTACAGCAACTCAGGCGGCCTGATCGTAGCGATGATGAATACCGCCGAGTCTTGGTATCGCAATGACTCTGCTTCCGGCTCCAGATATGTTCACGGCCTCGACCGGCAGGTGTTCCCTTCGCCAGCACGAGATGCTTTTTGACACGAGAACATGCAGGCACCAGCGCAGAGTCATAGTCGGCGTCAGAAGGGCCAGCGTCGAATGCCGAGGCAAAGAAAACCATTCCGAATCCCTACGGCTTGTCATGGCCGATTCCCGACGCGAGGCAGGTCGCTGTAGTCGAAATTGTAACTGTCAAAGCACCCAAGAATCCCAAGGATCAATAGGGTTAGGGCTGTATGCGCTAATCCTTTCAATCAAAAGCACTTAAATTCACTCAATTTCAACAGGTTTCCATAAACCTTTTGACCTGTTTTGGGAGCAGGGGGTCGGTGGTGCCCCCGGTAATATCAGCAGTGTCATTCGAGTTCGGTCAAAGGTAACGCCCGAAATCCATTCGGGAACGGAAAGCTATTTGGTGTGCGGGAGACGACCGCACCAGCGGCCACCCGTGATTTGCCTATCACGTTGCGCACGAACTCAAGATTTACCGTATCGCCGGCATCTGGAAGTTCCGTCCACTTCGCTTCAAATAGTTCCAGGCGCCCACCCGCATCCGCCACAAAGTCCACTTCGCGGCTCCGGTCGCGCCAAAAAAAGAGGCTGCCCGTACGTCCGGCGCGGCGTTCGCGATCCCGAAGCTGAGCAAAGACAAACGTCTCCCAAACTGCTCCTACAGCCGGTGATTGCCGAAGAGCCTCCTCAGACCGAATATTTAGCAGAGCGCAAAGCAGGCCAGTGTCGGCGAGATAGAGTTTTGGGCTCTTGACCATGGACTTGGTTCGATTCGAGAACCACGGCTCAAGCAACACGGCCTGACAGGAAGCCTCCAGCATGGACAGCCATTGGTTCGCTGTCGAAGGGGCAATACCAACATCGCGCGCCAGATCCGCTTTGTTCAACAGGTTTGCGGAACGGAGGGCGCAAGCGCGCAGAAATCGCTCAAAGTCCCGCAGGCTGCCAACATTGGTAAGCGCACGCACATCGCGTTCCAGGTATGTCGCAAGATATGAATTGTAGAAGGCTACCGAATCAATATCCGGGTTGGCATACAGCTCCGGGAAACCACCACGCACGATCGCTGATTCGATCCCGATTTTGGGCATCGCTTTCCGAATCTCAGCAAAAGATAGAGTTTCGAGTTCCACGATGTCTGCCCTGCCTGCCAATGATTCTGAGACGTTTTTCATCAGGGTGAACTTCTGCGATCCGGTAAGCAGGAATTGCCCGTTGCGCGTACGGTTGGCATCCACGGCAACCTTAAGGTGCCGAAACAAGCCGGGAGCATATTGCACCTCGTCAATGATGACTGGTGGCGGATGACGCTGGAGGAATCGTTTTGGCTCCTTTTCGGCCTGCTCGGCTTCAGTAGGGAGGTCGAGGGACACGAACGCATAATTCGGAAACAGGTGCAGGAGGGTTGAGGTCTTGCCGGTCTGTCTGGCTCCGGTAAGCACGATTACTGGCCGCGTCTTCGCAGAGCGTTGCAGCCGGGGCTCAACATCGCGTGAAATCCACATATGCAAATTATACGATACAATCGCATATTATGCATAGTCTAGACGTAGTCGGCTACCAACGATGCCATTGAAGCGGAACCGACCGCGCCGCCTCAATGGGATCTAAATTCTGACTGGAATAGGAGGTTGGGTAGCGGTGGAAGTAGTCGTGGGACGTTTTCTGGTTCGCCCGGAGCGGCGCAGTTGCACCTCCGGGGTAACGCTCAGGCCTTCACCGGTATAGCAATTCGCTCCGGTAATCCAGTTCAATCCGAGCGTGGTTTCGACATCACGCACCGCCTCCTGTAGGTTGCGCTCGGTGAGCAGCCATGGACGGTTTCCGGGCAGATTGCGCACGACAAGTGCAGCAAAGTTCCTGGCCAAACGGCGGGCGCGATTCTCTTCCCCAAGGAAATCGCGGAGCAGCACCATCGCCAGCTGGCGATCTCTCCCAAAGACCCTGGACGGCCGGATGGCAAGCAGAATGCCTTCAGGCGGATCGACGCCCGGCCTGTGCCGCCAAATCTCTTTATTCGGCGTACCAGCGTAAATGACGGGCTCGGACCCGACCAACTCCGGTTCGTGATTGCGGTCCTCAAGCAGCGCTTCTAGCAGACCGGCAGGGACAACGGCGTACGCCGCTGCTTCTTCAAGAATTATCTCAGGGATGCTGACCACCCCATCGGACTCAAGGCCGCCCAGGCCATTTCCGCGCCATTGCTTCAAATGGAGCTCACCGCGGGTGTCCGGGATCCGAACCTGCAAGAAGTAGCTGTCCAGAAGGGGATCGTATCCGACATCCACCTTGGAACCCTCTTTGATCGGATTGAGAGAGTAGCGACTCATGTGTTTTCGGGGATGCTCCTTCAGGCCCCGAACAATTATGACCCGGTCTGAGCCCGCGTGGCGCGGACAATCGCAAAAAAATGCAGTTTGCGCATCAAACTTTGTTCCTTGCTGCAAAAAACATTGCAATGTGACCCAGACCGGATGTCACCATACTTCCCAGTGAAGTTTTTGAAGGTCGTGGAGGCATCCATGACAGCTCACCGCGCTAGCGGTGCAAGAAAGGAAAGACGGAACCCGTTCCTATGTTCAACTTTACTCACTCCCCCCGGAGACAGGCGAGCCTGTTGCTCGCCCTCTCCTCGTTCATTTGGCTTGCGCCGCTTCATGCGCAACGCACGCTCCTCACCGAGCCAGTCGATGAGGCCGCCCGGATGGTTCTGCGCGGCAACATTCACCCGCTCGCTCAGGCGGAGTTCGATCGGGGGCAGGTCTCCGACTCGGACGCCACCGGCACCCTGGTTCTGGTACTCGGCCGCAGCGCCGCACAGCAGGCGGCGCTCGACAGCTACGTAAAATCCGCCAGCATGCCTGGAACGCCGTCCTATCGCCAGTGGCTCACGCCGGCCGAGTACGGCACGCGCTTCGGCGCAAGCCCGGAGGACATCGCCACGGTTACCCAGTGGCTAGAATCTCATGGCTTCACTGTCGAGCAGGTCTCGCCGGCAGGAAACGCGATTCGCTTCTCCGGCAAAATGGGAGGGGTGCGTACGGCCTTCCAGACCGAGATTCGCCAGTACGAGGCCGGCGGCAAGATGCACAAGGCGAACGCGACCGAGCCATCAATTCCCGCATCGCTGGCGCCGGTGGTCCGCGGGATAGCCGCGCTCAACGATTTCCACCCGCAACCACACGTCATCCGCGGCGGACACGCCACCTTCACAACGAAGCCGGGAGCCGTTCGTCCGGAACTGACCATCTATGGTCCACGTAGATGGGGACCGGAGGATTACGACGTCTACTTCCTGCCCGTGGCCGGGGACGCGGCGATCATCTACGACACGCCCAACACGGCTATGAACTCCGCCTATAGCGGAACTACGTGGACCGGGGCCGGCGTAACGATCGGAATCGCCAGCGACTCAAACCTGAGTGCCTCGGCAATCGCCGATGTCGCCAACTACCGCTCCCTGTTTCTGAACGAGCCTCTTGCCACGGCCACCACCGACGCACAATTGCCGAAGGTGGTGGTCGACGGCAACGACCCAGGCGTGAATAGCGACGAGTTGGAGGCACTGCAGGATGTGGAGATGGCCGAGGCTTTTGCGCCGAAGGCTCTCACCACCCTCTACACCGCAGCCAACACCGACCTGCAGGGCGGGCTGTTTCTCGCCATCCAGCGGGCCGTCGACGACAACGCAGTGGCCATTCTGAACATCAGCTTTGGATCCTGCGAACAGAACTTAGGCGCCGCAACCAACGCCTTCCTCAATGAGATCTACGAACAGGCTGCTGCCCAGGGCATCTCCATCATCGTCTCTGCCGGCGACTCCGGTTCGGCTGGATGCGATACCGACACGGTGGGTTTTGGAGCCGCGGCCGGGTCCGGCCTGGCCGTCAATGGCCTTGCCTCCACCCCCTGGAATGTCGCTGTTGGCGGTACAGACTTCGATGTGCTGTTCACGACCAATCTTTCGACGGTCGAGCAGTACATTCAGGTTCCGTCCACCAGCGCAACGCTACTTGGCAATCCGCCGTACTTCGGGACCGCGAATGGCTACATCCCGGAGGAGCCGTGGAACAATTCAACCAGCGTCTTCACCACCTATGCGAACAACCTCCCCTATAAGTGGGGCAACGGGCCTGAGAATACGCTAGCCGGCGGAGGCGGCATGAGCAGCGCGGCGGTTTGTTCAGGTGCCATCTCCAGTTCCGGATCCTGTTCGGGAACGATGAGCGGTTATCCGAAGCCTGCGTTTCAGACCGCCCTCACCCCCGCCGATTCCGTTCGGGACGTGCCGGATGTCTCCTTCTTTTCAGGAACATTCATGGGCGATGAGGGCTATTCGCAGGACTTCAACGATGGCTGGTCGATCTGCTCGGACAATACGGTGAACGGAGACACCAGTGCGTACACCGATTGCCTTTCGGACACCGGAACCACCGCCTGCGGCGGAACCTGCGCGATCGGCCAGAACACGACTACCACTCCGGTCGGTGGCACGTCGACGGCAGCGCCGGCGATGGCCGGAGTTCTGGCGCTGGTGATTCAGAGCCAGGGAGGAAAGCGCCTCGGCCAGGCCGACTATCAGATCTACAATCTCGCGGCCAACTATCCCGCTGCCTTCCACGACATCACCACCGGCAACAACTCCGTGCTTTGCACTGCGGGAAGCACGAACTGCGGGTCGAACGGCTTCATGACCGGCTACAACGCCGGCACGGGGTACGACCTGGCCACGGGCATCGGCAGCCTCGATGTCGCCAAATTCGTCAACGACTGGGGAAAGGTCACGTTCACCTCCACCATAACCACCCTCACGGCGGGCACGAGCGCGAGTTCTCTCAGTTCCAGTTCGCTCACCGTGGCCCACGGGGCCACCGTCTACTTCAAGGTAGCCGTCAGCCCGTCCACTGCCACCGGCAACGTCGTACTCACGACCAGCAGTACCCAGAAAAACTCCGACAGCGTCCTGTCCGCGTCAATCACCAACGGCGTGGCCACGTTCTCTACCCAGGCCCTGCCCGGCGGAACCTACACACTCTATGCACAGTACGGCGGTGACACAACCAACGCCGGCAGCCAGTCCCAGAGAATCCAGGTCACCGTTTCGCCTGAGATCAGCGCCACGCAGCTCAACATCAACGTCTATGACGCTCAGACCGGAAATCTGATGGCCACCTCGCCTACCAGCGCGGCTTACGGGTCTCAGTTCTATGCGGACATCACGCCCTATGGCGGCACGGAGGGTCTTTCCAAGGGAAGCCCGGCCACCGGCACGGTGAGCCTGAGCCAAAACGGCAATCAACTGGCAACCGTCACTCTCGACAGCCAGGGAGCGGCGAACTACCTGTTCACGTCTTCGACGCTCACTCCTGGAACGCAAACCTTCACGGCAGCATACTCCGGCGACGCGAGCTACAAGGCGTCCAACACCACCCAATCTGTCACCATCACCAAAGCCCCGGTCACTATTGGAACGATTTGGCCGACTAACGGAAAGGCTTTCACCCTCACACAATCGGCAGAAAGTGCGGACGTTGCTTTCAACCTATACAGCAAAGGCGCTTTGCCAACTGGAATGGTCACTTTCACTATGAACGGGACATCCATCGGGACCGCAACGATATCTTGCCAGGCCGATACTGGAGACGAGATGACCTGCCTTGCCGATGAGGCGGCATTGTCAGTTGACCCGGCAAAGATCGGCGCGGGCAACTCCGCCACATTCGGAGCTACCTATAACGGGGACGGCAACTACCAGGCGAGCAGCCAGATCACTTCCACCATAACCGTTGCCGAACCAGCGAATGCCGCCATCGCACTTTCAACCAGCGGCAACATCACCATCGCAACCCCCGGGAACTCCGGGAAATCCACTCTCAGCGTCACGCCTTCCAACGGATTTGGAGGCTCCGTGGCGCTCACCTGCACCCTCACCGGCGGCTCAGCCGCCTCTTACAACCCAACCTGCTCGCTCCCCGCCTCGGTCACGATCTGCGGGACTACGGTGCAAACCGCAACCGTATCCATCGCGACGACGGCCGCATCCAGTGCTAGCGTCAAGAAGCCGGCCAGCCTATTCCTTGGAATGGGCGGCGGCGGGCTTGCTCTCGCCGGCGTGCTGTTCATTGTGCTTCCCCGCCAGCGTAAGCTGTGGCTGCCGATGCTCGTCCTCGCAGTAATGGGCATCGTTCTGGCGCCTATGGGATGCGGAGGCGGCGGAGGCGCGATTACTGGCGGCAGCGGAAACTACGGAACGCCCGCCGGAACCTACACCTTCACCATCACCGGCGCCAATGGCTCGATCACCGGCAGCACCTCGCTGACAGTGACGGTCCAGTAAGTCCAATTCAACCCACCTTTAACCCTGTCCGGCAGATCAATCGCCTGCCGGACAGCCCATCTCTTCTACTAACGCGACGAACACACCCGTCGACAAAAAATACATTGTGTAGGTATTGCCTTTCGTCTCGACCTGATGTACACCCTTTCTCAGAGCAGTTTGTTCGCGCCAGCCCCATCACACTGGCAGTAGAGAACGGATTTCCGGGCCTTTCGCCTGGAGGATGGGGTGTGCGATGATCCAGAAAGTCCAATCCCGAAAATCAACCGAAGAAGCGGGAGCACAGAACTGGCGCAACCTGCACCGGTGTGAGAGCGGACAAACTCTTACGGTGTGGCTGGGCGCCATCGTCGTTATGAGTTCGGTGCTAATGGGCTCTGCCTACGATATGTCAGTGGCCTGGATGCACAAGCAGTGGGCCGACACAGCCGCGCAGGCCGCCTGCACAGCGGGTGCCATGGATATGCTATATGCGGCGAACAATGACGTACCAACGACGCCTGTCACTGCGTATAACTTCCTGTCATCTCCGTCTGGAGATTGCGCGACGAGTTCGAGCAATTCGATGTGCTATTACGCGAAGCTAAACGGCTACGCGAGTCCCGGCCTCACCACCAATACTTCCTCAAACGATGTTTCGTGGAGCATGTCGACGTCGGCGCCCGCCAACTCGAACAGCCCAACTCTCACGACGACACCAAACGGTAAACCTGCTTATATGAAAGTGGTCGTGACCGAGAATGTTCCGGTCACCTTCATGGGCATCTTCGCCCACATGCTCGGCTTGCCGAACTCCTGGAACACTATTCAGGTGGTGGGCCACTGCAACTGCGGGATTGGGTCCAGCGGTAGCGCACCTGTCAAGACGTCCAGCAGTGGATCTGCTTCTTTGGGAGGTTGCAGTTATCCTGATCGATATTGCTTGGGAATGGATGTTATTTTCGAGCCGGCAGGATCAACCTTTTCCTTAACCGAATCAAGCTCCGGATGGGAGAGTGACAGTGATGCCGGGGGAGTGACTGTGTCTGTCAATGTAAGTTGTGATGGAGGAAATACCTGGGATGAGATCGATGGCTATGATCTAAATGGAGGACCGGAATCACCATCGTCCGGTATTGGTTCCGAATTGTGTACGGTGGGTTCTTCTGGCCAAGTGCGGGTACAAGTACTCGGAAGTTGGGATTATGGATTGTTCGGTGACAGTGCAACGTTTTCGTCAGGCTATTCGTACACCGACACGACCACAGGTTCAGCTTATCATGCAACAAGTTTCTGACGGTCGATGGACCGCCATCAACGTAACACAGGATGTGATCGTTCTGTTGGCCCAGCTTCAACTTCACAACCCTGTCCGGCAAACCGAGCGACTTCCGGTCAACCAATTTCTTCTGCCTACGCGAATCACACTCTTGTGAGTGAAATAATCTTGAGTCAATATTGTAATTCGTTGAGATCTGGTGTACACCCATTCTCAGGGCGGTATTTGGCGAGGGGGCAACTTCTCACCTTCGGCATAAAAGCGTGCCGCCAATAATCTGCGCCGGACACCATCACGCTGGCAATCGAGTATGCGGCCCGGGGCCTGTCGCCTGGGAGGATGGGGGTGTGTGGTGTTCAAGGAAAACCAATCCCGACAGCAAATCAACAGCGTGAGTGTGCGGCGAGGAGTACAGCTATGGGAGCGTGTAGCACGGCGCGCGCGGGATGCCAGCGGACAAGCTTTGATCGAGACCGCGCTCCTCAGCTCAGTGCTTGTGCTATTGCTGGCCTTGGCTGCCAATTTCACTTATTCGGTGTATGTAGGAGCAGGCATTACTTCAGCGGCTCGCCAGGCAGCGACCTACGCAGCCCAGGGGCAGAAGTCGGCTGCGGGAAGCGCTCTGCCAGCTGTGAGTGCCGCCTGCCAAATCGCGGCGAATGAGGTCAACGGGTGGGCTGCTCTGTCCAGCACGAGCTGGGGAGCATATGCTGCCAGTTCCACAAACGGAGGAAGTTCCTGGGCGAACACGTCAAGTTGCGCGGGTAACTCCGCCTCCATAGCACCTGCTTTCAACGCAGACCCGGAGTCGGCATATTTTTCAATCAACGCTGTCAAAGTAAGCGCGACTCCAAATCCACTGGTCAACTTCTCTCTTCTGGGGAAGAAGGCATCGACCATTCAGCCTTCAGCCACCTATGGGCGCAGCGTGTACATGCGTCAGTTGAACTAGAGAGGAGTCTCCAATGCGATGTCTTGTTCAAGGCACACTCCGCGATAATCGGGGTTCCAATGTAATTGAGACCGCACTCGCGATGCTGGTCGTGACCCCCATGCTGATTTGTCTGTTCGAGATATGCATGTTCTGCTATACCATGGCGACCTTGCAATATGCTTCGCGCCAGGGGGTGCAGTATGCGATGACGCATGGCACAGACGCACCCAACTGTAGCGGCCCGGGTGGCAGCGTGGTCAGCGCCTGCCCAGATTCGACAGGTGCCAACGTGCAAAAAATGGTTATTGCTGTCGCCGGATCCTCCGGTCACACCCTTACAAGCAACATGATTCAGCCGGTCTGGAAGAACAACGCTAACAATCCTGGAGACCTCGTCACGGTGAATGTCTCGTATCCGTACAAGCCCTATACCCATGTGCCGTTCCCCGCGATAACCATCAACGGCACGGCCACGGGTCAGATTGTCTATTAGACAGCGTGGCCGCCCTGCCGACTTTTGTTTCCGCAGGCTCGGGGGGTCCTCAGAAATCAATCTCAAAAATACTTTGAACGTAGGCTTGCTTTTGGGAGTTTGGTTTTCTTAGGCTACTCGTGCGGAGGGGACCATCACACCTTTCGACATTTGCAAGGAGCTTAACCTGAATGAAAACCCTACTGCACTCGCTTCACCGCGATGAAAACGGCCAGGACCTGGTCGAGTACGCCCTCGTGGCTGCCCTGGTTGGTCTCGGTTCCGTTACAGCCATGAAGACGCTGTCGAACTACATCTCCAACGCCTTTACGACCGTTGGATCAACCCTCGTCTCGTCGGTGTAAGCCTTCGTTCTGCCGGCACGGCCCCTCTAACCGGGAACGGCCGCAGCGCCCAAGAGCTGCGGCCTGTCTCCCACTTCAGGACTTTCCGGGGTGCTTGACAATGTCCTAGCTTCTCCAAAACGAACCAGAGAGAAGCCACTCGACAGAGAGTGCTTCCGCTGCACTCATTCTTGCAAGGCGGAAAAAGGAATGATTTCATGATTGATACCTTCAAAAGACTTCACCGCGACGAAAACGGCCAGGACCTAGTCGAGTACGCTCTGATTATCGTTTTGTTCTGCTTGGGACCGGTCGCAACGATGAAAACACTGGCGAACTATATTGCCAACTCATTCACAACAGTGGGCGGCACTCTGACGTCTTCGGTATAACCAAGGAGGCCGTGAGACAGCTTCTGCATGCACTCTTTGTCGAGGACAACGGCCAGGATCTGTTCAAGTGCGCCTTGATCGTAGCCTGTCTCTTCATGGGCGGAGATGGCATGAGCCAAACATTTGCAAGCGCGATAGCCTCTTCCTTCACCATTATCGCCACTACGCGTTAGGGTCCGCTCTCACTCCATGCTCGGCCGGTCTGCCAAATGTGGCAGCCGGCCTTGACGCGTCTTGGCTCAGTCCAAAACCATCAGGACAAGTTTAGGAATAATTGTCCGTCTCTACGTCCCAACTGTCTCTCGCAAAAAAAGTTCAACTAACTTCATTTTTTGTACTTGTAGACTTCCATCTCGCCTTCGTCTTGGCCATAGTGCTTCTATGGATATTCGGCCAGACGACGTTTGCCTTGCGGTTGCGGCGATTGTTGGGGTAACAGGCGGGGTCTTCGACCTGCGCCCCTCACATCGCATTCCCAACTGCTTCACATACCCCTCCACCGCTTGCGGCATTGTCCTGCGTGGCGTGCTCGGCGGATGGCGCGACCTGCTCTCCGCAGCGGCTGCGGTCTTGGCCACGTTCTTCTTCATGGCGATTCTCTATCGTCTTCGCACAATGGGCGGTGGCGATGTGAAGTTGATGACGGCTGTCGCCGCCTTTGCTGCGATGGACCACGTGTACTTGGAGATGTTTTGCACCGCGCTGGCTGGCGGCCTAATCGCCCTGGGCATCATCCTCTGGAAGCGCCAGCTTGGGAAGCGGCTCACCAACATCGTTCTGATCTTGATGCACCACTTCCACGGGGGCATCACCCCGCACCCAGAGCTGAGTCTGGATGGCCCTGATGTTCTCACGATGCCTTATGGCGCCGCCATTGCGGTAGGCAGTATGGCCGTTTGTTTAATTGCGAGAGGTCTCAAATGAACAACGTTCGCAAGCTTCTCATCGGAGCGCTGGTCTCCCTGACGGTTGCCGGGTTATTTGTTTTCATCATCTACCACAAGATGCGGACGGGGGAAATGGATGCAGTCCGGATGTCTCGCCATTGGCACTATGTCGCAGCGACTCGCAGTGTTGCCGCCGGCGAGCGCCTCGCCGCCAACATGCTCACCACTGTCGACTGGACCAGTAACCTGCCTATCGATGGAGCGATCGAGTCGCCCGAGAAAGCGGTGGGACGCCTTGCATCCTTTCCTCTTGCCAGCGGCATGGTGGTGACCGAGACGCTTTTGGCCGCGCCTGACTCGGCCCTTGGCCTTCCACAAAAAATTCCCGATGGTATGCGCGCGATCGCCATCCAGACCGACGAGGTTGCCGATTTTGGCGGGTTCCTCTTCCCTGGCGCCCAGATAGACGTGTTGATGACCATCAAGGGCTCCGGCGCCATAATGGCGCCGATTGCGCGCGGCGTTGTTGACAGAGGCTGGGTGGGGGGAGACCGGACGATAGTAGTGCTGGAAGATATTGCGGTGTTGGCAACCGGTAAGCAGATGATCCCGGACCCCTCCGGCAAGCCGACAGCAGTATCCGTCGTAACCCTCCTTGTTACGCCGGACGACGCGCGCAAAGTCGCCCTGGCCCAGCAGAAGGGCATCGTCCATCTTGCTTTGCGAAACAGCGGCGACCGCGGGAACGCTGTACGCAAGGCAACCTACTTCTCAGACTTGATCGGAGCGCCACCGCCACAATCGCGGCCTTTTGTGCCAAAGGTCGCCGCGCCACCGTCTGAAGATCCAACGGTCGAGCGTCTCGTAATCGTGGCTGGCTTGAAGAGCTATACGCAGACTTACCACAACAATATTCCGGTTGGGGAGGCGCTTGTGCCTTCTTCCGTAGGAGGAAATCCAAAGTGAGCCGTCAACCCTTGTTTTTCATGAGAGTCATTTTAATAGGAGCGCTGGCCGTCTCAGCCTGCTATGCGCAACAGGTTCCGTCCGACCATGCCCTTCACGTGGAGTCCTCAACGGTTCCAGTTGTTTCTGGCAGCGTAGGCCAGACCCTGCATGTCACGGTGGGCCACTCTCTGTTCTTCGATGCGCAAGCGCCTCTATCGCGGGTGTACGTCGACAATCCTGCGGTACTCCAATCCTACGCGGCCACTCCACACCAGGTTGTCGTGAGCGGTCTCGTTCCCGGCATTGCAACGATTGTGCTCTGGGATGTGAAGGGCGCCAATACCGCATACAGCGTTGTCGTTGATGTGGACGTTGCGAGGCTACAGGAAGCGTTCGAGAACCAGTTCCCGATGGACAAGATTCTCGTGTCCTCCGAACAGAACGACGTAATCCTACGCGGGTACGTCGCTTCTCAGGAAGAATTCACGCAGGCAACGAAACTTGCAGCCGGCTTCGGCAAGATTATCGCCAATTCACTGCGTATCGCGCCACCCCACTTGCGCCAGGTGCGCCTGTCGGTAAAATTTGCCGAAGTTGATCGCACCAAAGCCGCCCAGATGGGCTTCAGCCTGCTTTCCATGGGCCAGACAATCACTATGACAGGCACGGGCCAATTTCAAGCTTTTCAGGCCCCAACCATTAGCAGTTCCTCTTCCACTGTCCTGAGCGAAACGGTCAACACTCCGCTCAACCTGCTGCTGTTCAGTTCGAAACTGAACATCGGTGCGGCCATTCAGGACATGGCATCGAAGCAGGTCCTGCAGATTCTCGCCGAACCAACGATTACAGCGCTTTCAGGGCATACAGGCACATTTCTGGCCGGGGGTGAATTCCCGTTCCCGATGGTGCAAGGAGGCATGAGCGGGCAGGTATCTGTATCCGTCCAGTTCATGCCCTACGGCGTGAGCCTCAATTTCCTGCCAGTGGTCCTCGATGATGGCATCATCCGGCTGCATGTAGCTCCAGAGGTCTCCGCGCTCGATTATACGAACGAAGTAGAAATCGACGGCTACAGCATCCCAGCCATCAGCTCGCGTCGCGCGGAGACGGACATTGAACTGCGGGATGGCCAGACGTTTGCTCTGAGCGGGCTGCTTGACCGCACCATCACCGATCAGTTCGAGCAGATGCCTGGGATTGCATCGATCCCCATCCTCGGAATGTTATTCCGCTCCAAGAACCTACAACATTCCACAACCGAACTGCTCGTCATCGTAACCCCACACATCATCGATGAGGTTAGCCACCCGGATGATGCGGCGCCTCAAGTACCCGCGCCTGTAATCCCGTATATGACAAACTCCTCATTCGACAAATCTATGAACCGGAAGAAGTAGAGATGCCGCATCATCCACTGTTGCTTGCTGTTCGCGCCAATCCGGAGTTGATTGCACTACTTGAACGCGTTGCAGGCTCGCAGGGGCTTGGTGTTGCCAAAATCCACCAGTACTTAGCCAATGGCAGCCGCGTTGATTTGTCGCAATTACCCCAGGATGCGCCCTGCATTGCGTTTGTCGACTTCGCTGCCGACCCTGAACAAGCGATTGAAACGGCCGAGAAATTGAGCGCCAATGTGGCGCCGCGGATATGGCCGGTTGCCGTTTCCGGAACTTCCGATGCCGACACATTGCTGCGTGCCATGCGCGCCGGATGCCAGGAATTTCTGCGCTGGCCGGCGACAGATACTCAGCTGGAGTCGACATTGAGCAACGTCCTGCGCCGCGTTGCAACTACGGAAAGCGAACCCAGCCGGAATGGCCGGCTAGTGGTTTTCATAGGCGTACGGGGAGGCGTGGGCGCCACAACGCTGGCTGTTCATGCCGCGCTTGCGCTCGCCCGCCGGCCCGAAACGAATACTCTGCTGGTCGACCTCAAGCGCCAGCTCGGGCACGTTTCGGTTTACCTCAACTTGATAAACCCGGGCTATTCGTTCGGCGACATTCTGGACAACATTCACCGCCTCGACGGAGCGCTACTGCGCACCATGCTTGTGCCGCATTCAGCATCCCTCTCCGTTCTCTGCTCTCCGGATAACTGTACCGCGCTTTCGGATGCGATGAGGCGACAACACTTCCGCCCGAATCCCACCGTTGAAGTGATTGAAAGAGTGCTGATGTTGCTCCGCGCCGAACACGACCTCATACTCGTCGATGCCGATCCAGGACTGCCGGAAACCGTCGCACTCGCGCAACGCGCCGAGCACGTGTTCTTGGTTGCCTCTCTCGATATTGGCTCAATGCGCGATGTGGCCCGATACGTGGATTTGTTGGGACGGAACCCGGAGCAGCAGAGGCTCGTCATTACCCGCGCGACACGCGGCGGCGTGCTGACCCCCGACATGGTGGCGGACGCAACAGGCCTTCCCATAGCCGCCAGCTTCCCCGACCTCTCGGAACCGATCTCTTCTGCCATCAATGCCGGCCATCAGGTTCCTCAACAGGTACATGGGTTCCACGCCGGTCTGAAGGCTGTACTTACGCTGATCGATGGGCAGGCAGTGTCTGCGCCCCACAAGAGTTTATTTTCACTTTTTGGAAGACAAAGGTAGCGCAAGATGCTTTTACCTGATGACCGCACAGGAATGGACCACTCGGGAGCGATTGTCGACATTCCCATCGAGTTTTCTGTCGCGCCCTTGCGCGTAGAGCCAACATCTCGGCCTGACATCCGGCATTTTCCCGCCAAGGATATGCAGCTTATCCACGAAGAACTGCTGTCTCTCATCCGTCCGGAGCGACTAGGCCAGCCGCGCACCGAGGACAAGCAGGAGTTGCGCCAGGCCATCAAGAACATCATCGTGCGTCATCGAATGCCCTTCAGCGGCGTCGAACGCGACCAACTCACGGAACAGATACTTGACCAGGTTTACGGGTACGGCCCGTTACAACCGCTCATCGATGACGACACCGTGGACGACATTCTCGTGAATACTCATGCTACGGTCTACGTCGAGCGCAAGGGATTGATCGAAAAGACCAACGCCAGGTTTCATAGCAAGGAACATCTCATGCACATCATCGACCGGATCGTCTCTGCTGTCGGTCGCCATGTCGATGAGTCGTCCCCGATGGTCGATGCGCGTTTGTCGAACGGCTCGCGTGTCAATGTCGTCATTCCGCCGCTGGCCATTGATGGCCCCTGCGTAAGCATTCGAAAGTTTGGCACACATCCGTTGACGGCTGACACTCTCGTTGCCAACAAAAGCATCACCCCCGAAATGCTGGAGTTCCTTGCCGCGGCAGTGAAAGCCAAACTCTGCCTGCTCATTTCGGGTGGGACCGGCGCCGGAAAAACCACACTGTTGAACATACTCTCGAGCTTTATCGGGGAGCGGGAGCGCATCATCACGATCGAAGACTCAGCCGAGCTGCAACTACAACAGGAGCATGTCGTCCGGTTGGAATGCCGTCCGGCCAACGTCGAAGGAAGAGGCGAAATCCTGCAGCGGCAACTGGTTATCAACGCTTTGCGCATGCGGCCCGACCGAATTTTGCTGGGCGAGGTGCGCGGCGAAGAAGCCATGGACCTTCTCCAGGCCATGAATACCGGCCATGACGGGTCGCTTGCCACCATTCATGCTAATTCCCCTCGGGATGCGATAACGCGGCTCGAAAGCATGGTGCTGAGGGGATCCGCGAACCTGTCGGATAGGGCCATCAAACAGCAAATAGCCAGCGCTATCCACCTGGTCGTCCAGGTCAGTCGCCTGAGCGATGGCAGGCGTTGCATCACGAACATCGCAGAGATATCCGGAATGCAAGGCGATGTGATGACGACGCATGAGATTTTCACGTTTGATAAGCGCGGAGTGGATAGCCATGGCATGGTTCATGGCACGTTTCGAGGAACGGGACTACCCCCTGAACGCTGCACTGGGATCATTGGACCCGCCGGGATAAATCTTTCTCGGGGCATTTTCCAAAACTCAATGGAGGTGTAAGAGTGCTGCAACTCATAGGGCTGTTTGCCGCGTTGTTTGCAATATCGTTTCTCGCGTTTATGTTCTTTACGCGCGCCTCTAAAACGGAACAGGCTACCTTGAAAAGGGCACAACACATCACAACCGGCAAAGACGCGGACTCAGAGAGTGACCTGCTCCTGATCGCCTCCGCACCTGTAGACACGGCCGCTTCGAACACGGGGCTGCGCGGCACAGCGCTGGTCAAGCATTTGGAGTTGCTTATCCAGCAGGCGGCATTATCTATGAGCGTACCCGTCCTTTTCGGGCTTTCATTTGCCGGGGCGGTTCTAGCCTTTCTTCTTAGCTGGATGCTCATTCCAATCCTGCTTGTCGAGTGCATCGCGTTAAGCGTGGGCGCGTTGTTGCCTTACCTCTACCTGCGCTTTAAGCGCGAGCGCCGTCTTACAGCTTTCGATAAAGCATTGCCCGGAGCCATGGAGCTGATTTCACGCGCTGTAAAAGCGGGTCACTCGGTACAGGCGGCGTTCGAGATCGCCGGACAGGAGGCAATGCAGCCTGTAAGGTCTGAGTTCGCCGTCATAAACGGTCAAGTCAAATTCGGCCTCCCGCAGAATGAGGCTCTTTTGCAGATGAGCGCGCGAATTCCGACGCAGGATCTGCGATTCATGGTTACCGCAGTGTTGATCCAAAGGCAGACTGGAGGCAGTCTTCCCCAGGTACTAGATCGCACCACGCATATGATCCGCGAACGCATCCGAGTTGCCGGGGAACTGCGGATCAAGACCACACAGGGACGGCTCAGCGGGATCGTTTTGATCTGTATGCCCTTCGGCCTTGCCTTGGTAATGAAAATCATCAGCCCAAGCTGGCTGGACCCGCTCATTACGGACCCGCTAGGACACATGCTGCTGTATTACGCGTGTGCGTCGCTCGCAGTTGGCAGTTTGCTGGTCCACATCATTACTAAGCCCGAGGTATAACGATGCTTCAAGTTCTCTATTTCCTGATATGTCTTGGCAGCTTTTCAGCGGCCATGGCGGCTTTCTTGTTCTTTGTCCTGCGTCACGAAAAATCTCAGATCGAAAAGAGAAGCGCAGCTGTTCTCAGCCCGCACCTCAGAGCCCTGGAAGAACGCACGGGAACTCCATCGCGGGCGCTACTTAACTTTTCGAATATAGTTCACGCGATTCGGGAACGCCTGGGCGTTGCAGAAAGCAATAAGCTGCAATATCGGCTAACCGCAGCAGGATACTACCACCCCAGCGCGCTGGACATTTATGTTGGCATCCGCGTTTTGCTGCCGGTTGTCGCAGTGGCGCTGGTATCGTTCTTCTCCGTCAGCTTCGTCGCTATCGCGGGTGTGGCGGGCACCGCCTATCTGATTCCAGACTTTGTGCTGGACAGGCTTATAACAAAACGGCGGACCATCATACGACAGAGCCTGCCTGACACGGTCGACCTGCTGGTCATTTGCATGGATGCAGGCCTTGGCGTGGACCAGGCCGTACAGCGCACCGCCGATGTGCTATATGTCGCCTACCCCGATCTCTGCAACGAACTCCTCTATCTTGGCCGCTTGCAGCGGATGGGGCAAACCCGCGTTCAAGCCTGGAAACAACTGGTAACCCGCACAAAGTCGACGGACATCGAGCAGGTTGCGAATATGCTCAGCCAGGCGGATGCCTTCGGAACTCCCGTCTCGGATGCTTTGCGCGCTCTCACCGACTCCCTGCGTACGCAGCGGAGGCAACGCGGAGAAGAACGCGCCGCTCGTAGCGGCATCGTGCTGCTGGTTCCGCTGGTCTTCTTCATCTTTCCGGTGATTTTTGTTGTTTTGCTTGGGCCCGCTGCGATCTCTATCGTCCGCGGCTTCGGTACGTTTGGTCAATAACTCTCAGAAAGGAGATATGTCGATGACTGGAAGCGAGATTCGCATTATTGCGGGCATTCTCTTCGTCATCCTGCTCGGTGTGCTTATCTGGCGCCGCGGCTCGAAGACGCCGAGCTGAGTTATCTTCCCGCGCGAGTATGAGGGAAGGTGTACAACCGCGTTGTCCACCTTCCTTATCAATAACAATCAACCACAGCCAGGAAAAGAGCAATGCACGAGGTTCTTATAACAATGGCATTTACCGGGGCGCCGCTGGCGCTTGCTGTGCCAAAAGGCTAAGGGGCGCGAATGAGAGAGGTCTCTGTTCTTGATTCAACACGCAACGGCGCGGTGGTGGGTAGCAGAATCCAGGTTGCCGGTTCGCCTTTGGCCAGGCTGATTGGGCTGATGGCGAGGAAATTCCTCGAGCCTGGGACGGGATTGTTGCTGCGTCCCTGTTCAAGCGTTCACATTTGCTGGCCGCGTCCGTTGATCAATGACATTAACCTCAATTCGCATCTGCGGGTCATAGCGATCAACATTGCCCTCAAACCATGGTGCGTTGGCTCGGTACGGCTCCGTACTCGAATGGCGCTCGAATTACCCGCAGGCACGGTAGCTCGGCTCTGCATAGCACTGGGCGACCAACTTGCCATCGAGGACATGGCCCCTAAAGCAGCCACGACTCTTTGCGTTACAGGAGCGTGAGAGGAGGTTTGTAATAGCCCAATATCGCATCGGACAAGCCATACTCTCCCCGGACCAGCCGGACTTCGAGCAAATGCTTGGAAGCGCCTACAACTCCAAGATGCGGCCGATGTGCGTGTGCGCAGGAGACCTCGGCATTCCGATGTATATCGCCAAAATCAATGAACGATTCTGGCTCAAGCGAATGCCCAACACCGGCCGCCAACACGCTATAGGCTGTGCCTCCTGGGAGATGCCGGAGGAATTCTCTGGCCGAAGTGACCTCTACGGTTCTGGCCTCACATACGATGAGGACAAGGTCAAGCTACGTCTCAGTTTTCCGCTCTCCAGGCGGGGCAGCCAGGCACCGCCCGCGGCGGCCAAGTCCTCCATAGACAAACCCAGCGTCCAAGCCGACATCAAACGCCTTACGCTGCGAAGTTTCTTGCACTACCTCTGGGACGAAGCGGGTCTTACTAAGTGGCCGGGCAAAAGCACGAAGCGCGATTGGGCTTTTGTCAACGAAAGTCTGACTATTGCAGCCGACGAGAAGACGGTCAAACAAGGCGACCTGCTGCACTATCTCTACCTACCTGAGCCATGGATAAAGGAACACCGCGAGGAAATCGCGGGGCGGCGGCGCGAACGCTTTGCCGCAACCTTCGGGCCCGTTGGCAAGAATGCCCATCAGCTTTTGCTGTTGATCGCCGAACTGAAGGAAATCACAAAAGCCGGGATCGGCTTCAGTGCAGTGCTTTTCCATCTTCCCGATTGTTCGTTCATCATTGACCAGAAACTTCATGAACGGCTGCTGCGGCACTTCGGCAGGGAGATGCGCATGTGGACTGGCAAGTCCCCCGGTCACATCATGATGGCTGCAACCTTCTCCGTCTCTCCGGAAGGAACGCCACAGCTCGAAGAAGTGTCGCTCATGTTCGTTTCAGAAGAGTGGATTCCTTACGACAATATCTACGAACTGGCTTTAATCCAGAAACTCGTGGCCGACAAGAGATCGTTTCTAAGACTTTTGCGCTATAACCGTCCGCTCGACACGCCCATGCCAGCCTTCCTGCTTACCGACCACGGGAACGATCCGGTGGCACTCTATGTGATGGACACCGAGTCTTCACTGGATGACCACCAGATCGAAGCAGTGGCTTCAGCATCGAAATACGAGTACTGGCTGTGGAGTCAGCGAACTCATGGCGGCACCGTTCCATCCCTGCCGCCGCCACAGCCTCCAGCCAGCGCAAACGCCGCTACGCCTCCATCTCGGAATCCCGTTCCAACGCCGCCGGCCACTTTCACTTCGTCAACGCCATCTGGCGGCTTTGCGTCGCCGGTCATTCAACCACGCCAGACAGCAGCGGCAGCCGCGGAAACCGGAACGCATCTGTCTCTAGCCGGCAAAGGTCCTCAACAGGCAGGTGACCGGTGAACGACCTACTCCAACAGTCTTACCCGCGCAAGCGCAACCGCATCATCGAGAGAGTGCCCTACAGAGAACAACCCCAGTTGTCGCCACCTACCTGCGTTGTCTGTGGCAGCCGGAACATCCGCCCATTCTCGGCAATTTACGGCCGCGGCACTACCTTCTACACCCGCATCAAAGGACTCATCCTCAAACATGGATACGAGCGAACCAAGCGCCAGTCGGTTCTCGCCAGCAAGTGCAGCCCGCCGATGAAGCTACCCTGGTCGCCTGCAGTTCTCGTTCTATTGCTCTACTTCGGTGCGCAATGGGGCGCCAACAGGTGGCGCCACTTTTCCTACCTGTTCGAGTTGGCTGAATACTACTTCGGCTGGGGATCCCTGCTGCTGGCCGTAGCGGCCGGCGTAAACAACTTCGGCTTTTACCCGCAGCGAATGAGTGCGTGGGGGAGGTCCTACTTTTGCGAACGCTGTGGCTCCTGCACGACATTGGAGAGATAAGCATCGCGGAGGCCGGCCCTCTTGTTTCGGAGTTCGACAGACAGAAAGGTACAACGTCTTATGCCAGTACAGAAAGCGCCCATCCACTTGTATTGGGTGACCACGAAAGACAACGACGAAGGCTGGTTCATCTTTGCACGCTCAGCGCGCACGGCTGCAAAGTTTCATGAAGAGTGCCACGGTTACAATCCCAACGATGCAAGCGCCCATCTGGTCATTTCCGATGTGCTGGAGTCTGTGGTCAGCGCTGTACCGTGCCCCGCAGACATTGCCCATCTAAAGGCACTTGGCTTTGAGATCGTCAACCCGGAGCCCAGTCACCGGGAAGTTTGCCTGAACGGCGTGCCGTTTGTTCAGGGGCAGCTTCACGCGCAAGCGCCTGCCGTGTGCAACGTCCTGTTTGGCTAACCAGGCCTGAGCCGTCAGTAGAAAAGCTCCGGCCGGGTAACAGATGTGGAACCGCCTCAAAGGCGCGGTCTTGCACAGAGACTGCAAAATACCGAAAAAAGTCTCTGTGTAGACGTTCCGTAAAGAGGCAGATTTGTTATACGGTGTCCTCACGGATATGGCAACGCAATTCGCCACTATCGAGTCGATCAACCAATGTGACGACGATATGTTCGCGTCGCCCCAGGCGGTTGAGTGCGCCCTGTCACGAGTGGGATACATCACCAACTCAGTGACCGCGCACACCATCTTCTACGCCTCGACACTCAAACGGCCCATTCTCCAAGAGGGCCCGGCCGGCGCCGGCAAGACGGAGTTGGCGGTTGCGCTTTCCCGCGCCAGTGGCATGCCCCTCATTCGACTGCAATGCTATGACGGCATCACCGATAAACAGGCCATCGGCGATTACAACCGCGCCATGCAGGAGTTGTACGTCCTGATGAATAAGGATGCGAATAGGAACTGGCGCGTGGTCCGGGAAGAAATCATGTCGCGAGAGTTCTTCATGTCCGGACCACTCCTGCAGGCAATCGAGTCCCCCCAGCGCGCCATCCTGCTTATTGACGAGGTAGACAAGATTCCCCATGCGTTCGAGGCGCTGTTGCTGGAAGTACTGAGCGTTTGGCAGTTGTCGATTCCGGGCATGGGAACAATTACCGCTACCACCATTCCGTTCACAATCCTCACATCCAATGCCGAAAGGGAGATAGGTGACCCGCTCCGGCGGCGTTCTCTATACCTGTTGCTTGACCATCCGACGGCGCTCCAACAAGCGCATATCGTCTCACTCAAGTCGCCCAAACTATCTCCGCGTACTCACGCGTTCATCGCCGCCTTCGCACAAGCGCTCAGGGCGTTCAATCTTGAAAAGCCGCCCAGCATTTCGGAGATGAACGACCTTGCCCAGGCAATGGACATGATGGGATGGCCGGTACTCGTCCCGGAAGTCAGTGAGCTGGTATATCCGTTGCTCGTCAAGCGTACCAAAGACCTAGGCAAGATGCGCACCAAGGAACAATTCGCAGCAATTCTGGGCAGTGCGTTCAAATACCTCATTGAGATGGCCCCTGGAATCTGGCCAACTCTAGTTAAAGAGACGCCCTCATTGGACGTGTTCACTCAGGTTCTCGATCAACCCCCTGTCACCATCACGCCGCCGGTTGAGCTTGAGGAGACCGGGGGGCAGGAACCACACTCATTCCTTGCACCGGTACCCGCGGAGATAGGCGATGGCCTGGAGCAGCAACCGCACACACTCGAGGTTGTCAATGCCAAATAGATTCATCACTACAGTTGGCGCGGTTATCCTTGCCCTCACAAGTGGGGGCGCATACGCAGGCACGCCGACCATGTTGCCGCACGAACCCGCTGAAGCTGCCTATTACGCAGATGTCTATGCCGACCACTATGGAGTACCTCGCGCGCTTGTGCATGCAATCATCCGCGCCGAATCCAACTGGCATCCCAACGCTGTGTCCGATAAGGGAGCGATGGGTCTCATGCAGTTGATGCCCGCTACTGCGCGCACCTATGGAGTGCGAGATCCGTTTTCAGTCACCGACAACATCAACGGAGGAGTACGGTACCTCGCGTCTCTTATCAACAAATTCGGCGACCTCCGTCTGGCGGTAGCCGCTTATTACCGGGGGTCGCATCCGATTGAACAGCGCGGCCTGAATTATTCAAACCGCGCAGTGTCCAACTATGTGCGGGTGGTTAGGAGATTCTACGATGAAGAACTTCAACGGCATCAGGGCAACACGCTACACCCTTGAAGGCGCGGTCTGCCTGGTGCTCTTCTTGATGTGCGCCTGCCTTTATGGGCAAGATATTCCCGGGACAGGCGTGAAGAACGATCCACAGGCGAGCCAACAACCCATTCTCGGCCCTCCGACGGGGGATGCCGCACCCTCTGCTCCGGAGGGTGCGGCGGTGGCAGACGAAGACCCGGATATTGTTCCCAAGCAGGCGCCGGTGACGCCCACCGTCGACCACGAGACGGCGAGCAGCGACGATGTGTACACAATTCATCTGAGACCGCTGTTTGCCACGGTTGTGCGCTTACCGGAGGAGGTCACCTCGCTTGCGGTAGGTGCTCCTACACTAATCGCGGCCGAGCACGACAAGTCGGAGCCGCGACTTGTGTTTATCAAGCCGATGACCGAGAAGAAGGTCGACAGTAATGTTGTGGTTGCCCTTCGGTCGGGACGCACACTTTCAATCCGTGTGATCTCGGCTGGAGAAATGGGCAGCACCGACCCTGTTGATTTCGTGGTGGATTACAGCCAGCCGCACAACCTGATGCTTGCCGATACCCCAATAGACTCGGGCCAACCGATTCCGCAGACCGCTATTTCTGCGCCAGCTGGCAGAACCGCGCCAATGCCGGAATCGCACAGGCCTGACAGGCCGGCACGGCAGCATTCCCGGTCATCGAATTCCTTAACCATTGTGACTGACTCCACGCCAGTAGCCAGAGCAGAGACTCCAGTTCACTCTCCGGCGAGAGCCGCCCCCGTATCCACCCTCGACGCACTGTATCAAGAGCAACTGAAGGTCGCAGCGCCGCATTACACCACGGCGGAGGATCTGGCGCGCCTCTATCCAGAAGACAAGTTTGCCAGCCGCGACCTCTCCGCTTCGCTTGGCCGGTCTGTACAAGAGGGTGATTCTGTCACGGTGTCCTATTCAGTCCTAAACCGCAGCGGCCGGTGGATCGAAGTTCTACCTCCTCTGCTGGAATTCAACAACCCAGCCAAGTCCAAGAAGAATGGAAAGGTGGATAAGAAGCACCCGGAGGCCTTGGCCGAGCAGTTGCCCATCAGCGACTACCGGATGAGCAAGATGAAGCTGGCGCCGGGTGAGCGCCTGGATGGAGCGGTCGAGTTTGACCGGCCAGGATTCAAGTACAAGAAGGAACGGCTGCTGTTGCAGATCGCCAATGCCAGCGAGGTGGATACCGCTTTGATGGTGCCGGTACCCTTCGTGCCCGTAGAGCGTTAAACAGGGAGAGAGGAAAGATCACTATGCCGCAGATCGAGTTACCCGAAGGAATGAAATCGGACGCGAGGCCAAGTCCGATGTATCAGGCGCCTATGGGAATAGGCAACGACACAGATACCCCACATCCAGGAGAACCCGGTCCCGAACAAGGGGATATGCACACAATCAAACGGTCTTTCCTGAGATCGGACAAGAAGGCCAACAAGCCGTTCATCGTCATTGTGGGGGCCATTGGCCTTATCGCTATCTTTTCGATGTTCTTTCACCATCCGGCGACCAAACAACAACCGGGCGCCAAAGTATCTTCACAGCCGACAGCCGGCGGCCCAGCGGCGCAGGGCGACCAGAGCAGCCTGCCTACCGACCAACAGACGCAGACAGATGCGGTGAATAAGCCGAACACAACCGCAGACGATATCATGCGTACGCGCGGCGCTGACCAGACCGGACAGCCCCTTGGGTCGATCCAGAATTTCAATCCGCAGCGGCCGGCAGCCGACAGCCAATGGTCCCCGCCAGGTTATTTGGACTCCACGCAAGACCACGAAAAGGGACATAATAACAAAGCTGTCGACATTCGGCTTGCCCAGGTGACGAAGCCCTCGCTGACTTTTGTACTGACCAGCACTGATGTAAAAGAGCCGGCTCATCTGGCCTCGGATACCCCGGAACTGCTGGTCACCAATTTGGGGTACGAGCCAGGCTTTCATATAGCCACGCATCTGGAGTCGGTCGTCACTACAGCGACAAAGGCTCCGGCCATTGCGGTTGTTGACTTCGATTACCGGCGCAACGGCATTGTCGTAATTCCCGCCGGCTCCCGCGCCATCGGAGAAATCGAGCAGGCGACCTCAACGGGGGTTGTCGGGCTACACTTCACCTCGATTCATTTACCCGATGGCGAAGACATTGCCATCAACGCCGTTGGACTGGACCAACGAATGGGCCCCCTGAAAGGAGCCGTGACAGGGCGCAACCGAGGAAAGCAATTCGGCCTTGCAGCGCTCAGCGGACTTGGCTCGACCGCGGCGATGTTTGTCGGAAACAATGCGAATGGGGCACTGAGTGAGGCCGATTTGATCCGGGCCCAAGCAGCACAAAACGTCGGCCAGGCAGCGGATTCACAGATCCAGCAGCTTGGGGTGACCGAGCACCTGATTATTACTGTGCCAGCTGGAACGCAAGTCCAGGTCACCTTCGTATCGCCTGCCAAGAAGAAGCCAGATGCCTAGACAGCGTCCCAGAATTGAAGCGGCCCAGCGCGCGCCCCGGCTTAGAGGCCGGGGCGGTCAGCGCCAGGCCCCTGCATTTCCGTGTCTTTTGCCCCCCCAACGAAGCAGACGACACGCGATTTCATTGAGTGACCAGTGTATGCACATTCCCCGATCTCGCACCTTTGAGCTGTTCATTCAATGAGTGGTCGATCAAATACATATGCTTCGTCGCTACCTTACAGACCACCTTCCAGATGCTCTGGCAGACACACGGGCTGTTCTGGTCAACGGCGCCCTGCAAACCTGGAAAAGTACTCTGATGCAATCGGCGGAATCTGCTGACCAAGGCCGCCAGCATCTCACATTTGATGATCCAGGCATTGGGTAGCGGGTCAGTTTCCGAATGGTTTACAAACCAAGAATTGACCGATCAATTGTGGATCGTCAAGGACTCCTGGCCGAGAGGTAATACGCTGTTCCTGTTCCTCGATCGCGACCACTAGACCTCCTGATCTGCTTCTTCCCTCCCCAAACGGCGCTCTTAGATATTTCGTTATGCGCCGCCCCTTTTCTCCAAACGGCCACTTCTGGCTTGTTTGAGGCTCCACTGACGCCCCAGTACTTTCTCCACCCCCCTCCCTCAAAAAAGACTAAAAATTTTTCAATTGTAGACCTTCCCCTCAAATTCAAGACGGGATATTGTGAAGCCAACTTGAATGCTCGCCGGTCTCTTGAGCGGTGGAGCAGAAATCGGAGACTATCACATGCCAACCAGTCGTCGTATGCAGGTTTGTGTACGCGCCTACCTGTGGACGCTCGCCATTCACCTGTTCATGGGAATCATTTTGTTGCCCGCTGCTGCCGTAGCCCAGCAATCCGGCAATTCGCCGGTTCTTGGCAAGGCCGTGCAAGGGCAGTCGGCCGCAGGCATCGAGGGCACGCTCGAGACCGGCGTCAACTACATCTCCAACGTCCTCGGCCCGCTGGCAGCTGGCGGGTTCTTGCTTCACAGTCTCGTTGCGTATCACCAGGGCGGCCGGCCCATGAAGTCAATCATCACCGGAGTTGGGCTGCTCGGTGTATCGCAGGCCCTCCGCTTGGTCGAATGGTTCGTTACTTCCGGCCAAGCCGGCGTCCATTGACCCCTCACCAGGTCCGGGACGCACGGCTTTGCGGTGCGTCCCTTCCCATTTTCAGCCCCGCCGCGTAAGAAGCTGGCTTTCTGCTCTTGGAGACGATGATGGCCCCCGCATTTCTCACTGGACTTTACGGTCTGCTCGTTGGAGCCGCGCCTTACATGGCGCTGGGATGCTTTGTCGCAGCTACCGTATCCTTCCGGGGCGGCGGCGGAATCAACTTCGATTGGGGGGGCGGGTTCACTAAATGGATATTCTGGGGCATGGTATTCCTGTCTCTTCAGGCGATTCCCACAGTCCTAACCGCTGCGGGAATACCGCTACAGACCCCAGGAACAACCTCAACCTCAAGCCCATATCTTTCCGGCTTGCTGACCCTAGTCCAAAACTTTACGAGCAACTATCTCGTGAGCCATCTGGTCCCTGTCATTGGCGCTGCCCTGGTGCTCAAGGCGCTGCTCGACAGCGCGGAGGGCAATTCGCCCATCCCCTCGCTGGTGTCCGCCTTACTTGTTCTCTCCGTGCAGGCTCTTTGGACGATGGCACAGTCCTGGAGCCTGTCCTCGGACCAGTACGGCGTGGCAGATGGGCTGATGAATCTTGTGAACTGGTTTGGGAGTAACGTCTGTCCGGCTGCAGGCGCATTGTGCATCATTGGCGCCGTGGTCAACTTCGTTCGCGGGAAGCCCTGGGGACAGCTCGCAATTACGTCCATGGCGATGATGTGTTTCTCAGGAATCTGGCTCTTGGTGAAGTCATGGGGATAAGGTCGCCACATCTGCTTTTTGCTCATGTCGCGCGGTTCTCGGCCGTGCTTTTGGCGTTTCTTGCGGTTCCTCTATACGGGATCGCCCGTCTTCCCTTTTCTGAGGCCGCGAGGCTCCTTACGGGACTTTCCGTGCTCGCACTGTGCTGTGTGGGCACAGTGCTCCTCGCCTGGGGATTCATCCGGGATTGGGCCATGCGTGTCTCTGGAAATAGACGTTTGGGACATGCGTTCCTGGTCCTGCTTCTGGTTGATGTGATTGGAAGCCTGACCCTCGCTGGTCTCATGCGCAACGTGAACTTGGGAGCGCGGATTACGATACTTGCGATTCTCGGCATTTTCCTGTTTGGCGGAGCCTGGACGCTTGGCGGTCTTCTCCAATGGCTGTGGCGCGTGACAGCACTTTCACAGGCCCCCTCGCGGCGGGCGCGCATCATCCGGACGCGCTCTCTCCATGGAGGTGTGTCTCGTGGGTAGCCTGAGTAGCAGCATCTCTTTCGATACCGCCTTGACCGCCATGGCGTCCTACCTCGGCAATGTGATCCTGCCGATTTGCGCCGGGCTGGCGCTGTGTATTGGCTTATACCAGCTTGCGCATCGCGCGCGGGCCGGCGAACGCTACCTGACCGCCGCTGTGGCCTGCCTGATGGCATCCGGCTTTGTTCGGTTGGCCGAGTACTTCTCCACCCAAAACAGCGGCCAGGACCAGTTCTTCTACGCGCTTCTGGGTCTTACTAACTGGGTCGCCAACGTCGTCATGCCGGTGTACGCCGCCGTCAATCTCATACGCGCCATTCTGAGCATGAGCAATGGCGGGATGTTCGAGTTCACGAGCATGGGCGGCAACACCGGTCGACACGTCATTGTAGCGGTCGGCTGCCTTGCTGTTTCTGGCGGTCTCCGGCTGCTCGAATTCTTTGTAACGTCCGGCGCGGGAGGAATTCACTGATGCCACTCAACGCAACTCCGATCTCTCGCAATCTACGAACCAACGTGCGACTGATGGGTCTGGAGGTCGAGGATCTCTTGACTGTTGGAATGACTGCGGTCGTCGCCCTCCTTCTCGGTCAATTCCTTTTCCCCCGCGACATGTTCGTCATGGGCCTGCCCATGAACTGGTTCTGCTTCCTTGTCGTTCTCATCATAGCGATACCAGGCTTGCTGATCTTCAAGTACGGCAAGCCGCGCGGGTATCTCAAAGACTTCCTGGGGTGGCATCTGAAGCCTCGCAGCTACAGCGCGCTGGATCGTGACCACAAGATAACAGGGCCGTACATTCTCGAAGACAATGATGTACCGCCAAAGCAGTCCAAAGGGGCAAAAAAGCGTGCCTGAGACAGTAGCCAAACACGAAAAGAGCAAGATGGCTCCCGCAGTATGCATGCTATTGCAAGTGCGCGATTTCCTCGATAACGTGATGGTCCGCATGGACGGCTCATACATTGCGGGATACAGGGTGCGAGGGGCGCTAACGTATTTTGGTTCGGAAGATGACCGCAATGACCTCAAGGCGCGGGTTGACGCCCTGCTTCGCACATGTCCTGAAGAGAGCATGCGCATCCAAATTCGCTATGAGGTCAACGACCAGCAAGGCGAGGCGCTCGACCAATACGAAGATGCCCGCCACACTGCACTTCCAGCCGCCCTCGCGCTTGAAGAAGAACGCGTCAAAGACTGGAGGCAGCGGGCAACATCCGGCGAGTTCCTTACTCGCAGCCTGACCATGTACTTCATTTGGAGCCCGGAGGCCCACCGCCGGGTAATGGCCGCCGCCGGCACTCCCTGGTCGGGGGCGAAGAACGCCACGCAGTCCCTTTCGCCGTTAGCAAAGTCCTGCATAACCCGAGAACGGGCGCAACATGAAGCAATACTCGCTCAGTTTCAGTCCATTCTTCGCGGTATTGAATCCTCCATGGTGGCGGCAGAGTTCGAGCCTGTGCGCATGAGCCACGAGGAGATGTTCCTCGAAATCCAGACAACCATTTCGCCCTTCTGTCCTGTCCGCGCCAAACTTCGCAACAATCCGCTCTCAGCACGCTACATATCCGCCCGCGAGCAGTTGATGAATGCCGGGATAAAGGGCATGACCGAGAGCTATGTATGCATCGACAACCTGCTTTGGAGCGTAGTCACGATGAAGTCTCAGCCCGAGCAGACCTTCCCGGGCCTGATCCGCGAGTTGCAGACGTTGGGTTTTCCGCTCATTATCAGCACCAACATCTTCATTCCAAATCAGACCAAGGTTCTTGAGGTCTACAAGCGGCGGCACAAGAAGATGATCGCGGCGCAAGTAGACCACCGCGGCAACGCCCGGCTCGATATGAGCGCACATGTGGCTGCCGAGGATCTTGGAAACATCCAGGCGCGCATAATGAGCAGTTCCACCAAAGCCTGTCACGTCTCGTTGTCCGTTGCGTTTCGAACGTCGCTGCCGTTCACTACGACTGCGCAATTGTCGGAAGTTGAGCAACAGATAGCGGATCGCCGGGAACATGTTCTGCACGTGATCAGCCGCATGGACGGAGCAACAGGGCTGCCTGAAGCGGGGGGAGCGCAACTGAGGGCCCTCTTCAATACACTGCCAGGTCAGCCCGACAAAGATCAGCGAGAGATGGAACTGCTGACCGCCCACGCGGCTGATCTGTCTCCGGTTGAAATGCCATGGAGCGGTACACCTCGTACGCCCATGATGTTGTTCCCAACTCCGTATAGGCAACTCCTGCCTTTCAGCCCGTTCGACGCTTCGCTCGAGAACGCCAACGCGATCATTGCGGCTACTTCGGGCACTGGCAAAAGCATGCTGGTGCAAAAGATGCTATTGACGGCCGGCCGGCAGGATGTGAAGGTTTCCATTCTTGAACGCGGCGACAGCTATTTGAACACGGTCAGGTACATGGGCGGCAAGATGATCACCATGTCGCTGGACTCGAAATGGACCATCAACCCGTTCGACTTCGAGCCGGGAGTAACGGAACTGACGAACGACCACCGCTCGTTTCTCATCAATCTCATTCGCCACATGATAGGCGATTCCGCCATGAGCGACGTCGAGATATTGAACAATGTGGTAGAGACCTCGATCCGCAATGCCTATGCGCGTGCGCGCATGCGCCCGGTGAGTATTCCCACGCTCAGCGACGTGCGGGACGAATTGGAAAACTACCTCGACAAGAATAAGGAAGAGATCGTGATGAGGGAGGCGCGCATAGCTGCCGTCAAATTGCGCGCCTGGGTTGACGACGGAATTTACGCGAATCTGTTCGACCGTCAGACCACGGTCGACATGAACATTCCATGGCTCTATTTCAACATCGAAAAGTTAAAAGACGATCCAAAGCTCGAAACGGCTATGAGCCTGTTAATCGCCTACGCCACGACCAAGCGTGCCGAAGGCGGAGGCGGCGCCCGCTGTATGACGATTCTTGACGAGTGTTGGGCACTGCTCCAATCCCCGAGCCTGGGTCCGGTGGTCGAACAGCTTTTCCGTACGGCACGCAAGCGCAATGCCTGCGTGTGGGGCATCAGCCAGGCGGTAGAGGATTTCACTGGCACGCCCGATAAGCCGAACCGGATAGGAGCTGCGATTCTGACGACGACGGCTATACGTCTGATAGGCCGGCAGAAGGGCAATATTGAGGTATTAAGCGAGTTTTTGCACCTGTCGCCCGCGGCCGTCGAACGCATCAAGAACCTGGGCATGACCGATAAGGGCCGGCGGAGCGAGTTCCTAATCTCAATTGGAGAGGACTCAGCAAGTACGCATAGCCTCTACATAGAGCTCACCCCCACTGAATATTGGCTTGCCACATCGTACCCGCGCGAGCGCCAGTATCGTACATGGTGGTTAAGCACCCAGACCAACCTGGAGTTTGGTGAGGCTATTCGCCTGGTTGCCGCCAAATATCCCAACGGACTCGCGCGACTACCGGAATTGCCGGAGGAGCGTTCCGGAGAGGTCAATCGTGCGACCGCTCCTCCAGACCCCGATTACATGCTTGTCTCTTCTGTAAAAGAGAACACTGGCCACGGAACGAAGCCCAAGCGGGCAACACCACGCGCCAGTACATTATCAATCTTTCCTGAACTTGCTGCGCTTACGGAGGCGCAATCATGACCTCTCGTTTCGTCAAAGACCCCAGTGCCGTAGCCCGCTATATCGCGAGGGCCACGAGCAGCTTGCCCGAGGATCCAGGCCACAAGGACCGCAACCCGCGGCGGCCGCGTGGTTCGTCGTTCACAATGGCCACAGCCGCCGCCCTGTTAGCGGGCGTGTTCTTGTTTACCCCGATTGTTGCGAGCCCTCAAGTACAAATCATCAAGACACTCAGTAATATGTCCGTCGGAGGGTTTCTGCTTGCGATACAGCGGTACTTCGGGCCCATGATGATGAGCTATAACAATGCGCCAATCCGTAGCGCTTCATTGTCGCAGACCTCTAACCTGGAAGGTTCCATGTACAGCGGCTCCGCATCTTCGATACAGCCTCAGTACGTCTCCGTATATGGATCTCAGCCCAAGGCCAATACAGTTCCAGCGGCATTTGCTAACCAGTCGGACATGGCGGACACGGCTGCGAACGAAGCTTTAGCGCTGGCCGCCAACTCCGACCAATTTGAACAGACAGTAAACACTACAGCAGCGACATTACAGCAAATGGCTGCCACACCGTCTTCGTCCGTCGCAAACGTGATTCAAGCCGAGTCCGCTGTGATGCAACTTCATTCCTATGCCGTGCAGCACCGCCTGCTTGCTTCCTTGCTGCGCCAACGCGCTACCCGCCTTGCTGCAGAAATGTCTAAGGCCAAGCAATCTGTAGCAGGCCACGGAACCTCAACCCAAACCTTGCAACAACTACTGAATGGAGGTCACTGATGCGTAGAGGAGTTGCTCAACGTACTATCTGGACGGCAGCCGGAGCCGTCCTGGTCCTTGTTATGTTAGCGCCGCAATCCAGCGCGGCGAGCGGTTCGCTCCCAAACCCACTTACCTTCGCCACACAGCTCCTATCGCAAATGATGTCGCTCCAGACTCTGTTTCAGCACCCTATGAACAGCGCCACCTTGCCACAGACCAGAAATCTTGAACAGGTGTTACTCAGTGGGAGCACCACGAACATAGGTTCGGTCCAGAGCAACTACGGTAAGGTATATGGTACCCTGCCAGCCTCGACCGCCATACAATCCGATAGCCGCCTGGCAATGGATATGTCGGATGCACAAGCGCAGGCGGCACTGAAGAAAGCCATTGCGCTTGATGCGATTGCGAAGAGCGAGGAACAAATATCGCAGCAGATGATGAAGTTGGTGTCGACGCCTCCCGGGGCAACCTCCGCTGTCATGATTTCAGCTCAAGCAGCAGCCTGGAACCTCCAGGCTCAAGGGTACACACAAGGAGCGCTTGCACAACTTTTGCGGCTTGAATCAGCTCCGACAGCGTATTCCGGATATGAGATGAAGCACATAAGCGCCTCGCACCAGACCGCAAATCAAAACGTACAGACAATCCTCAATCAAAACTGAGACATCGGCCTGCGCTTTCGGACGTAGGCAAACAAGTGAGGCGTGCAGTGAATTTTTTCTTCGTGCAGGTCTGGAACCAGGCGTTGAGTAGAGTGGGCGCAGGGATGCTCGGCAGCCTTCAAGGAATCGCCTTTGCGATCCTTGCTACCATGTTCCTCCTCAGCATTTACGAGGGCTTTGCGCGTGGCGGAAGCGTCCGCGACCTTTTGGTGAGTCTCGTGAAGTGCGCCGCCTGCGCCCTCATCCTCCAGTATTGGCAGCAGTTTTTCCAGGACGTCAGCAACGGCTTTACCCAGGTTGCGAGCACGATAGCCGGGGGAATCGACTTTGCTACGGCCTTCAAGCAGAGTCTCAACAACATTGTCGGGCAAAACCAGTCCAATGTGATGTCGATTACAGGCATCGATTTGGCGGCATTGCTGAATGACTTTGTGATCTTCTTTACCGTTCTTCTCTTTTATACATCGATGGTACTGTTTGAAGTCATGTACACCTGCTGGGGGCTAATTCTGTTTGCAATTGGTCCGTTCCTAGTGGCGCTTCTGCCCAGCAATGCGACCGCCTCTGCAGGGAAGTACTATCTGAAGTCCTTGGCCGAATGGGCAGCATGGCCAATCCTTTACGCGATCATGGCAAAACTCAGCGTAAGTCTGAATGTGCTGACTGCTGGGACCTTTACTAATGGCGGCATAGTCGGCGGAATCGCGTCAGGCGTCAACCAGTTACAAGCTATTGTTATAGGGATCATTTACATCATCTTCATGGTTCTGATTCCCTTCATTGCTCACGCACTGATTAAAGGCGACTTCGCCGGAGTAGTGCAGGCGCTATCAAGGGTGGCCCTGATGGCGAAAAATGTAGTAGCTTTGGCCGGTGGCGGAGCAGGTGCCGCAGTTGGCGCGGCCCACTCCGCGAAGGGCATGGGTGCCGGTGGCAGTGGTGGACCAAGAGGCGGTGGTGGACAGGGCGGCGGCACCGTTGGCAGTGGCGGATCTACGCCCACAGGCAGCGTTACTCCTCCTCCCAATACTCCGTTGGCACAAGCACCGGCTTCGTCTCCAGCCGGTACAGGTGGCGGAGGGGGCGGGACATTCAATGGCAGTCCCGTGTCTGGCGGGAAAGGGACATCGCCAGCCCCGAGCTAGACAAAAGGAAGTCCGCAACAGGAGGAACAGCTAGATGGCGTCCATGTCGAAATCTCCATCGTTTTGGGAGGCCGACGGAGCTCTTCGGGCCTACGCCAACAGGATGGCAATCGTAGCCTGCGTTCTAGGGCTGGCGGTCGCGGGGCTTGCGATCGACGTGGTTATTACGCGCGTGAAGCCGCCGACAGTGATCCGCATCGGCGCCGACGGACAAGCGACTGTAATCTCCCCGGAAGCGCATAGCGCCGTAGTGCCGGAGCAGTTGCAACAGGTTCGTGCCGGTGAAGCGCCAACGGACCTTGACAAGGAGCATTTCATCGTTAGCTTCGTGAATCAGTACATGGGCTACGACGAGCACACATTGAGCGAGAACTGGGCCGCCGCGCTGGACATGATGACGGCAAATCTGAAACTGGATGTCCTCAAAAAGATGCAACAGGACAATACCGTAGGACAGCTCCAGGACCAACATGTCCGGTCCGTGGTCACGATTACCCATGCTCAAGCCGACAAAACCGACCCGCTTACCTGGCACATCTACGCTACCCGCAGCGTCTCGCACTTGAGCGATCGCCGCGAAATCTATCAGAAGCTCGCCGAAGCCTACACGGTTCGACTTGTGGAAGGCATACGCTCGGTCAACGACCCGAGCGGCTTGATGGTCGCCGAGTTCCACTCCCAACAAATCAGCGCGGACAACAACGCGCCCCAACCATAAGAAGGAAGGTGTACATGGACGAAAGTAACGAAAGACCAGACCAGGCAACAGGCCCTCAATCCGCTTCCCGCCGAAGCCGCACTAAGAAGAAGGCGGAAGGAGCACTCGCGGCGACACGCTTCATCTATGCGATTGCGTCGGACGAATTGGGAGAGGGAGACCTCCCGCAGTTCGTTAAGAGACTGGACGAAGAATGCGATGCCGTGGAGGAGTCGCATCGCTGTGGCGTCCCCTATTACCGCATCCAGAAGTGTGTCGTGAAGAAAGACAAGTCCAATGGCCGAGTCACACTCGTCGGCGTGCCGGCCCAGTAGACTCCGCATCCGGCTCAACAGCCCCGTCGAAGTCGCCCT
>Ga0316217_10001071_pt1 | contig 36960 bp, 31 predicted proteins | sample 1anoAmetaG_FD_203633 | JGI IMG/M metagenome (GOLD analysis project Ga0316217, IMG submission 203633) | Freshwater microbial communities from Trout Bog Lake, Wisconsin, USA - 1anoA | ecosystem: Environmental > Aquatic > Freshwater > Lake > Hypolimnion/Profundal zone | place: USA: Wisconsin...
ATCCGGCAACCTCGCCGCCGCCCAGCAGGCTTTTGCTCAAATCCAGCAAACAAGTGGTCACCACCACCATCACCATCGGTCTCAAGGCAGCAGCAGCGCGCCAACGACCCAGTCCACCGCTGCTGCGACTCCGGACGTGACCGATTCAACCGGCGGCAACCTGAACGTAACCGCATGAACCTATTGATTTACCAACAGTCAACCGCTCCAGGAGAATAGCCGATCGCAGTCTCATAGGATGCACACTCTCTTGAACAGTCCGCGCCCACGGCGGCAGCCTGGCGATCGACAGCGAGGAGAGCAAGGGCACCCAGGTGCTGCTGACGCTTCCGGTCCTCGCCGCCGAACCCGGCCAGGACCTTGCCGATGGCCCACTGGTGCCGCCAACCGCGAGCCTGAGCATCCTGCTGGTGGATGACAACGATCTGATCCGCAACACGGTGCCCCTGATGCTCCGGACCCTGGGGCACAGGGTCGACGCGGTGGACGGCGGCAGGACCGCCCTGGAGCACTTGTCCCGGGCCGGCCATCCCGACCTGGTGATTCTTGACCTGAACATGCCGGACATGAGTGGAATGGAGGCGCTGAGGCACAAGAACATCGCCACGACGATGATCTATGTGGAGACCAGCATGGACGCCAAGCGCCGCGCCCAGGACGCCCTCAGCCGGAAGCTCGGGCTGGCCTATGGATGACTACCGGTGGGGGCCCAGGCTCGTTCAGGGCGTGGCACCCCTTCCCTTCCTGTTGAATCACACATTCGCCCCCTCGTTGTTCATGATGGGTTCGTTTACGGGACTCGTTTTCTGGCTTGGCGAAGGCGGACGGTTCCCGGGCCTTGGTGGTGCAGTGTCCGGTCGGCGGCCTCAAGCATGTCCGCCACCGGCACCGGTCGCCGGGCATCCCGTTCCAGTGGTGACAGCCTGGACGGAACTTCATGGCGGGAGGTGGAGGTTCCCCCCGTGCCAACAATGTTGAGACAGAATTGGTTCACGCGTCTCAACTCTGGCGGGCGTGGAGGGATAGGAAAGGTCAAAGGTCGTCAATCCAGGAAACGCCGAGGTGCCGTTGGACCGGCCCAAGCGCCGAATCTTCAGCACCGAATTCAAACTGAAGATCTTGGCCGAGGCTGATGCCGCCACGGAATCCGGCCAAGTGGCTGCCATGCTGCGCCGAGAGGGTCTCTATTCCTCCGCGCTCACCGACTGGCGCCGCGCCCGCGCGGCAGGCCTCCTGGGGCCAGTCAAGCCCGGGTCAAAACCCCAGGGAACCAATCCCCTGGTGGCCGAAAACAAACGGCTCCAGAAGGAAAAGCGAACGCTCGAACGCAGGCTGAAGCGGGCCGAGCCCCAAAAGCCCGGCGTGGTTCCGCCGCTGCCAGAGCCCTCCCCGGCCCCGGCAGGGGAGCGGACCGATTACCTGGCCCAACTGCGCACCGACTACGAGCGGCGCATGCGGACGGAACTCTCAGGCCTGCGGCTCAGCCCGCCACCGGCCGTGGAACTGGACCTGCCGGGCCTGGTGGCCCTGCTGGAAGCCTGCCGGGAGGCCCTGCTTTCCGATGCGGAACGCAGCGAGGCGGCCCGGTTCTGGCGCAGGCTCCGCCCGCTGGAGCCGGTCCAGGCCCGCACCTTCCTCGACGGCGCCCGGCGCCGCCTCGGCCCCGGCCTGCACCTGGACGTCTACCTCCAGGCCCTGGAAACCCAACTGGTGCGCACCCGCTCCGCCATCAAAGCCAAAGGAGCCGAGAGCGGTTGCGGCAAGTCCACCGCCCTGTCTCTGTTCGCCAAGTCCCTGGTCGCCTCCAGCCACCAGTTGGTCGCCCTCTCCCTCACCGCCATGGCCGCTGGCGGAAAGGTCATCGATGCCACCGCCGTCCAGCAGGCCGTGGTGGACATGGAGGGGCTGTGGACCGAACAAGGCCAGACCGGATGCCGCTGCCGCCGCACTGGGGCCGACGCCAGCCCGGGGCGTCCATCCGGCTGAAGGCCCTGACGGCGGAGGAGGCATGGGTGGTGGCGGCGATTCTGGAGGACCTCCTGGATGCCATCTGGCGGTTCCATGGCCCGGCCATGGCGGACTACCAGGGCGCGTGCTTTCCGGATTGGGATCCGGACCCGGACTGCCCGCACCCACCAGGCCCTGCTCGACCCTGGGATGCCGACCACGATGCATTCTGATCCCACCGGGATCACCACCCCGGGGCGCTTAGGCGCAGTTCCGATCAAACGTGGGCAATCCGCTCCAGGAAAGCGTGGGCGCTAACAGCCTAGCTATTCGACCCCGGTAGGCAGATATTGATTCAATATGGGAGCCTGCTTACTTCAGTGAGCCCTCCAAGCCAATATGGCTGTCGGTCACCTGCACCTGTGCTTTCTAGAGGTCTCCTGGACGCTAGCGTTGACCTGGACATTGCTGGGATCGTGCCCAGCTTTGCCGGAAGAGCCGAAGGGTCCAGGTCACCCCTCAGATGCGGTTCCTTGCGAAGAGAAGGCAGAACAGCCCAAGGACTGCTCCACCTTCTCTACCTCTATGCAGCAGGGACTGATTTACTGAACCTTCATCATTGGCGGCTGCTTCCACGTGCGGTTCAGGACTTCTTCCTTCGGCCAGTACAGGCGGATCACAGCCATGAACGGTCCCTTCGGCGCAGGCAGCCAGTTCGACTCTTTGTCCTGGCCCGGGGTCTCACTCTGGATATAAAGGGTCAACCCACCGTCCGCATCGCGCTTGAGGGCCGGCAGCATGGGCGAGTTGATCAGGTAGCGGTTCAGCGGGTTGGCGGTAAGCAGGCTCGCTGGCAACTCATACATGGTCAGCGACCAGAAAGCGTTTGCCGGCGGCAACTGGCCTGGAGCAAAGCGAAGCACGTAGCTCGAGTTCGCGGCATCGAGCTTCTGTCCGTCCGAGTCAACCTGATAGATCGGGTACATGGCCTCCTGCGCAGAGTTGCCGTATATCCCCAGGACGGCCCCGGTGAAGCGATAGAGGTAGTTGTTCTTCAGGAACTCCCGGGTGCCGAACATATCGCCGGTCGTCAGCTTGCCGGTGGCGATGCTTGTTTTATTGAGATCTTCCAGTTCCTTCCATGCATCGGCCATGCCCTCGGCCATGGCGGTTTTCATTTCAGGCGAGAGTTTGGCGACATCGATCTTCTTGCCCGCCCCGATGCCGATCCTGGCAAATCGCACCATGAGATCCTTTTCCGACGGATGCGTAGGACAGAACCGCAGCACAAAGTTCAGCACGTTGAAGAATTCCAGGTTCGTCTTCTGCCCATCCGGAGTCTGCGGCTGGACAAAAGCGAACTTGGGCGCGGCCTTGGGCGCGGGCAGGCCCAGGAACGCAGAGAGCGGCTGAACCTTGTAGCCAGCCTGGACCTTCTTGACGTTCTCAAGGTCGGCTGGATTGAACAGCTGGGTGCGATAGAGGGCCATGGCCAGATTGGTCTCTGAGCGGATGACCTTATTTATGCCTGCGGGGGCCTTGCCCTTCCAGCTTGGCCCGGCGATGAGGTAATTGCCGCCATCATTGCCGGTGGTGCGCGAACCGATGTAGGCGAAGTTGAAGGTGTAGGCGTCGATCAGCTGGATCGAGAAGTAGCGTTGCTTTTCAATGGCCGGTACGCTGAGGACGAGGGGTTCGGTGCGCAGGTCCATGCCCAGCAGGGAATAGGGCGTGTCAGAGTTGGGTGTCTGCACGGCCCTGTCTTCCGACGTGAAGACGCGCGCGATGTTCCTGAGGGTGTTGAGCGGCGCCTTGAACTCGGGGTTCTCGGGATTCAGGAAGTAGGCATGAGTGATGCGATAGCCGTCCACCATGGGGAAGCCGTAGACATAGGCTTCCTTGGCGATCTCGCGCGCTTGCGTGGGCGTAGCCTGGGTGCCGCCGGACGCCGCAAGCGTCGGGCAGATGAGCATCCCGGCCATCAGGGCGGCACTACTCAGTTTGTTGAGAATCATCTCTCCCTCCTTTGATTGGGTTGTTCGTGGACTGGTTCAATCGCTGGCCGAAACCACCTGGCCCTGGACCGGCAGGGAAGCCAGCGCCAGGCCGGCAATCAGGATGCGGAACTGGATTCTTCCGCCAGTGCTGGTCAACAGACCAAGCATCGGGCCACCTCCCTGGACGAACTGCATAGGCTGAACAGGCCCATTAAGGCATTCGCCGCCCATTTTTCCAACACCTTGGCCGCGGAGGCTCCGCCGGGGACAGGCAAGGAGGCCGCACCGCAACATTTGACGGATTCCGGAGCCATGGCCGCAACCCGTCGGCGATCGCTGCGGACGGCCTCCCAGCCTGCCGCCAACGGCGCCTAAACCCGCTCGACATGCGGCCTTGCGCGAACCGGGAAGCCTCCCCCCAGCGAAGGTGCCGGGCAAGGGGTGAAAATAATCAGTAAATCGGGTTCGCAGGAACACGAGCGCCGGCGCGGGTCGGCGTGATGGCGCGCAACCCGATTTACGATCTTGAACTTGCCCGGAGCGGCAGGGGCCGGTGCGACCGGGCTGCTATGGGCAAATCGGGTTAGATCGGCCGCTGGTGGCCAGCCCGAACCGCTCGATCGGCGTAGTCAGGGCACCCAATCTGCAGCCCGGTCCAGCCAGAACCCTTTGCGTTCTGGCCCGGGCGCATACCTTCCCCGACCCGCCCAGAGTGCAGGTTGAGGCGCGGAACTTTCTGGTCGTTGTGGGGACGGTCAGCATGGGGGTACACAATCGGGTGGTGCCCGGGAGGCAGTGGATTCCAGGCGGATCCGGTGGAGCATTCCCCCGCAGACCGGACAGGCCCGCATCTCCTTCTCCAACCTGGACACTGTTGAGGCCGGTGGCTTGATCTTGACCTCGCCCAGGGCTTGCCGGGCCTGCTCCAGCTGGCCCCCGGCCTGGGCGGAGGCATAGAGGCCGGCGTGCCTGATCTTGAGGAATCCGGCTGGCAGCACGTGCTGGACGAGCCGGGCCAGGAACTCGACTGGCCCCAGGGTGGCGGTGCGGCCGTGCTTGGTGCGGAAGGTCACCTGCTCGTCTGTGACCTCCAGCAGCCGGGAGTTGGCGAGGCCCACCCGGTGGGTGTAGCGGCCGAGATAGGACGTGGCTGGACTTGCGGAGCGGCTTCTTGACGTGGGCGACCCAGTCCTTGTCCTTCACCGATGCCACCAGTCGGCCATAGGCGGCGCCTTCCAACTCCGGGAAGCCATCAGCGTTCCGATGGGCCCCCAGGGCGGCCAGCACCTTGCCGCGAAACATCGCGCCCAGCATGGCTCCCGGGACAGGTAGCGGTGCTTGAGCCGAATGAACATACTGCCCTCCAGAGCCAGGCCGCCGGCGCTGACCAGGACATGGACGTGGGGGTGGAAGGCCAGTTCCCGGGTCCAGGTGTGCAGGATCAGGGTCAGGCCGAAGGTCAGTCCCTTGCGGGTCCGGCCCAGGGCCAGGAGGGTGTCGGCCACGGCGCGCAGCATGGCCTGGTCGACCACCTTCGGGTGCTGCCGTGGCCCAGGACCACCTGGATCCGGCGAAGGTCCTCGCCGTTCTCCAGCAGATGGGTGGTGAAGGCGTGGCGTTTATGCCGAGTCCCGAATTATGCCGAGTAGATTGATTTATTGCAGTTTCAGGGCGAGCCTCCCAACCAAGTTCTCGGCATAAATCCGGCCTCCTTCGTCAGTGCCGCCATGGGGTGGACAGGGAGGTTCTATGGGCAAGGCCGAGGAATCCTGGGCTCTATTTCTGGGAAGGATTCGGATCAATTCGGGCTCCGTAACCGCCGTTGTGGACAGGTTCGGCGAGCATCTCCTCGAGAGTGGCTATGCCCTCACCACGGCCAAGTGCCTGCTTCGCTTGGTTGCGAACTTCGGCCTGTGGCTTTCCGACCACGACCTTGAGATGCAGGCGGTCGGGCTCGGGTGCCTGGAGCGATTTCTTGCAGATCGCTGCCGCCAGGGCCGTTCTGAGCAAAGCGCAGCAGCCAATCTTCGGGATTTCCTGGCCTTTCTCCGTGCTCAGGGTGCCATTCCTCCGCTGGCCCCTGGCATCCCCTTGCCCATCGATGTGGCCGAGCAGTCCTATGGCATGTATTTGGCCCAGGAACGAGGCCTTGGCGCATGCGCTTTGGCAAACTACCTGCCCATCGTCCGGCGCTTTCTGGCTTGGCGGTTCAAGGATGGCCTGCTCCTTTTCGGGGAGCTGCGCGCAACGAATGTCCATGGTTTCCTGGCCCAGGAAGCAAAGCATTACGCGCCATGCAGGGTCAAGCTCGCAGTGACGGCAATGCGGTCCTTTCTCAAGTGGCTCTGTGTTTGTGGAGAAATTTCGGCCCGGTTGGATCAGGCCATTCCCACCGTCCCCGGTTGGCATCACACCGCCCTGCCCAAGGCGAACGAATCTCACGAGATCGAGCATATGTTACGGAGTTGCCGGCACCAGGCAACCGTCGAACGCCGTGATTACGCCATCCTGCTTCTCCTGGCGCGCCTGGGCCTGCGTGCTCATGAAGTCGTGGTCATGACCCTCGATGACATCGAATGGGATACTCCGGCGACCATCGTCCACGGTATGGGAGGACGCCAGGACCGGCTTCCCTTGCCCCATGACGTGGGCGCTGCGATCGCCACCTACCTCCGCGATAAGCAAATCGCAGTCGCCGCCAGGGGGGCGCCCGGGTCCATGCTGTTCGTGCTCACGCTCTTTCAGAGCGTTTCGCCCGACTTCGCATAAGCTGAGCGGTTATCCCGCCTGGAGCTGATCCAACCGATGGTTGTTTCGCCGGGCCAGGGGCAGCATCCGCAGCGAAGGCCGTAGGCCGGAGCGGAGGATGCTGCCCCTGGCCCGGCGGCCGCCTTCCGGACCCTGGAATTTGTGCTTCCCCTGGCGGGCAAGCTGAGATACAAAGGGAGCCTCCAGGTCCAAAATGGTCAATGGTTTCGCACGCCAACACGCCGTTCTGGCTTGCCCGAGGCTCGCCATGGATTTCGTCCTTTCGGCGGCAGATGCAAGGACGAATCTCAGGATTCCGCATGTCCCTTCTGCGGACGCCAGGCGCTCCGGAAGGCCACCCGGGTGGTGAAGTCCCAGGTGATTGTGGAGGTTGCGGGGAAGCCGGTCCCGATCGAGGGCGTCCTGCGAATCCGCCTCCAGTGCCGCGCCTGCGCCCGCCTCGATCCGGCCGGGCTTCCCGCTCCGCGGCTGTTTTCCGGCCTGGGCCAGTGGGTCGGCGCCTGAAATCAGGCCGCCTTTTGGCTCAAAGTCGTTGACACGTTCCGCTCATTCAGCCGTCATATTTGACGGCCCAGCCCCGCTGCAACGGGTGACTGTCATTTATTGCGGGCCACCGGCATTTTGGATCCCACCAGCGCCTATGCCGAGCGGAGGGAAGGGCGGCGGGTAAAGTGATGCTTCCGGCCAAGCCCACGTGGGGTGGCGACCGCATCCTCGAGGACAGGTCTCATGCATGAGCAAAACCTCCAGGGCCCATCCAGGGCCGAATCCTCCGCTTCATCCCGCTTCGCGGCGGCGTCTCGGGGAGGACTCATCGGATCGATCGCCCTGCTGGCCCTGGTGGGCTGCCTGAAGGTGCCTCCCCAGGTGGTCGGCACTGACCGCATCGAGTTCGGCCAGGTCGTCGCGGAATCCATGAAGCGCCAGACCCTGCTCAACGTGGTCCGGCTGCGATATGCCGACACTCCGCAGTTCCTCGATGTCGGCTCCATCATCAACAGCTACACGGTCGGCGGGACAGGAACCGCCGGATGGTCGCTGCCCAGCCACACGGATCCCACGGTTCTAAGTCTCGGGACGGAGCACAACTGGTCCAACACTCCGACGGTGACCTATCAGCCGATGACCGGAGAGCAGTTCTCGAAATCGATGCTTCGCCCCATCCCGCCTCTGGCCATTTTCCAGCTTGTGCAGGGCGGGTGGCCGGCAGATCTGGTGCTCGGGACCTTGGTCGATTCAATCAACGGCTTGCGCAACGACTCTGGCAAGGCCTTCATGGACCGGGATTTCCACCGGCTGATCGAAGCTGTCGCCCGGATCCAGGCGGATGGGGCTTTGGCGGTGCAGCCCGAAGCCGGGGAGGAGGAAAACCGTGTCCTGCTCGTCCTTCGCCCCGACGATGACTCCCTGACCGGGCACGAAGACGAAAAACTTCTGCTGCACCTGCTCAAACTGGACAGCACCCTCCATCAGTTCGAACTTGTATATGGTCTGGCCCCTAGTCATCCAGGCGAGGTGGCGGTCATCAGCCGATCCCTCCTGGAACTCATGCTGCTCCTGGGCGTGGATCTCGAGGTGCCCGCAGGGAAGGGGATGCCTGAGCGGGCCCTGCCGTTCCAGAGGAAAGGAAACCGGGATCAGGCACCCCCTCCCGTCCGGATCCGGTCGGGACTGACAGCTCCGCAGGATGCCTACGCCTCGGTGTCCTACAAGGGATTCTGGTATTGGATCGATGACCGGGACGTTCCGAGCAAGCGTGTCTTCACCTTCATGATGGTCTTGTCTTCTCTGCAGGAAACCGGCCAGAACGGGGTCGGGCCGGTGGTGTCGGTGCCATCCCGATGAATCCGGTCCGGCCGGCTTTCCTTCGGCCAGGGCGAGGGCAACGAAGGGATTCCCGGCCGGACCCGTTGCCTCCCGCCGGGCCGCTCCATGGCCGCCACCGCGGGTTGCGCTCCCTGATCCACCTGCTCGCGTCGGGGGCGGCCCTGGCCGGCTTAGCCGAATGGGCTGGCCAGAGCCCCATCGTGGGCAGGTGGCTCCTCAGTCGCCTGGACAGCTATGCCGAACGGGAGGCGGGTCTCGAAGTCCGGGCGGCGCGCCTGGAAATCCATCCTTTCCAGGGCAAGATCCGCCTGCATCATCTGGAAATCGGCGGCGACCTGTTGCGGGCCGGACTCCTGGAATTCGACCTGGATTGGTCCACCCTCGCGGGCACCTTGCACCTCCGCCGGATCCTGGTGCAGGATGCCATCCTGAACCTGGACCGGCTCCACCTGGCAAGGGTCCACTTCAAGCCTCGCCCGGTGAACGCGGAGTTCCCCCTCGTCCGCCTGGACCGGCTGACGGTCAGCCATGGTCTGGTACAGGTTCGCGAACCGGCCTGGGGGCTCCCCGAAGGGGACTTCCGGTTCAGCGTGGATGGCGCCGGAAGCGCCCCCAACCAAATCAAGCTGGATTTGCAGGTGCCCGGAATCACCCTCGGTCATGGTCCGTACGCCCAGCAGGGAAGCCTTTTCGCGGCTTTGGCGGTGGCCGGCGGGACGTTCGACCTGGGCGAGGGCCGGCTGCTCCTGGGCAGGAGCCGGATGGATTTCGAGGGGCGGTTCCTCCCTGGGGCCGGAACGCTGAGCCTGGCCGCAGACGGGCACCTCGACCTGGCCCAGGTGCAGCAGCTGGTCCAGCCAGGAAGCACCCGCGCCTCCGGGTTGCTGGGCTTCCGGGGACGCGCCGACGGCCCCTTGAACCATCCGGCCTGGAGCGCGACCCTGCAAGGGCGGCAGCTCCAGGCCGAAGGCTGGCCCTTGAAGCCTGGAGACCTTCTGGCGACCGCAAACGGCGATTGGGCCGGGATCCGCCTGGAGCGGCTCCGCTGGACCTCCCAGGACGGCCACCTGGAGGCCGCGGGGCGCTGGACTCCCAGGGCCGGCGCCCAGGTCTCCTTCACCGCCGCGGCCATCCCCCTGGCGGCGATCCCCGGCTGCCCCCCCTCTGGACTGGGCCGGGCCTTCACCGCCGGGTTTGCCGGGATGGCCGCCCTGGCCCCGGGACCTGCAGGCGCGCGCGGCGACCTTCCCGGGCTCGACTCGTTCAGCCTCCACGGCACCGGCGAAGTCCTTCAGGAGGGACACAAGGTTGGCGGACTGACCATCGACCTGGCCAACGGCCGGTTCCAGGCCACCTCGGTCGAAGTCGCCCTTCCATGGCTGGAGGGCCGGGGCCGCGCTTCCGGCAGCCTGACCCCGACCGGCGTGGCCGGGATCGAAGGGGAGGCAACCTTGGCGCTGGATGCCGAGGAGGCCGCCCGGATGCTTAAGGCATGGGGGATCGGATCGAACGCCGGGAAGGGCGTCACCGCCCCGGACGTGGCTGGCCAGGCCAGGGCCCAGGGCCGGTTCTGCTGGGGGCCCCAGGCCGGGGTCCAGGCATCCGGCCGGCTGGCAGTGCAGCAACCCCGCTGGGGCGGGGTCCAGGTGGACCGGATCGGCGCCGAGTTCAGCGTCGGCGCCGAGTCCCTGCGGCTGGCCGACCTCATCGTGGATCAGGGCGAGGGCCAGGTCCGGGGCGACCTCTGGCTCACCTGGGCCGGCCCGTCCCGGGGCGGCGCCCAGATCGACCTGTCCTGCCAGGCCACGCGGCTTTCCCTGCGGAAAGTACTGGAGGCCGCAGGAGCGGCCGGCCTGCCCCTGGATGGCTCCCTCGGAGGCTGGTTCCGGGTCCATGGGCCCTTCGACCGGATCGGGGCAGAGGGACACTGCCTCGCTGAAGCCGCCGCACTGGACGGCCTGCTGCTGCCTGCCGCCTCGGCGGATTTTTCCCTGGATCCCGACGGGCATCTCCGGGCCACCGATCTGCGGATCGCCGGGAGCCCGGAACTCCTCCGGCCCGGGGAGGCGGCCCCGGCCGGCACGCTGGCGCTCCAGGGCTGCCTGGACCTGGATACCCATCCGGGAACCTGGCAAGTGACCCTGGGCGGGGCCTTCGATTCCGCCCTCCTCGGACTCGGGGATCCCTCCTTCCAGGCCCGGGTGGAAGCCAGCCTGCGTGGCCCCGGGGCTGCCTCCCTCGGCCCCTTCCGGATCCCCTCCGGAACCCTCGCTTTCACCGAGGGGCGGATCCTCCTGGCCGGCCAGGGCCTGGAGGGGCTGGAAGGGGCGGCCTCTTCCGGGGCCGGGAACCTGGAGGCTTGGCTGGGGTGGCGAGGGAAGACGGAGCGGATCCTGAACCTGGAAGCGTCCCAGGAAGGCCCAGGCCAGCTGCGCGGAACCGTGGACCTGAACCTGGGGCCGGATTCCGCCGATACTGGGCGATTGGCCGCCGGTTTGACCCGGGGGATCCTCAAGGACGGCGGTTTCAAGTTCCACGCGCAGGGCGGCTGGAGCCCCCTGGGACTGGACTGGCGGGGCCGGCTGGAGCGTCTCGAAGGCAGGTTCGAGGGGTTCCAGGTGACCCAGAGGGGTCCAGGGACCGTTTCCGGGGACCGGACCGGCATGCAACTGGCAATGGCCCTGGAAGCCGGCGTGGCCCCGGCGGCGGAACCCGGCCGTGGTCGGTCGTCTGCCCAGACAGATAAACCATTTACGCACGGCTTCCGCATCCAGGGCCGGGTCCCCTTCTCCAACGCGGCCCCGATCGCCTTGAACCTGGCTGGGACCACCGGGCTGGCCGATCTGAAGGCACTGTACGAGCGGATCGAGCAGCCCGGCCAGTACAGCCTCCTGGCCGACCTGGAACTGGGCGGTACCGTGGACCTGGACCTCGACCTCGGCGGGACCCCCGCCTGTCCCACCCTGGATGGCCGTCTCACTCTCCAGGGGGGCCGGGCCGAGGCTCCCGGCGCTCCGCTGAGCGCCAACGACGTGGCCTTCACCGCCCAGTTCCGTGACCAGGAGATCAGCATCTCCGAGGCTGCCCCCCTCAGGGGCACCCTGGCCCAGGGAGCCTTGACCGCCTGGGGCAGGGCCACTTGGCGCGCGGACGGGATCGACCGCTATGCCCTTCGCGCGACGCTCGAGGATTTCCAGCTCCGCGATCTCCCGGAGGGACTTGAACTCCAGGGCAGCCTGGACACCAACCTCGCCGGCACCATCCATGACGGCGGCCAGTGCGCCGGTGGTGTCTGGCTCAAGCGGACCCGGTTGCGCAGCGAGATCAACCTCTCCAGCCTGATCCTGGCCGCGGCCGCGGGCGGCGGGAAGGCCCCCCCGGACCTGGATCCTTCGGCGTCCCTGGCAAAGATAAGCCTGGATCTGGGCCTGAACCTGGCAGAACCCTGGGAACTGGATACCAACCTCCTGCAATTACAGGGGCGGCCCCAGGGCAACTTCCGGATCCGCGGCACCCTCGCGAAACCAGGGCTCCTGGGCCGGCTGGAACTCCTGCCCGGGGGCCGCATCACCAACCTGTTCCCGGCCGGGGACATCGTCCTGAAAGAAGGGTCCGCCATCTTCCAGGACCCCTCCTCGTACATTCCCAAGGTGGAAATCCAGGGCCAGGTGGAAATTCCCCCCTACCAGGTCACGCTGGCAATCTCCGGGCCCCTGGACTCCCTCCAGGCGCAACCCTTCTCCAGTCCCTCCCTGCGCCAGGACCAGATCTTCACGATCCTGGTGGACCCGTCGTCGGCGGCCACGATCGCTACCTCCCAAAGCACGATCGGCTCCGCGGCCATGGGTTCCGGCATGTCCAGCGCCGTTACCGGCCTGCTGAGTTCCATGGCCCTGGCAAGCTTCCAGGAACAGCTGCGCAAGTCCCTGAACCTGGACCGAGTGAGCGTGGCGCTCCGGGCCGGTGCGGGAGCTCCGCAGACGGCCATCACCGTCGGCACCAGCATCGACCTGGGAGGCTACCGCCTGCCCCTGGTGTTCACCCATGACAACGCAGGCGAAGTGACCACCATCAGCGGTCAGACTGAATGGCGCCTTGGGAATTTCGTGTTCAGCCTGGGCGCCAGCCAGAGCACCTCCGACAGCCTCGCCCCCTCGGGCCAGATCCGCCATACCTGGACCCCGCGCTGAGCCCGTCCCGGCCCCTTTTCCGATTCCGCCGGAGCCGGCAGCCCCGTGGCCGGCCGGTCAGGGCACCAGGACTTGCGCGCCCAGGACGAATTCCAGCAGGGTGTTCGGTGGGATCCCGATGGTCTGCCCCTTCTTGGCGGCGCCGACCGTCGCCCCGATGGCGGCGCCCTTGCCGGCATTCCCGGTGATGGCGCCGACCGCAAGGCCAAGGGCCGCCCCCCCGGCCACCTTGCCCGCCGAGCCCTTGCCGGTTCCGCTCAAGGTATCGGTCTGCAGGGGGACGGTGCGGCCGCCCAGCGTGAGTTCCAGCAGCGTCACCGCCAGCTCGGACTTGCCGGCGATCCGGCCAGCCTCCTTGGCCTGCACCACCAGGCCGTAGCCCCTGGTGCCGGCGGGAATCACGATGGTGCTGCCGGCACCGACCGGCTTGTCCACCACGATGCCGAATTTCGTGCCGCCTTTGCTGGTGGAGCTGAGGAGATCGACGGTGCGGACCGTGAGCACGGTGCCGGCCGGAACCACGGTGCCGCCCGTGACCGGGGCCGGGAGGGCGGCCGGGGCGATGGGAACGGCGGCGGCCTGGAAGCGGAGGACCGCGATATCGGCGGTCGCCACCGCCAGGGTTCCCTGGTCGATCTTGAAGCTGATCGAGGCGGCCGTACCACCCAGGAAAGTGCCCTGCAGCACCTTGCCATCCTTCATCTCCAGACTGTCCGCCCAGCAGGCCGACGCGGCCAGCAAGGTGACGCAGGCCAGCAGGACGGGACTGTGGTTCATGGATCCTCCGGAATGGATGGACTCATATTCAGGTTTATTTACCGACAGAGCCGATTTTTTCCTTCGCAAATGGAGGCCCGATGAGTAATGGCTGAAAGCCGGCAATCATGCTATTGCTGTGCTCAATTCCAAATACTGATTTATTTAATTTTAAAACCACATGAAGATCTTTAATCAGCTATGCTTTCCTGGCCATCTGGCCCCAGGCTGGCCGGGCAATTCCGGATTCCGTCAAATCTGGAGGTCCATCGGCCATTTCGCAAAAACGATTATGCTGGCATCTGTATCATTTTGCGGCTTTCCAAAGGATTTGTCAGCTCGAGCTGTCCGCTCTAATTTAATCGTCAGCCTATCACTCGCTATGCAACCAGGCGGAACCATCCTGGTCTAGCCAGAAACGGGTTTGCATTTCCCCCGGCCGGCCCGGTTCCCGGTCCCGCCTTCCGCCAGGAGCACCCATGCCCAGAATTTGTCTCGCCCTTCTCCTCGCAGGCGCCTCCCTGTTCGCCGCCGCCCCGCCTGCCACCCCACTGGACGACCAGGTTGAGGCCGAGATCCGGCTCCTGCGCGGCGACGTCCAGGCCGGCTCCCGGATGGTGATCAACGACAATATGGCCCTGACGCCCCAGGAGGCCGTGGCGTTCTGGCCCATCTACGACGACTATGAGGTGAAGTCCGCAAAGCTTGGGGATGCCCGGGTGGCCGCCATCCGGAGCTACCTGGACAATTACGACCAGATGACCCCCGAGCTGACCCAGGCCATCGCCGACAAGGTGTTCTCCTTCCAGGCCGACCGGATCAAGCTCGCCCGGACCACCTACAAGAAGGTCGCCAAGGCCCTCACCCCGAAGATGGCCGCCCGCTTCCTGCAGATCGATGCCGCTCTCCGCAGCATCATCGACCTCCAGGTTCAGGCTGGTTTGCCGCTGTTCAAGTAGTCGACCCGGCCAGGCCGCCGCGCAGACCAGATCATGACCCTGACCGGGCCCAAGCCAAATCCTCCCGGAGTTCCCATGTGCCACCGTCCGCATGCCGCCGCACCGGGCCCGATCGCCCGGGCAGCGACCCTGCTGGCGGGGTGTGCGTGGCTGCTCACCGGCTGCGCCTCGCCGGTCGGGGTCCGGCCGGTGACCGCGCGCGAATACTACCAGGAGGCCAGCGCCAATCCCATGAACGCCGGAGTTCTCAGCAACGAGGCTGAATACGTGCTGAACCGGCACGCCCTGCTCCGGATATTCCGGACCAGGCCGGCCGAGGTCATCGCCCAGTTGCATGAGAAATCCCTGACTGACGAGCGCCGGGATCTTCTTTATGCCCTTTCCGAGATGAGCTACATCCACGCCGGTCAGCTCGCGGCCAGCGTCGAGGCGCCGAAGAAGGCCCTGGCGCGCGACTATTACCTGCTCTCCGCGGTGTACGCCTACTATTTCGTCTTCGACCGGAGGCCCGATCCGCCCCCCGACCGTTTGGACCACCGTCTACGCAACGCCCTGGATCTCTATACCCTTGGGCTTTGGCTGGGCCTGGCTACCGGGCGCGGCCCGCACGCGGGGGTGGACCTGACGGGCGGGGTGAGGAGGTTGCCATTTGGTGACCTGACCCTGTCCCTGGACACCTCCCAGCTCCCCTGGCCGGTCGAAGGGTTCGAGCGTTTCCTGCCGGCCGACCAGTTCCAGACCCGCGGCGTTGCGGTGCTGGACCGGCTCCAGGGGATCGGCCTGCCGCTCATCGGCATCCGCAAGGGAGCCGATCCGACCGGCTACCAGGCCCTGCCGGTGACCGCCGTGCTGGTCCCGGAGGGGTCCTACGCCGCCTTCGGCGCCGGCGGCACGACGGCCACCCTGGGCCTGCACACGCCTCTGGACAGCACCGAAGTGCACCTGGACGGCGGAGCGGTGCCGCTGGAGGCCGATCTCACCACCCCCATGGTCTATCGGCTTGAAGGCTCAAGCATCTGGAACTCGGGGATCCGCGTCTTCTTCGGCAAGGAGGCGGGCGCGATCCCCAACGGCCTCTACCTGCACCAGGCGCATCGGCCAGGGCGGATTCCGGTGGTGTTCGTGCACGGCACCGCCAGCAGTCCAGTCTGGTGGACCGAGATGTTCAACTCGCTGAGCTTCGATCCGGTGATCCGGCGGCGCTACGAGTTCTGGTACTTCGTCTACGCCAGCGGCGAGCCGGTGACCATCTCGGCCGCCAACCTGCGCGACGCCCTCCGGGCCAAAGTGGCCGAACTCACGGCGGAGGGCGACGACCCGGCGCTCAGCCAGATGGTGGTGATCGGCCACAGCCAAGGCGGCCTGCTCACCAAACTGAGCGCGGTTTCCACCGGCGACCGCCTGCTGCGCTCCCTGGCCAGCACGGACCTGGAGGCCATGGACATTCCCGGTTCGACCAAGGCGGAGTTGCGCCGCATCCTGTTCGTCGAGCCGCTGCCCTTCGTCAGCTCGGTCGTCTTCCTGAGCACCCCGCACCGTGGCAGCTTCCGCAGCAAATGGTGGGTCCGTGGCCTGGTGCGGTCCATGGCCACGTTGCCGGCCACGGTGGTCCAGCAGTCGAAGGAATACTTCAGCTACATGAACAATGATCTGAAAAAGGTGCTGGGGAGCAGGGCCGGCATCGCCACCAGCGCCGACGGCCAGTCCCCGGACAACCCGATGCTCCAGGTCCTTGCCGGAATTCCGCTGGCGCCCTGGATCAAGGGGCACTCCATCATCGGTGTCAAGGGCGGCGCCGACCCGCGTTCCGGCGACGACGGCGTGGTCAAGTATTCGAGTGCCCACCTTGACGGCATGGCCTCGGAGCTGGTGGTCCGAAGCGACCACTCCACGCAGTTGAATCCCCTCGCCATCGAGGAAGTGCGGCGCATCCTCGTGGAGCATCTGGCCGATGCCGGTCCGCCTCCGGCCGTTCCCCAATGACCCCGAATTCCGTCCACCCGCAACATATGACGGATCGTCACACTGTTTGACAACTTGAGTGGATCCGTTATCTTTTAGATAGCTTCAATAAAATTAAAAAAACTAATTTTAAAATGAATTAAATTTAGTTATATCAATTTTTACAAAATATATCATAAAAAAAATAATTGCTCACGAAGAAACTCATCAAACCGCTTTAACAACCACAAGGAGGGAAAGACATGAAAGCCAAAATCCTGGGAAGCACCCTGGTGGCGATTCTGGCAGCCTCACCTGCCGCCTTCGCGGCCAAGACCGAAAACTGGCAATTCGAGATCACTCCCTACGCCTGGATGACGGGCATGGAGGGCGAGGCCACGGTAAACGGGAAGACCGTTGAATTCGACAAGAAGTTCAGCGACATCGTCGACAAGGTTGACCTGGCCGGCTCCGTGCTCGCCGAAGCCCAGAAGGGAAGGATGGTCTTCTGGCTCCAGACGGACTACTTCGCCCTGAGCACCAAGGAGTTCGTGACCGGAGCCACCCCGAACGGCGGCAAGTTCGAATCGACCATCGGCATCCAGGAACTGGCCGTGGGCACCCAGGTGGACGGCTGGATGCCGGAACAGACCTTCGAAATCCTGGTTGGCGCGCGCCTCACCCAGCTGAACAACACTCTCACCCTGAACGGCATGGGTCAGTTCAAGAAGAAAATCAGCCTCACTGATCCGATCCTCCTCGTCCGCCCGAGCCTACCGATCCTGCCCTCGAAGATCAGCGGCCTGCGCTTCAATCCGACCTTGGGCATCGGCGGCGGCAGCGATTCGAAGTACATCTATGAACTGCAGCCCCAGGTCCAGTATCAATTCAACGACCGCGTGGCCCTGCGCGTCGGTTACCGGCGGGTCGGCTACAAGTTCGAAGACAAGAACAATGTCGAAAACCAGATGAACATGCGTCTGGCCGGCCTTCTGGTTGGCCTCGGCATGACCTGGTGACTGCAAAGTCGGCAAGGATCAGCCGGCCAAGGCTGATCCTTGCTCCTCGCTCCTGGTGATGGTCCGGAATTCCATCCCGGTGGCAAACGGACCGCACCCTTCCAAGGAGACCAGACATGAGCCGACCCACCGCCTCCCTTCCGCGCGCAACCCTGCCCGCCATGGCGCTGGCACTGGCACTGGCGTGCGGCGGCAACAGCCAACCGCCGGCGCCGACGGTCACCGGTTTCTCGCCCGCTTCCGGGTCGATCGGCACCCGCCTCAGCGTGACCGGCACCGGGTTCTCGCAGGGAGTCAGGAACGTCGAGGTCGGCGGTGTGCCGGTCCCTTCCGCCAGCGGCCTGGTCGTGAGCGACACCCTGCTCGGCTTCGTGGTTCCCGACAACGCGGTGAGCGGACTGGTCACGGTCACCACGAATGGCGGGACCGCGAATTCCGCCCTCTATTTCATCGTGGCCCCCGCCATCAGCGGCATCAGCCCGGTCTCGGGCCCACCGGGATCCCTGGTCACCGTCACCGGTTCGGGCCTGATGGGGATCACCCGGATCGCCTTCGGCCCGGACTTGGCCTCCGCCGCCACCCAGACCGCGAACCAGATCACCGTGCCGGTCCCCGCCGGCGCAGCGTCCGGCACGGTGGTCCTGACCTTCCAGGTGAACCCGAGTTACGGTCTGCCGAACCTGCTCTCGCAGTTCACGATGACGCCTTAGCCGCCCGCCCGGTCACTATCGCCGCTAGAACTGGAACGGCTGGCCGATCATCATGCCGATGCTGGTCTCCTCGCTGGACCGGGCCAGGTCCATGCGGACGACGATCCCCTTGGCCATGGCCCTGACGCCCAGACCCGCGTCCCACTTCATGCCGCGGTGGAGCCCGTCGATGGTCCAGGCAGGCGCCACCCGGCCCGCCTCGGCGAAGGCGACCCACTGCCACCAGGCGATGCCCAGACGCCGCTGGACCCAGTCTACCCGGCCGAAGGGGTTCCATTCGGGGATGACCCGGTACTCCAGGGCGTAGTACAGGGCCGACTGGTCATTGAAGCGGGAAGTGGGATACCCGCGCATGCGCCACAGGCCGCCCAGGGTCGGCCCCAGGTAGGCGGGCGGGCGATGGTCGACCTGGGCGCCGTCGCGCACGCTGGTCTCGTTCCAGGAAGGCACCTGGGCGGTCCAGACGTCCAGGGCCAGGGTTCGCTGCCGGAACGACGGGGAGGCGCCGAGCGGAATGTATCGGCTGAACTCGGCGTCGTTGACCACATACGGCCGGCTGCTGCCCAGCCAGCCCCAGTCCCGGGTCTGGCGCGCCCGCAGCGTGCTGCCCCGGCCGGGGCTCCTGGGAAAGTCGGTGTTGTCCCGGAACAGGGAGAAAGCGATGCCGTCGGTCTTCTGGTCGAAGCGGCCATAGCTGGAGGCGATGGACTGGGAGCGCCAGTAGGGCTTCACTTCGAGGTAGGTCATGCCGCTGCGCCTGGGGTTCCAGGAGAGTTCCGGCCCGGCTCCGGGCACCGGCAGGCCGCCGTCCAGGGCCGCCGGCTCCGGGGGGCCCAGGCGGCCGCCGCCCAAGGGGAGCAGGAACCGGAAGTTGGCCCGCGCCAGGTTGTCGTCGCCGGAACCTTCCACGTAGTCCTGCGGGTCGGATTCGTTGCTGCCCGCACGCTGTCCGGAAAAGCGCGGATTGCCATCGATGTAGCTCTGGATGGTGCCGAAATGGCTCACGGCGAGGTCGCCGTCGACGAACAGGCGGCGGGTGCCCGGCATCCTCAGGTCGCGTGAGACCAGGTAGAGGGCATAGGCGCTGTTCGAACCGACGATGACCGTGCTGAGCAGGGTGGCCTGGGGCTGCAGGAACCCGGTGCCGCCATAGACATACCCCACGGCCCCGCCGAAGGCGTCGTTGAAGAAGGCGTAGGGAAGCCGCAGTTCCCCGGAAGCCGGTGCCCGCGCCCCGGCCGTCTCCTGGGCCGCCCCCGGGGCGCACGGCGCCAGGAGCAGAAGGGTCAGGAGGCTTCGGGCCCAATCTGGGCCAAGGCCTCTCCTGGACTGGCACTCTCCCCGCCCTGTGGACATCGACGCCCTCCGTGCTCCAATGGACCAAGGTAACGCTTTGGATATCCAGGAGATAGCCAACCCCACCCCGGAGCCCCGCCCGCACCGGGCAGCCCGGACCCCGTCAAATGTGACGGGTTTCGGCCGTGCGGGACGGATCGTGGAGCCTGGCGCGATTTCCAGACGGGTTTCCGCACAATGTGGTGAAAATCGTCCTGTCATACGAGGTTCCACCATGCCGACCGATGCCATGGGACAAGGCCACAATGCAGTGCCCCGGCGGTCGGAGGATCGTCTGTCGGCAGCCGAGGACCGGGCGCCGAAATCCTTCAAGGCGATCCTGATGGAGGCTTCGGCCCGGTTCGTCCTCCTGCCGCCCGAGCAGGTGGACCAGGAAATCGAGAGCCTGCAGCGGTCCGTATGCCGGTTCCTCGGGCTTGAGCGCTCAACGGTCTGGCAGATGCCCGCCAACGAAAAGGACTGCTGGCGCCTCACCCACATCTACCAGCATCCGGAATTCGCTTCGCTGGTGCAGAATTCCAATGGCGAGATCCTGCCGAAGGGCGGCTGGGACCTCCTGCAGCCGGAGACGCCCGCCTATCTCAGGGTGGCGGAAATCAGTGTCTTCTTCCCCTGGGCCGCCCGCAAGGTCGCCCGGGGTGAAACCGTCGTGATCAATTCGCTCGCGGAACTGCCCAAGGTCGCCAAGCACGACTTGACCTTCTTCCTGCAGTCCGGCGATCGATCCATCGTGGCGTTTCCCCTGCACGAGGGGAAGCAGGTGATCGCCTTCGTCAGCTTCTCCATGGTCAGCGCCGAACGTCCGTGGACCCGGATCGTCATCGAGGATCTCGCCCTGATCTCCCAGATCCTGGCCAACGCCATCGTGCGCAAGCGCGCCGACCTGATCCTGCGCCAGAGCGAGGCGCGCCTGAACCTGGCGGCCGCCTCCGCCCGGGTCGGGCTGTGGAGCATCGAGTCCTGCACCAAGAAAATGTGGGCCAATGACATCTGCTATGGGATCTTCGGCGTACCCCCGGGGGAGGAGCTGACCTGGGACCGCTTCATGGGCCTCATCCACCCCCAGGACCGCCCCGGGGTGGAGGTCGCCTACCAGGCCTCGGCGGACGGCATGGAGGTCCTGATCGAATACCGGTTCGCCGGCGCCGACGGCAGGGTCCGCTGGTGCGCGTCCCGGGGGCGGCAGCACTTCGATGGGTCCGGACAGCCGGACTACCTGATGGGCGTCACCCTCGACATCACCGAACGCAAGGAGAAGGACCTGGCGCTCAGTGAGCATCTGGAGGAGATCCGCCGGCTCCGGGACCACTACCAGGCGGAGACGATGGCCCTGCGCGACGAGGTCGAGGCCATCCAGCCGTCCGAAGAACTGCTCGGCAGCAGTGCCGCCATCCAGAAGGTCAAGCTGGCCATCGACCAGGTGGCGCCCCTGGAAGCCACCGTGCTGGTCCAGGGCGAGACCGGCACCGGCAAGAACCTCGTGGCGGCCGCCATCCACTGCCGGAGTCCGCGCCGCGGCCGTCCCATGGTCACGGTGAGCTGCGGCGCGCTCCCGGCCAACCTGATTGAATCCGAGCTGTTCGGACGGGACCCGGGAGCCGTCGGCGGCGCGGACCAGGTTCGCCCGGGGCGCTTCGAGGTCGCCGATGGTTCGACCCTCTACCTCGACGAGATCGGCGAACTGCCGCTCGGACTCCAGGCCAAGCTGCTCCGGGTCCTCCAGACCGGCGAATTCGAGCGCCTGGGGTCCTCCAGGACCCTCCGGGCCGATGTTCGGATCATCGCATCCACAACCCTGGACCTGGGGCTTGAGGCCCGCGAGGGGCGGTTCCGCTCCGACCTGTTCTACCGGCTCAACGTCTTCCCCATCACCCTGCCGACCCTGGGCGAGCGGCGGGAGGACATCCCCCTGCTGGCCCAGACGCTGGCGGAAAGATTTTCCCGGAGGTTCAGGAGGTCCGCCTGCAGCCTCTCGCCGGCCTCGCTGCAACGGCTTAAGGACCATCCCTGGCCCGGGAACGTGCGGGAGCTGGAAAACCTGATCGAGCGCTCGGTCATCCTCTCCAGCGGCCCGGTGCTGCAGTTGGCCGGGTTCGGCGAAGCCCAGGGCGCGCCCCCCGCGCCGGAGGAGCCCTGGGTGGAGCCGGCCGCCGCGCTGGCCCTGGGAGCCCCCACGCCCGGGAATCCGGCGAAGACCCTCGAGGAGGTCGAACGCGAGCACATCCTCGCTACCCTCCAGGCCCTCTGGTGGCGGGTGGAGGGGCCGAACGGCGCGGCCGAAGCGCTGGGGCTCAACCCGAGCACCCTCCGGGCGCGCATGCGCAAGCTGGGCATCCGCCGCGAAAAGAAATGGCAGCCGGCCCTGGCCACGGCGGGGGGTCCCTGGGCCCTGACCGGCCCAGGCGCCGGCAGGTGAGGCGGGCCTGAACCTCGCACGGGCGGCGGTGCCGCAGGCGCGGCCTGCAGCATGGGGCGGCTTCCGCCCTGGGGGCGGGGCGCTCCGGATCTGGTTGGATCTGCCGATGGGGGCGGGCCGTCACTGCTTCAGGTAGTCGAACGTCTCGATCTTGGCCGAGACCTGCTTGGCGGGGATCTGGACCAGGAGCCGCGCCGCGTACTGGGGGCCCCCCTGCACCTGGCCGTAGTCCACCTTGCCCTGGACCGGGTCGCCCTGGAGGGTGGTGGTGAAGGCGTAGCGCACCGCCGCCCGGGTCTCCCGGTCGAACCAGAACGTCGCGGCATCGCCGGGGTTCAGGAAGCCGCTGCCGGTGACCTGGGCGGTCCCGTCCTGGGCCTGGGTGGTCCGGGCCTTGGCGAGGAAATCCATCATGTTGCCGGGCGTGGGCGACAGGTAGCGCTTGACCACCTCGGCCAGGTCCTCGGCCCAGTCCTTGGCCGCCGCCAGCTTCTTGGCCTTGATCCGCTTGCCCAGGCCTTTGGGCTCCGCCGCGGGCGGGGCGGCGAGCACGGTCTTCTGCAGATTGCCGTCCAGGTCGAAGCGCAGCTGATAGACGGTCGGCGCCTGGATCTCGCCCTTGACGGTGGGCTCGATCCGCATCTTCCAGCTGTACTGGCGCAGCAGCGCGGCGTTCTGCCTGGCGTTCGCCGCGTACTGGTCCGCCTGCTGACCCGGCGGTGGGGCCTGGGCCCGCAGGGCCCCGGCCGCGGGGAACAGCAGCGTCGCCGCCCCGAGGCAGGTCATGTTGCGGAAAAGGGTGTGCACGTCCATCTTTCGCCTCCAGTGCTGTCTTCCATGAGCCGCAGGGCTCAGTCCTTGATGCCCCGCACCTCGTCCAGCCGCTGCCGGAACCCCTTGGCCCAGTACGTGACGATGGATTCCAGGTCCTTCCAAGTGACGTCCGCGCCCTGCTTGAGCTGCCGGTCGCCCTTGCGGGTGGCGACCGCCGCGGCCACGCGCTTGCCGCCGTTGTCGAGCACCTCCATCTCGGCGCTCATCTCCGCCACCACCTTGCTGTTGCCCGTGGCCTTCCGGGTGAGGTTGGCCACCGCCTTGAGCGGGACGAAGTCGGTCACCTTGAGGGAGGGCTTGACCATCTGCACGCCCGAAATGGCGGCCCTGACCCGCAGCACATCGGGCCCCGGCGCGTCGACCAGCTGGTACTCGGGTTCCAGCGCGGCCTTGAAGGCCATGACGAAACTGTCCGCCATGCGCTTCAGGGCATCGGGCTGCACCCCCCGGTAGCCGGGGTTGGGCACCGGGAAGACCTCCACCGGGTCGAACATGACCTTGGCGCAGGACCGGTAGTTCCCGGACCGGTCAAGGTAGAGCAGGAGGCCCTTGCGGTCGCCGGCGGGCTTCAGCTGCCCGTAGTCCTTGAGGAATCCGGAGGGTTGCAGGGCTTCGGCGGGTTCCTCCTGGGACTGCCCGGCCTCCTGGCCACGGGCCGGAAGGGCGCCCGGCCCCAAGGCCAGGGCGGTGGCCAGGGCCGCCGCCGCGGCCACCCGGAGGTGCCGGGGGGCGGGCTGCCGGTCCGGCCATGAAAGCTGGAAAAGGAAACGGGGTGCGGTTTCGCTCACGGCGGAATGCCCTCCTGCTCAGGTGTCCGGGAATGCATGGGGAGAAGCCAGGATTGAAAAATAGCGTGAAGCGCCGGAATTCCACAGGGCCGCGCGCGGCCTGCGGAAACCACGAAATAGCGCGGGCCGCAAGCCTGATCCGCCATATCTGCCGACCTCCGGCCGCGGCCGAGGCCCATGTTCCATCGGCTGCAGGCGGCAGACGCCCAACGTTGCGCGGAGATCAGGTGCTAGTACGGTTGGCTGAACAGGAAACCCCATCAACCCCGAAGGAGAAGGCATGACCGTACGTGCAAGCCAGGGCCTGACGCTTTCCTTGGCGGCCCTGGTCGCGATCCCAATTGCGGCCCAAGCCGCCGACCAGACCGCCAAGGACCTGGAACTGGCCAAGAAACTGGCGAATCCGATCGCCTCGCTGATCAGCGTGCCGCTGCAGTACAACAGCGACCACAACGGCGGAGCGTTCAGCGGGGCCAGGGTCGAGAAGCTGAACCTCCAGCCGGTGGTTCCCTTCCCGCTGAACGACAGCTGGAACCTGATAACCCGGACCATCGTGCCCGTCGTGGACCAGAGGGGTTTCCCGGGCGACGCCTTGAACCAGTCGGGGGTGGGGGACATCACGGCCAGCCAGTTCTTCTCTCCCAAGACCAAGACCGCGGGCGGCTGGATCTGGGGCGCGGGCCCGGTCGAGTACCTGCCGGCGGCCTCGGACAAGGCCCTCGGCGGGGGGAAGTGGGGTCTGGGGCCGACCGCGGTGGCGCTGAGGCAGAGCGGCCCATGGACCGTCGGCATGCTCGCCAACCAGATCTGGTCGGTGGCCGGCGACGCCGACCGCGGGGACATCAATTCGAGCTACTTTCAGCCCTTCCTCAGCTACATCACCCGGACCAAGACAACCTTCGGCACCTCGGTCGAGGCCTCCTACGACTGGCGGACCCGAGCCTGGACCGTTCCCGTGGTCGCCTCGGTCTCCCAGCTGTTCAAGGTGGGCCCCCAGATCCTCCAGCTGCAGCTGGCGGCCAAGTACTGGGCGGATTCACCGGCGAACGGCCCGGCCGGCTGGGGCTTCCGGAGCCAGCTGACGTTCCTGTTCCCGAAGTAGAACCTAGCCCACGCTGTAGTCCAGGATCTCGATCCCGGGGAGCCGCCAGGTCTTGTCGAAGACCGGGGCCCCCGGGCCGTAGAAGCGGAAGACCAGGAAGAAATCCCGGCCGGCCGAGGGCAGCCAGTTGGCTTCATAGCCCCGTGGCACCTTGTCCCCGGCGAAGATATCCACCGAGCCGTCCGCGTTGCGCCTGAGCTTGGACTTGGCGCAGGAGTCGATCCCGGCGCGGTCCAGGGGGTTGGGGATGAAGCTCTTGGTCTCCAGGCTGTACATGATCAGCGACCAGGACTTCTCCACCGGCACGTCGGCCGGGACCCGGAGCCGGTAGGTGCGCTGGCCCGACAGCAGTTCGCCGAGGGTATCGCGCAGGCCCATCAGGTTGAGCTGGCCGCCGCCCAGGTGCCTGGGCAGGTAGTTCGCCCAGAAGAAGGGGGCGATGGCGCGCTCGTAGGTCCAGACGCCACCTGCGGTCTCGAAGGACCAGTCCTGCCCCGTCTTCCTGAACAGCTCCGGGTTCATGTTCATCCACTGGCTGTCCTGCCACCAGGGCACCAGGGCCTGGCCCGGCGTGAGGAAGCCTTGCTGCATGATCTGGAAGGCATCCTGGATGGCCGCCTCCAGCAGCCTCCGGGTACGGGCGTCCGGCTGGAACGGCCTGCCCTTCTCGATGCCCAGGGTCGCCAGCATGCCGATCATCACCCGGTCCCTTGGCCTGAGCGGCTCATCATTCACGAACCGGGCCAGCTTCTCGAACCAGCTGCAGTCGTAGACCGGCAGGGAGTGCCAGGAGCGGTCCCAGCCGTCGATGACGCGGGTGGGCCTGGGCCGGGCCAGTTCCGCGAGCGGCCAGGTCCGGGTCTTCCTGGCCAGGGTGATGGCCCCCTCCATGGTCCCTTCCGGACCCACCACCACCGGGCGGAACACCATCGTCCCCCGGTAGCCCTGCATGGGCACTTCGAAAAAGCCGGCCGGGACCTCGCCCGGCCAGCCCGGCGGGAGCAGCAGGTAACGCCCCCCCGCGCCGGCGTCCGGGCCTTCCGCCCCGACCATGGTCACCGGCGCCTGCCAGTTGTCGCAGATCTCCCCGATGATCGCGTAGTCGCCGTCGCTGGCTGGGACTTCGATCACCAGCGGGCCCCCGGAGAGATCATAAGCGATGCACGCATAGTTCACCTGGCAGCTGGCCGTCAGCACCTGGTGCCGGGCGGCCAGCGGCCGGCTCATCACGACCACGTCGCCCGGCACCATGCCGAGATCCCTGGCCAGGGATTCCCGGAAGAACATGTCGCTCAGGACCGGCATCGACCAGAGCACGGCCTCGACCGCCCTCTGGTGCAGGAGCCGGTCATGGGCGTGGGGGGGCCTGGCGGGCCTCCTGCGGACCTGGGGCGTGGCGGTCATGCTGGGTTCTCCTCCGGGGGATCCGGGTCCATCCGGGCCCGCCTACAGGTGCAGCACCAGGGCGCTGAAGGCGAAGCAGCCCAGCACGGTCAGCAGCACGGCGATGACGAAGGCGATGCTGGTGCTGTTGCGCAGGCCCATCCGCCGGAGGCGGAGCAGCGCGAGGGTGTGCTGGACCGTGGCCGACAGCAGGCTGACGGTGCCCAGCAGCACCAGGAAGTAGGCGATGCTGTTGATCCCCAGCGTGCGTTCCTGGAACAGGCCTTTGACCTCGATGGACTTCACCGCGTCGCCAAGCTTGCCCAGGGTGAAGCCGAAGCTGATCATGGACAGGGCGGTGCGGATCCAGGCCTGGAGTGTGCGTTCGCAGGCCAGGAAGCTGCGGTCCATGGCGAGGTCGGTGCGTTCGTGGGCGAGGCGGGTGTTGGCGTCCAGCTGGGAAACGTCCGGCCGGCTGCCACCGACTCCCAGCAGCATCTGGGCGATCTCCCGCCAGCGCCCCGCCTTGGGGGCAGCACCGCCGCTGGCCGGGGTCTCGTCGATCGGGGGAAGGGGGGTTTCGGGGCTCATGGCTTGGCAGGGCCTCCTTGGTGGCTGCGCAGGGCCCGGTTGGCCAGGCCCCGCACCAGCAGGTATGGGATCAGGGCCACCAGGGCCGCGGTGAGCGCCGCCTGGAGCGGCCGGAACCCGTGGATGGCGAGGTACTGGTAGACCAGGTCGAGCAGGACGGCGACGACGAAGACCTTGCCGATGCCCTTCCAGCCGTCCTTGACCAGGGCCCGCCGGTCCCCCGGGGCGGTGAACAGGGCCCAGGCGAACGGCTTGGCACCCCCGCGCGCGTCCCGCCGGCCGTCGCGGAGCGCGAAGAATACCGCCACCGCCGGCTGCAGCAGCAACCGGAACTTCATGGGGCCGTCGATCCGCCCGATCATTTCCTGTACGAATTGCGTGGGATCCACGAACATCCGTTCCTCCTTGTCATGCGGTTGAAATCATTCCCCGAGCCCCCGGCCGCCCTGCCAGGGCCAGCGGCCCTCGATCTCCACTTCCAGGCTCCAGCCCAGGAAGGTCCGGACCGCCACCAGCGCCGCCAGCACGCCGATGTTGCGCAGGGTCAGGTCCAGCGCCACGGTGCGGATGATGTCGGCGGCCACCAGCAGTTCCAGTCCCACCAGCAGGGCCTTGCCCAGGATGCTCCGGTAGTGGCCGTAGCCCTCCAGGATGCCGCGGCGGGAATGGGCCAGCCAGCGCACCGTCCCGAACAGGATGAAGACCACCATGACGGCCACGGCCAGGATTTCGATGCCCTGGGCGGTCCATTCGATCCATTCCTTGACGGCTGCCATGGTCATCCTCCTGGGGGCGGGGCGGGTGGTTTCATGAGGGGAACCCCTGGCGGATCCGGCGCGAAAACCCGGCATCCCGGTCCGCGGCCTGGGCCAGAGCATTGATCAGGCTGCGCCGCTGGAGTTCCGGAAACACCAGCCCGCCGCGCAGCTTGCCGCGCTCCGCCAGGTACTCCGGGACATGGCCGCTGAGCAGGATCTTCCAGGAGAACGGCAGGTGGCCGGGGTTGATCCGGGTGTTCATCCATATGCTGCTGGTGCAGTTGGTGGTGAGCGTGTTGTAGAAGCGGGGGTGCTCCCTGAGATCGTTGAGCTCGCGGACATACTCCAGGAACAGCCGGCGGGCGTCGACGGCCGGTCCCCGCAGGGGGTAGAGGTGGACCTGCTCGGGCGGGTCCTTGCGGTAGGTGGTGCGGACCCGCAGCACGTCCCGCTCGTCCGCGGCCAGGTAGAACAGTTCGTACTGCCGGAAGAGCCCCTTGAAGGACGAATAGGCCTCGCCCCGGGGCTTGCGCGCCTCGATGGAGAAGGCCAGGTGCTCCCCGCCGGCGAAGCCGAAGGTCAGGAAGATGTGGGCGATGTCCGGGCCCATCCAGTAGGAGGCCACCAGGTCCACGGAATCCAGCGCGCGCAGGTCGTAGGTCCGGTCGTAGTAGGCGGGGGTGAAGTCGGTCTCGGTGCGGTAGTCGAAGTTGCGGACCCGGTGCACGGTGACCAGGTCGCCGGCCACCGTGGCGTAGGCGGCCACGGCGGTCTCGGCCTGCCAGGGCCGGTCGTTGGAGGGCCGCTGGCAGGCCCAGGCCGCCAGCGCCAGGCAGAACAGGCCGGCATGGCCCAGGCAGGCCCGCCGGCGCGTCCCGGCCGGGATGAACCCCGCCAGCGCCGCCAGGGCGGCGAGGGCGAAGGCGCCGGCGAGGCCGGTGCGCAGGGCGGGCCGGGCGTAGCTGAGCAGGCCCAGGGCCAGGGTGCCCCACAGGGCGGTGCCGAGCATGAGCAGCCAGGCCAGGGCCAGAGCCGCCCCGCGCAGCGCCGCACGGAGGCGGGTGCGGGCGCAGGGGCGGGTCCTCGGCGGCATGGCGCGGTCCCTCATGGGGTCCATCCTGGACTGGGTGGGTTGCGCATCCGGCCGCAGCCTCCTACGTGGCCACCAGCTGGACCGCCGGCGGATTCCAGCGGCCGTCCAGGGCTTCGGCCTTGGGCGCATACAGGCGCAGGGTGACGGCCAACTCCCCCTCGGCCGGCGACGGCAGCCAGTTGGCTTCCTTCTCGGCGCCGGGGGAATCGGCCTGCATATAGAGGTCGAGCGAGCCGTCCGGATTGTAGCGCAGCGGATCCCGGTCGCCGATGGCGAACCGGTCGAGCCGGTTGGCCCTGTGGAAACCCTGGTGGTCATACATGGTGAGCGACCAGAAGGCCTCCACCGGCGGCAGCTCCGCCTTGGAGAAGTGCAGGACATAGCGGTTGCTGCCCAGCAGCGGCCGACCCTCGGCGTCCCCCACGCACATCGGGTAGACGGCGTCCTCGGGCTGGTTGGCGCCCAGCCCCACCATCGCGATGATGGCCCGCTTCAGGTAGTAGTTGCCGAAGACCCCCATGGTGTCGGTGTTCATTTGCCAGCCGTTGACCACCCGGGCCAGGGTCGGCAGCTTGGCCTTCATGAGCGCCAGGCCGTCCGTCGTGGCCCTTTCCATGGCCGCCTGCACCACGGCCGGAGCCGCCTGGAACTCGAAGCTTTGCCCGGGCTCGAGGCCGATCCGCTTCAGCCTGGCGACCTGGGACCAGTCGGTGGTGTGCGGCGGGTTCACCTTCATCAGCTCGGCGCCATAGGCGAAGTACTTCGCCGCCGGCATGGTGTCTACCTGGATCATCGGCGGGGTCTTCATGTCCACGCTGGGGTCCGGGGTGTAGGCGGGCGCGGGGACCTGGCCGCCCCAGCAGGAGAGCGGAGTGACCTTGAAGCCGTCCTGGACCTGGGCGACGGCGGCGTAGTCCGCCGGGCCGTTGGTCTGGGTGCGGCCGATGACCCAGACGTAGGGGGTGGGCGCGTCCACCTGCTGCACTCCGGCGGGCAGCTGGCCGGTCCAGCCCCGGGGGACCAGGGCGAAATGCCCCGGCCCAGTGCCGCTGGTGCGCTTGCCCGGGGAGGCGAACACATCCGACCACATGTCCAGCGCGGGCAGCAGGTAGTAGCGACCCTCAGTATCGGGCGCGGAAATGATCAGCGGTTCCCGGGTCAAGTTCAGCCAGGCAATGGAGTACAGGGTGTCGAAGTTGGGCCGCACCACCTCGTGGAAGCCTGCGGGCGGATAGGCGCGCATGTGGTGGAAGGTGTTTTCGGGCCCCATGCCCGGTTTCATCCCGGGCGGCACGTTGGACATCACCCGCCGGGTGAGGTCCATGAGCACGAGGGGATAGAGAAAGTGGTAGGCTTCCCGCGCGATGTCGTCAGCCTCTCGTGCGGACAGGGCGCCACTTGGAAATGCGGTCGTCATGGGGGTCTCCTTGTGGGTGGGTTGGCTGGTGAAGCTTGCATTGTCCGGGTTGCACGGGCCCGCGCAAGGACCGGTGGAATCCGTCTTATCCTGCGGCTGGGCGTCATCGGGCGCCGCCCATGCCCTGGTGGTCCGCGGCCATGGCCAGCGCCCGTTCCACCGGGTCGGGGTAGTTGCGCGCCACCGCCAGGTCCAGGCTTTCCAGCTGCTGCCTGAGCTCCCCCGCTCGCGTGGCCGGCAGGCGCTCCAGCAGGTCCACCAGCAGGGCCCGCAACCGGCGCACGATCTGGATGCTGCCGGCGCCACAGTCGCGGATCTCGCTGAGCGCCAGGCGCACATAGTCCTCCCAGGCGGGATCCGGGAAGGTGAGCCGGACCTCGCCCTGGGGGTCCAGGACGCGGCCGCCGCCGAGGCGGCGGCCGCCGATCCTGGCCAGCAGGGCATGCAGGTGGTCGAGGCAGGCCACGGCGGTGGTGGGGTCATTGATGGCCGGGGAAAGGGCCTTGATGGCGATGTCGACGATGATCCTGAACACCTGGCCCAGATCCCGGCCGGGGTTGCGCTCCAGGGCGAAGGCCACGCCCTGCGCCAACTCTTCCGGCGCCAGGGCCGCCCCGCCCCGGTGGACCCGGAACAGAGGATCCCCGGCAGGCACGAACGCGCCCACCTGGGGGACCAGGCGGAGGGTGCACTGGTGCCTCAGCGCCGTCCGGGCCAGCGCCTCGGCGTCGAAGCCGGCGAGGATCCCCGAGGGCCCCCGGTGAAGGATGATCCGGAGCGGCGCCCCCCAGTCCGCCGGCTCCGGCGCCGGTCCATCGGCGGCCCCGTCCACCATGGGCGCCGGGTAGCGTTCCCGGATCAGCGCCAGGCCGGCTTCCGCCATCCTGGCGCACTGGCTCACCGGGCGCAGCGACTTGCCCATGTGGTCGATGAAGAACAGGAACCAGCCGGTGCTGGCCACGGTGAGCAGGACCGCGACCGCCATGACCAGTTGCGGGACCGGCTCGGCCACCCGGCCCTGGGCCGAAACGGCGAACAAATAGGTGAACATGAACACCGAGAGGGTCGCCTTGATCACCCGGCCGCGGAACGCGGCGGCGATGATCCGCGGAGTCAGCTGCCCCACGGCGATCTGGAGGGCGATGAGCAGCATGGACATCAGGAAGATGATGAAAGTGAGCATGGCGGCGCTCACCGAGCCGAGGATGGCCCGGGCGCCGTCCAGGGAGTAGGCCAGCAGCCGCCAGTGGGCGCGCTGGTCGAAGTCCAGGACCAGCCGGTGGCAGACCAGGCCCAGGAGGCCGGAGATCACCGGGGCCAGCCAAAGCGAGTCCACCACCTGCTCGTGGATTCGCTGCCGCCGTTGCCAAGCCATGGCCATGCCCACCTCCACCCCCCGGGGCCGCTGCCAGGGCCCCATGCCGGTTTCCAGATGCCGCGCCGGCATGATCCCCCGCCCCGGAGATCACTCCGTTTGAAGCGCTACCAGGTCACGCCCAGGCCGACCAGCAGGCCGCCCATCATCAGGTTCAGCTCGTTTTCGGAATTGTTTTGACCGTTGAATTTGTAGCCAAGGCGCCGGTAGCCGAAGCGGCCAGCCACGTGGTCGGTGAACTGGTACTGGATCTCGGGCTGCATTTCGTAGACCAGCTTGGAATCGCCGCCGCCGCCGATGCCGAGCATCGGATTGAAGCGCAAGCCGTCGATCCTTGAGGGGAAGATCGGCAGGCTGGGGCGGACGAGCAGCATCGGGTCCTTCAGGTTGGTGGTCTTGGAGAAGGTTCCCACCTGGTCGATGGTGAGGGCGTTGTCCACCCGGGTGTAGCGCATTCCGATCAGGAGGTCGAAGGTCTGCTTGGGCGCCCAGCCGTCCACCTGCATGCCAACGGCGAATTCGCCGACGGTGATCTTCGATTCGAACTTGCCGCCCGCCGGGGCGCCGGTGATCTGGATCTTGCTGCTGCTCAAGTCGAAATAATCGGCTTGGGCGAACATCAGCAGCCTGCCCTTCTGGGCGATGGCGAGCATGGAGCCGGCCATGTCGACCTTCTCTACGATATCGCCGAACTTCTTGTTGAAATCCACCTGCGTGCTGTTCACCCTGGCATCACCCTCCAGCCCGGTGGCCCAGGCGTAAGGAGTGACCTCGAACTGCCAGTCCGGCGTACTCGCCGCCGAGGCGACCTGCGCCGTCGCCAGCAAGGCCGCAAGGGACATCACAACGGTCCTTGGATTCATGTCAGCACACTCCTCTTCTGGGTTGACCAGCCTGCATGGGCAAACCCTTCTTTAGAAAATCTGCAACTTGCTCACACATTCTGGATGTTTAATTTATCAACCACTTGGATCACCCTTAGAAGTTATTACGTTTCCAACCCTTGTCAACGCCTGAAAACATCCGTCAAATAGTGCGGGTTATGCGCGCGAACCTCATCACTGTGACGCCGGCAAGATGCTCCACCCGGGGCCGCCAAAAGATGACCCCAAACCTAACCTTTCAGTTGGTTCTCAATTATTGGGAAGACAAGGCCTAGCCATCCACCAACGCCCCGTTCGCGACGACTGGCAGGAGCTTCCGGGGAAGGGTCGATGGGCCGAACGGGGGGTCAGAATCCTGGCCAGCAGCATTGAGCCAGGAAAAATTAGCGACTTCTGCAATTAGGGTTCGACATTGGCCACGGCTGACTTTAGGATCCATCAGACAAGCCAATCACAGCCGAGGGCAGCATGGGTCAACCTCCTCCCCAACAAGAGTATAAAAAAAGCATAGACCACTCAGGGGAGTCCATCAGGTCGGCTTTGATTTTCTGCCTTCCCTATCTGTGTTTCTTTTTTATACTTGTTATATTTAACTTCTGGTATGAACCTCGTTATTGGCATATAAAGCCATCCATCCAAGGCTTGGCTTTGAATGCCATTCAGGTGGTACCCTTGATCACTGCCTCGCTTATCATCGGATATCGGCTCAATGCCATTTGTTCAAAGTCAAGGCAACGGATGATGAGTTGGATCTTCGTTTCAGCCGCGTGTTTCGGAGGCTACGAAGCAATTATAACGGCAATAAGAATCACATTTATAACAATTAATATGCCTCATTTTTCTGGTTTATTTATTATTATGGCGGCTATTTTAAGTTTTCTCCTCACCACTGTTGTGAGCATCGTCGCGAACCTGATCACCAGTCTCGCGATCTCCCGCAGCATGAACACACCAGCCGCTTGAGGCAGGGATTACCAGGTGGCCCTTCCCCAGATCGTCGGGCGCTTCCACTAGGTTGAACGGGACATTTCCCTGGCTGGGGGCGACACTGATCACTTCTTCGTTTCAAGGATGACCCCGACCTTTCAGGCGGTCTGCATATTTGGGGGAAGACCAGGGAATCTGTCATTTGTGAGGATCACACATGGACCCTTGCCCAAAAATTGTCGGTAATGCCCAGGTTATTTTCTATACCGCTATCGATTTTCGTCATCACTACACCGGAAATACCAAACACACGGTTAATCTCGCTGTTGTTGGTCCTGTGGCAAGGCTTGCTGTTTGCAAATACAACGATGGCGATGGATTCTATCTATTCGGTTGTGATGAAAAATGGAACGTGATTACTGATACCTGGCATGAATCCATCGGTGATGCTCAAGGTCAGGCAGAGTTCGAATATGAGGGAAGCAAGCAGACTTGGCTTCAATCGCAGTAATCTCGGAGGCTGTGTCGATCCGCTTCCACATCGTCAAGGACACGATACGAACCACCAGCACCCCGCCTCAGTGTCTAGGAGCGCTATAGGCTTCAGGGGACTCGGGTGGGGTGTTGCCCTGCATGGACCCTGGCGCACCTCTAGGGGTATCAGGCGCCTCCCTGCACGTCTGCGGTTAAGCCATGGACTATACTCGGTCAATCCCCTTGCCCTTGGAGTCCCAGTGCTGGTCAAGTCCTTCACTTTTGCGCTTTTGCTTCAGGTCCTCATGCCTGCTGCCCTGCTGGGGAACGACGGCGCCGCTGGGGTCGCCCAAGCACCGCAGATTCGCCAGTCAGCCCCTGTTCCGCCTCCGACTTCAGCAGAACCAATACCACAACCTTCGATGCGCCCAATGAAGCAGGTCAGCCTGGAGACCCTTCGTGCTGCCGTCCGTGCCCAAGAAGCACCCAACACTCCCTCACTGACCAAGGCTTGGGAATTCTACAAAAAATTTCAGGGAAGTTGGAAGCCGAAGGCTCCTAAACCAGCACCGGATGATTTGGCTACCTTCGATGCGTTCAAGACGGAGCAGGAAAAGATCCCTCTGCCTGACTGGTTTGTTCAACTTGAGGAAAAGGAGGGAAAGCCTGTTCCCATTTCCATGAGCTTTGATCCGTCCTCTCCAGACTTCTCGAAATTTCGGCAAAACGAGGAAACGCAGCACATTAAAACGCTTGGCATCATATATCTCACAGAACACGAGTTGGATCGAAAGGGTGCAGCCGAAAAGGGCGCAACGACCATCTCGATCCTCATCACTCGCACGTATTTTGACCATGAGCTTCACGCGCTCTTTGCGAGGTTCCTCGCTGATGCCAAGGTGCCAGCCATTGCCATGCAAGAGGCGATCTTGGGCATCTATCTCAACCCAGCACCAACTCGCCAGGACCTCGAATTCGCCGCCTTCGTCATGTTGCCAGCGGCTAGCAAGGATGGTTGGGGAGCAGTCCAGACAGTTCTGCGAGAGGCAGCAAGCAAACCTGAGGATGCCGAAGTTGTCATTCAGAAATGGGGATCAAAACTCCAGAAGGGAGACCTCAAGTTCATAAATGTTCCGGGTCCAAAATAGGTTTTCTTCTTTGGAAGGGTAATACTCTTCATTACTTGGCAGTCTCCCCCTGGTAATTCCCAGTCCCGCCTCTGGGAGTGAGAACCCCTTACAGACCCTCCCGGTGCCGGGCGGGGTGGTCCACTTACCGGTCACCCTGGACAAGGCACCCAGTCGCAAACGTCAAGGATCGCTTCAGTGGCTTTCCCCATGCCCATCACCGCCTGGGACCGGTTCAACCTCTCCTGAGCCATCCCAGCGCAACCGTCGGGTGCTGCCTTCATGGACCGGTCGACTTCGGTTCGAATGTAGAGCACCCCTACCGCTTCCCAGGATGAGCCAGGGGCGACCGCGAAATACCCGCCCGGGTCGGGGGTGGGTGTGCCGGTCATCCAATAGCAACCCGAGCCAGTCGTTTTGAAGTTCGATTCCAGCTAGATCTAATACTGGTGCGGTTTTCGTGATATAATTCTTGCACCCCTATTGCACCCGCGAGGGTGAATCGGAGGTGGAATCCAACCAAAAACCCTGCGGGGAGTTCAGGTCTTAAACAACTCGGCTGGATAGTGAAAAGCCCCGTCAGCACTACGCATCGGGGGCTGTTCATCGAGAGGATCTGGTGGTCCCGGCGCGACTCGAACGCGCGACCTTCCGCTTAGGAGGCTAAGTTTCTGGCTCTGAAACACATTGGCAGCGCGGATTTCCAAAGGATTCTCTCGGGTTGGGGCGCTATTGTGCCCTCCTTCATCATCCCGAACACTTGCCCAGCCTCCGCATCCTGCGGAGCCACCATGGCAAGCAACCATTCCGGACTGTCCAAGGTTGGAGAGTTCTGGCACTACTCCCTGAAGGTCAATGGCGAACGACTTCACGGGTCCACCAAGGCCAAGGATCTGCCGACCGCCCGGCGAGTGCTGGAGGAAAAGCGCCGTCAACTCCTTGAAGGCCAGTGTGGAAAGGGCAAGGTTCCGTTCCTGAGCGATGTTCGCAAGGAGTGGCTTGAAGTCAATCGGGCCGTCCATAGCCCGAAGCACTGGCAGGATGTGGAATCGGTTACGAGAAACTGGATTCTTCCTGACCTGGGATCGCGGCGGGTGGATAAGGTGACGACCGGAGATGTCCAGGCGCTTCGGACGAAGATGTTGGAGGCCGGGAGGTCGCCAGTCACCTCCAATGACATGCTGAAGATCCTGAAGCTACTTCTCAACTTTGCCGTCAAGCGCGGCCACCTGAAACAGATTTCAGCCCAATTCGAGTTCCAGCGGGTACAGAAGAAACCACGTCCAACCCTCTCTTATCCGAACGTGAAGACGTTCCTGGATGCCGTTGATGCTGAGGCGAGGAATCCTCACGTCCGGGTCATGCTCCGCGTCATGGTCGGACTTGGGCTTCGGGAGTCTGAAGCCCTCGGGATGAGGTGGGAGTGGTTCGATCCTCAGGGCTTCAATTACACGGTCGGGAAGGCAAAGGGCAAGGAAGCGCGTGTTCTTCCAGTTCCGGCTTGGCTCTGGGCCTCCATCCACTCAATGCCGAAGATGACCAGTCCATGGGTGTTCCCTGCCGAAGATGGCAAACCGCACCGGGCCCAGTTCTGCCGGAAGACACTCCAGCGGGTTTGCGTGAAGCTCGGACTCGGAAACCTGACCCAGCATCGGCTCAGAGCCACCTTTGCCACCCTTCACGCCGGATCCGGAACGCCCATCACGGAAATTCAAGGAATGCTGGGCCACAAGAACATCCAGACGACGATGATTTACGTTGAGCAGAGCTTGGAGACCAAGCGCCGGGCCCAGGACAACCTCAGCCACCAACTCGGTCTCGAATGATCCATTCAACGTCCAATAGGAATAATTCGACCAAATCCAAGAATACCAAAAGAGAGATGGAAGTTTGCTCAGGAAGAATAGTGATGAAAGTTTGCTTCCGAGTAAGAGAGATGAAATTAACTTCCATAGAGATACAGAATATCTGTATTATTTATGCTTTATTAAACACTTCAGCATTACTGTACGAAATTACTAAAATGACTGGGATATTGACTCGCCTATTTGCCTTATTTTTCAATGGTTTTTGGGATTTTACGAATTAATGGTAAATATACGCGCAACCTCATTTTCTCGGTAGACAGGCACTCTAAAAATGTCATAATTATGGAGTGGCGCATCATCCAGGTGATCCCATACCCGGGAAATCGCTGCACAGGGATGCAATCAACCAGCACAACTCGTAGCCCATCCGAAAGGTTGGGTTGCCAGAGCCATAGGAGGTCCACCAACTGAGACACTATCGCAATGCCAAAGCAGCACCTTGCCGTAAACGA
>Ga0316217_10001073_pt1 | contig 36921 bp, 31 predicted proteins | sample 1anoAmetaG_FD_203633 | JGI IMG/M metagenome (GOLD analysis project Ga0316217, IMG submission 203633) | Freshwater microbial communities from Trout Bog Lake, Wisconsin, USA - 1anoA | ecosystem: Environmental > Aquatic > Freshwater > Lake > Hypolimnion/Profundal zone | place: USA: Wisconsin...
CGGCTACCGGTTCGATCCGGTCATTCTGAACGCTAAGTTGCCGCTGGAATTCTTTGAAGCGCGCAATGCGCTGCGCATTGCGCAAGCTGAAGGCGCTGAGGCCTACGCGGGCACTACCTATCAACACGCCGTCCAGCTGATGAACCAGGCTGACCGGTATGCGACCGACAAGCACATTGACCGCAAGTCGCTGATTTCTGTGGCTCGCGAGGCTGTGCAGACTGCGGAAGATGCGCGCGCTATTGCGGTCAAGAAGCTGGACGAGAATCGCCTGGCAACTGAGCGTAGCGATGCCGCTATCGCTCAGGCCCAGACCCAGGCGGAAGCCGACAGCGCCCTGCGCCAGACGAAGCAGGCCCAATCCGACCAGGCCCGTGCCGAACTCGCCACCAGCCAGGCGCAGGCCCAGACCGCCATGGCCCAGGCCGATTCCAATCAGGCCAAAATCGATCTGGCCGCCAGCCAGACTGCGGTTTCGGCTGCGCAAGCCGACGCCGAGCAATCTCGTCTCGCCGCCCAGCAAGCTCAACTGGGCGCGCAGCAAGCGAACGCCGACAAGGCCGCTATGCGCGTAAGGCTCTCCGAGCAGTTGAACACCATCCTCCAGACTCGCGATAGCGCTCGCGGTCTTATTGTCAGCATGTCTGACGTCTTGTTCGATACCGGCAAGTATTCCCTGAAGCCGGGTGCACGGGAGAAGTTGGCAAAAGTTGCCGGCATTCTGCTTGCTTACCCTGGACTCAACATCGCAGTTGGCGGCTATACGGACAACGTCGGCGGCGACCAGATGAACCAGACGCTGTCTGAGAATCGAGCCGGATCGGTACGCACTTACCTCGTAGAGCAGGGCGTTTCGACCAACTCGGTTACAGCCCAAGGCTTCGGCAACACCTTGCCAGTGGCCTCCAACGGTGACTCCGCGGGTCGGCAGCAGAATCGGAGAGTCGAGCTTCTCGTCTCCGGTGAAGCGATCGGCAGCCCGGCAAACGCCATGACTGGAAGCCTGCGCTAAGCGGGCCGTAAGTGCAGAGACGGAGAATAGCCATGAAGGTAAGTGGAATCGCCAGCACGGCCATCCTGTCTTTGCTTCTCGCAATCGCTGCTCCTGCTTTCGCACAGCAGGAGCAGCGGGGCGAAAAGCAGGGTCATCCCGAAGCACAAGCGGGCCAGCACGAGCAGGCAAAGCCCGCAGCGAAGCCCGCACCGGCGCATGTTCAGCAGCAACGGCAGCAGCCCCAGCACACGCAGCAACCGAAGCGGCAGGAACAGGCCAAGCAGCCACAACACGCCCCGCCGCAGAAGCAGGCGGAGCAAAAGCAACGGCAGCAGCCTCAGCACGCGCAACAGCCGAAGCGGCAGCAACAGGCCAAGCAGCCACAACACGCCCCACCTGCAAGACAGCAGGATAAAAACTCGCAGTCCCAACGCGCCCAGCGAGGCAATACGCCGCCCCAACGCACGCAGGCGCAGGAGCGTGTTCAGCAAAGCTCATGGCAACAGCAGCGCGCTAAGAGCTGGGAATCTGACCATCGTACCTGGCAACAGCGCGGCGGCTACCATGGCTACCGCATTCCCAACGCCCGCTTTCGTGGGTACTTTGGGTCGGAGCATGGATTCCGCATCTACGGCCTCCCCTTCCTGGTTGTGAGGGGACATCCTCGCTTCCGCTATCGAGGCTATTGGTTCAGTCCGGTCGATCCGTGGCCTGAATCCTGGGCGAACAACTGGTACGACACGGATGACGTCTATATCACCTATACCGACAATGGCTACTACCTGTTTGATCGTGTACATCCCGAGTCTGGAATCGCGATCAGCATCTCGCTGTAGCCGCACCGGCCGCGGCTCCGGTAGAGGCCGCGGCAGACAATGGTCTTCTCGTTTAACTTCGGATTCGGAGGCTGAGACATGCTTGGAACCATATTGATCGTCATTTTGATCTTAGCGCTATGTGGCGCACTGCCCAGATGGTCGCACAGCCGAAATTGGGGCTATTATCCGGCCTCAGGACTAGGAGTGATCGTTTTCATCCTGATCATTCTCCTGCTGGTCGGCCGGATCTGAATCATGAACCCGTCATCGACATTGCCCTCTGCCGCAGCAGCCAGGGGTTGGCGACAACTCTCGGTTCGCGCGGCAGCCCTGCTTTTTGTCGTGCTCCTGTGCTGCGGTGGTTTATGCGCCTACTCCGTTCTGACCCATGAAGAGATCGTGGACCTGGTCTGGGCCGACAAGATCCGCCCCCTGCTGCTCCAGCGGTATCCGGGCCTGTCGGAAGAACAACTTAGGGTGGCCCATGGCTACGCCTATGGAGGCGCCGTCATCCAGGATCTTGGCTACTACCCGTTCGGCAGCAAGGAATTCAGCAACCTGACGCACTACGTCCGCACCGGAGACTTTGTTCGCGAGTTGCTGCTGGAGAGCCAGGATGCTAACGAGTACGCCTTCGCCCTGGGCGCGCTGTCGCACTATGCGTCGGATATCGCCGGCCACCCGGCGGTCAACCAGGCGGTTGCCATCGCGTACCCGAAGCTGCGCGCGAAGTTCGGCAAATCTATTCGCTACGCCCAGGACAAGACGGCCCACTTAAAGACGGAGTTTGGCTTCGACACAGTGCAGGTCGCAAGGAATCGATACGCCTCGCAGCAGTACCATGAGTTTATCGGATTCGAAGTGTCAAAGCCCTTGCTGGAGCGGGTCTTTCCGGTCGTTTATGGAGTGCCATTGGGAGCCGTGCTGGCCCACGAGGGACTCGCGGTCGGCTCGTATCGTTTTGCCATCAGCCGCCTGATTCCGCAAATGACCCAGGTCGCACTGCGTGCTCATAAGAAGGAACTGATGCACGAAACGCCGGACTTCGCCCGCCGCAAGTTCCTGTATCGCCTTTCGCGCTCCAGTTATGAGAGGAATTGGGGGAAGGACTACGTCAAGCCGGGCGCAGGCACGCGCATCCTGGCAGCGCTCCTGCGCTATATGCCGAAAGTCGGCCCCTTCAAGAAGTTGGCGTTCAATAGCCCGACGCCACAGACGGAAGATATGTATATCAAAAGCATCAATGCCTCCGTCGATCAGTATCGCGCGTATCTCGAACAGGAGCGCACGGGCGCGCTGTCGCTGCCCAACGGCGACCTTGATACCGGCCTCGCGACCAAAGCCGCGGAATACTCGCTCACGGACGAGACGTACGCGACCTTGCTGGCCCAGTTGGCAGAGCAGAAGTTCGCGCTAGCCACGCCGGAGCTGCGCGTTAATCTCCTGCAGTTTTATTCTGACCTCTCGTTGCCGATCGAGACAAAGAAGGACGAGACAAAGTGGCGAAACGTGCTGACCGCGCTTGCGCAGCTGAAAGCCGCTCCTCCCGTCCCGTCCGTCGCACCAGCTCCGGCAAAGTGAGGTGCCTCGCTTCGATCATCCTCCGCCGATCTCGGGATAGGACCAACACGGTAACGGCGGTCAGGATCCTGACAATGGGCGCCCGGATATCAGCTTGGCGCGAGAGTGTGATGGTGTATCTGCACCGGGAAACACGGCATTAGGAATAGCGTGATTGCAACTCTCCTTCAAGTCGCAACCAGCCCCCGTAGCGGATATACCTACACGCTCCTCCACATGGGCGCGTTCGGGTTGTTGGTCTTGGGTGTTCTGGACAGTTTGCCGTTTCCGACCTTCGGCGGCTCGGATATTCTGACCGCCATCCTCGCCGCACGTCATGGCAATTTATGGTACGAATTTGCGGCTATGGCGACAGCAGGCTCGGTGATGGGAGCGTACGTCAATTTCCGCCTGGCCCGCCGCGCGGGCTTGGCCTATCTGGATCAAAAGTTTGGAAGCGGTCGCGTAGCCCGCCTTTTGCGCCTGTTTGAGAGGTGGGGCACCGGGGTCCTGGTCGTCTGTACGGTCGTTCCGTTCTTTCCCGCCAGTGTGTTCTTCGCGGCCGCAGGCGCTTCGGGCTACCGGAAGCGGAAGTATTTGGCTGTCGTCGGACTCTGCCGGGCCGTGCATTATTCGCTGGTCGCCATCCTCGCCGCCCATTATGGCAAGCACTTCACCCGTATCGTTCGTCACCCCGGCGAATATTGGGGCTGGCTGCTGCTTTTCCTTGCCGCGCTTGCCGCACTTGTTGCTACCGGGATCCTGATCTACCGCAGCTTCGAGATGGCTGACGCACCCGGTTACGAGCAGAATGCGCCAGCCTGTCCCACTATAGGGTCGGCTGTAACACCAGATCGTCCGCGAGCTTGAAGTGCACAATCGACTCTGACGCTACACTGACATCGCGGTTGCCGGTTAACCCTGCAGCGGCAGTTCCTGCACCGCCACCCACCAGACCACCCACGACCAGGCCTACGCCACCAGAAGCCACGCCTCCCACCAGCATGCCCAGGCCGGCGCCTCCGCCAATCAAAGCCGCCGAGCGCTTGCCCTTGCCCTTTTTGCTGCGTGCCAGGTCCCGCGTCGTCAGGGATTGCCGCGTCCCATTCAGAGTCAACGAAGTTAATCGCAGTTCCAGCATCGATCTGCCTTTAAAGTGTCCCCTCCGGTGCGCCACATCCACGACGCCACCCACCGGCGTCCCCTTCGGCAACAGTACGCTACTGTTATCGGCCAGCACCGGATCCACCACTTCGCCAGTGAACGGATCCCCCGCGCGGCTTGTCTTTACGCTGATTTGCTGGTCGATCCGGATCGCTAGCGTCGTGCCCGCCGGAATTATGCTGACCGGCTTCGGAAGTGGCTTCGGAATCGCGGAAACCGTCGGTCCCGAGGATGCGGGAACGGGCATTCCGGCCGCGAACGGTGTCACCGTTGTCATCGTCGCCTGCTGCGCCTGCCCGGCCACTGGAGGTTGCACCAGGGTTGTCGTAGTCCCATTCTTGTCGACGGAAACCACCTGCTGCGCCTCCCCGGTTGCTGCCGCCTGCTTCCTGGCCTGTTCCAGAGCCTCGTCCTGTTTGGACGCGCAGCCCGAAAGTACGACCGCTACCAATAACGATACCAACACCAGCGCCGGAATCCGTGCGGTGCGAACTAAGTTTGAATTCAACACGATCGATCCTCTTTCGTTGTGCATCCCAAGTCAAAACCGAATTTGCCTTTGGCCTGAAAGTTAGCTGGGGATTTCATGGTCCCGGCTTGGTCAGCCTAGCTGGCCTGCGCCTTCAAGCTCGATTGTGATCGGGCTCGCCGAGGCGAGGCGGCAGTTTCGGCCAGGGCCCCTAATACGCTTATGACGTCCGCGCGGGCGTAGCTCGGCAGACGCAGGAACTCTTCTCGGAGCTCCGCCAGAAATTTCCGGGTTGCTTGAAGGTCACCGTGCATGGCCCCACCGCCTTTTCCGGAGCGGCAGTTGCATTTGAGCCGCCCCTGATGAGATGCAAGCATGACGCCGGACTCGGGGACTGGGCGGCATACAGTAATGGAAAGGTGAAAACGCTCTTACGCAGCATCGCGTCCATGCAAGCTGCGAAGGTGTCATTATCTTCGGTGCATGAGAGGAAGCGCTGGTCAATTGTGAACAGGAACAACTACGGGCCGCTGACAGGTTGCGAGATTCGAACCGCTGCTTGTTCGAACTTGCACAGACTCGCCCGTTCAGGAGGCCATAGGATTCTGGCAGGCTCCGTCTCGATGAGCGCCTGCCCGCGCATTCGCGGCCCAACCGCTGGGTTATTCATCCTGCCCCGCGGGTGGAGTCCTGCGTATGCTAGGCTGGCAATGATGCGGCAGCAAGGGCCAGGTATTCTAAGCAAAGAAAGGTAACGTCATGCCGAATAGCGACAACCAACAGCACCGTCCTCTCCTCCAGGCAATTGCCCATCGGGTGATGTTGGAAAAAGGGCTTGTTCCCGATTTCCCGAGTCAGGCACTTGCCGAACTTGCCGAAATCCACGGGCCAGCGACGCAAGCGAAAGGACCGATGCGCGATCTCCGGAGCCTCCTCTGGTGCTCCATCGACAACGATGATTCGCGTGATCTGGATCAACTCACCGTTGCCGAAGCCCTGCCGGCAGGAGCGGTAAAAATCCTCGTCGCGGTTGCTGATGTAGACGCCGTCGTCAAGAAGGGTTCGGCACTGGACGATCATGCGCGGCAAAACACTACTTCGGTTTACACGGTCGCTGAGACTTTTCCCATGCTGCCGGAGAAGCTCTGCACCGACCTCACTTCGCTCAACCTGGATGCCGACCGCCTCGCCGTGGTGGTTGAAATGACCCTCGCCGCCGATGGGTCGCTTCAGGGTTCGGACCTCTATCAAGCAGTGGTGCGCAATCGCGCCAAGCTCGCTTACAACAGCGTTGCGCCATGGCTGGAGGGTAAAGGAGCGATGCCGCAGGCGGTCGGCGCCGTCGCCGGCCTCGACCAGAACCTTCGATTCCAGGACCAGGCGGCTCAGAAACTCAAAGCCTCCCGCCATGTAAATGGCGCGCTTGATTTCGAAACGATTGAAGCTCGCCCGGTTTTCACCGGAGATGAACTGACCGGCTTGGAGAGCGCGCCGCAGAATCGGGCCAACGATCTCATTGCGGACTTCATGATCGCCGCCAACGGCGTAGTCGCACGATATCTCGCCTCCAGGCAGCTTCCCTCGCTGCGGCGCGTTGTCCGCACGCCCAAGCGCTGGGACCGGATCGTTGAACTGGCGGCCGAGCGGGGCTCCACGCTGCCCAAGGAACCCGACTCCAAGGCGCTGGAACAATTCCTGGTGTCGGCGAAAGCCGCCGATCCGGTCCACTTTCCCGACCTTTCTCTCAGCATCATCAAGTTGCTCGGTGCCGGAGAATACGTCGTCCAGCTTAAGGGAGACCGCGCCATCGGTCATTTCGGACTGGCGGTCAAGGACTACGCCCACTCCACCGCCCCCAACCGCCGATTCCCCGACGTGATCACCCAACGGTTGCTCAAAGCAGCTCTGGCGGGAGAGCCGTCGCCCTATGCTGACGATGAACTGGAAGCGCTCGCCAGCCACTGCACCGAAGAGGAAGACGCAGCCAAGAAGGTCGAGCGGCAGGTGGGCAAATCCGCCGCCGCCATGCTGCTGGAATCAAGGATCGGCGAGCAGTTCGATGCCATTGTCACCGGTGCGTCGGACAAAGGCACGTGGGTCCGCATTTTTCATCCTCCCGTTGAGGGAAGGTTGCAGCACGGCTTTGAAGGCGTGGACGTCGGCCACAGGCTCCGCGTGCAGTTGATCCACACGGATGTGCAGCGCGGATTTATTGATTTTAAGGTGACAAAATAACTGTTCGCATAGCGCCCGACTTCAGCAACTGGCGTAGCGGCTTTCGCCGCTACGCCAGTTGCTTTGCGCTACGGCGGCAGCAATGCCGGGAAATGCGCGCCGGCGCATTAGGGAGCCCTGGGGGCATAAGGCCGCTCTCGTGGTCCAGCCCTGTCCTGCATCGCAGCTTGTGATCTACCTTGATCAGCGCTCGCATCCTTCACGTGCCATCGTTAATGCGTGGAGTTCGCAGGCGCGGTTTTGCTCCTGCCTGCGAACAAGGAGATAGAGAAATGCCGTTACTTCAGCTTGTGGAAGTGTTGATCGTGGTGGGCGTTCTGCTGTGGCTGGTAAATCGGTTCATTCCGATGCAAGGATCAATCAAGTCAATCCTGAATGGTGTCGTGGTCATCGCCGTGGTGTTGTGGCTTCTCAATGTGTTTGGCTTGTTTCATTCGATTGCCCGCATGCGGGTTGGACTCTGATCTAACGGCCATAGCCGGAAGGGCCGTGTCGGAACTGAGGTTGGCAATCGGGAATTCGCAGGAGCCCCGCCTTTAGCACCGTTGGGATCGCCCCGGCGATCCCAGCGCTTGATGTTCTTTTTAAGGTCCGATGAAATTTCTCCGGCTCACCCTCGCGGCAGTCTCGCTGTTTGTTCTTAGCGCTACTGCACAGGAACAAGTTCATTTGCCATCTCCTGCCGATCTGGTTCGTGAAGTTGTGACCAATGAGTTGGCGGACCGGGTGAAACAGCGGAAGTGGCTGTGCCTGATCGACAAGCGCGAAGGGAAACAGACGCTCACGAAAAAGCAGGTGGACACTCAAGACGGCCCTCTGTATCGTCTTTTGACCGTCAACGGCTTGCCCCTTAACGCCGACCAGCGGCAGCACGACAATGAGCGCATGGATCGCCTCTTGCATGATCCGAGCCTCCAGGCGACGGCAAAGCAGGGACACGACGAAGACGAGCAACAACTAGAGAAACTGATGCAGCTGATGCCGGGGACATTTCTTTACGCCTACGACGGCGTTGAGGACGGTCTTGTCAGGCTCGCCTTCCATCCTGACCCCAATTACCATCCCCCAACTTATGAAGCCCGGATCGTGCATAGTCTGGCCGGAACGATTCTGATCGATCCGCAACAGAAGCGCCTGGCAAAGTTCTCGGGCCATCTCATAGACCGTGTGGAATTCGCATACGGGATTCTAGGGCACATCGATAACGGCGGCACGATTGAGGTCGCACGCATGCAGGTCGCACCCTCGCAGTGGAAAACGGCCCTGATTGATATCCAAATCTCCGGACGCCTGGTGTTCTTCAAGACCATCAGCAAGCAGGAACACGAGACCCGGTCGAACTACCTGGCGGTTCCCGATGATCTGGGTTTGGCAGAGGCAAGTCGCCTGCTCGCTCGCTAGCGCCCATTGGCGCCGAATGGCCAGCTCTGCTGGAATCGCCTGAAAGTCAGACCATCCCATACCAGCCGAGAATGGCTCCGGCGGCGAGCAGCCACAGAAAATGGACCTTGCTGCGCCAGAGAATCAACCCCGTGGCCGCCGTCAGCAGCCAGAGCCGCCAGTCGGCCGCTGGTTCGCTGTGCGCGCTGGCCAGAATCCAACCGATTGAGCCAATCAAGGCGACGACGATCGGCCCCATACCCTGTTTGAAGGCTCGCACGGCCCGCAAGTCGCGATTGCGGTGCAGCCAGTGTGCGGATATACAGCACAGCGTGGTGCTGGGGAGCAGAATGCCGGTCATGGTGACCAGCACGCCAAACAGTGCGGCTGCGATCCCCCCCGAATTGAGGCCGATATTCCAGCCCAGCAGCGCAACGAACAAGATGTTCGGCCCGGGTGCGGCCTGGGCAATGGCAATCGAGGAACTGAACTGCGCCTCGTTAAGCCAGTGTTGCTGAACCACCAGGTAGCGATGCATCTCCGATGCCAGGGCAATGGCCCCGCCTACCGACAGCACGGAGTAATACAAATAGTGAACGAGCAGGTTCAGCCAGTCCAGCCAGCGCATTACGAGAATCGGCGCGGCCATCATGGCTGGAGCTTTCTGTATGCCAGCAGGCAGCCCACAGCACCCAACCCCAAAAGCATGTAAGTGAGCGGCCAGCGCAGCAAAGCAACGCCAATGAAGCACGGAACGCCCAGGGCGATGCAGACGGGAATACCGAGGGGATTAGCCTTCAGCGCGCTGGACAACTTGATCGCCGTGGCGAAGATCAATCCGGCCACGACTGCTCCCATGCCGCGCAAGGCGCCGATGACGTGCGGATGGCTGGCAAACCGCGCATAAACCAAGGCCACCAACAACACCAGCACCAGCGGAATCGTCAGTAGGCCGGCCATGGCAGCCAGGGCACCGGGCAGACCGAACCTTCGTGCGCCGAACATCGTTGACAGGTTTACGACATTCGGGCCCGGCATGATCTGCGCAATCGACCATTCCTCGAGGAACTCCTGGCGCGTCATCCAGCGCTTTCGCTCCACCAGCTGGCGCTGTGCCACCGCCATTACGCCGCCAAAGCCTTGCAGCGCCAGCAGCGAGAAAGAAAAAAATAGATCAGCTAGAGATTTTGGCTGGGGACGATGGTTCGCGTCCAGGGGCGGTTGTGGCGGTGGTAAAGGTGGCACAGATGCGTCTTTCTCAGGCGATTCCGGGTTCGGTCGGCTCGAGCCCACATTCATGCTGGTGCTTTCACGCAGGGCATGGCCGATGGCCTGAAAAGACAATAAACCGTGGCTGCAATTCCGGACAACAGCTTAGAGCGTAATCATGATTGCGCTCTCTCATAGCCGGAGTGCCAGGACCAGGCACCTGCGTTTTGTGAGCGGATGGTGGCGATCGCCGCCGGGGATGGCCGGTGGAAGTCGAGCAAGCGAGCCCGGCAGCACGCAGGTGGCACAGGTTTGCTCCGCGTCCTTCGGCGCTAACCTGGGGACGGCGTCCATTCCCGGTCTGTGCTGGCTCGCGCGCTCGCTTTCGGAATGACGAACCTGCGCCGGACTACCGTCGCTTATCGCTCGCAGCGGCTCGCTTCTTGGCTCGGTCGACCCACGGCCCCTTGGCTCCGAACCTCTTGTGGCCCAGAGTGGGACGCAGCTTGCTTGACGGCGTTGGCTTCTTAAACTTGCTGGGGTCTTCCAATACCTCGGGCGCAGGCAGTGTCTCACGGCGAATGCGGACCAGAACGGCCGCGAGTTGCTCTGCGCTCCGTTGCTCCAGCAGCACTCTGCCGGCTGCTAGATCCTCTTCCGCCTGCGCGTCAGTCATGGCAAGGATTTCTGTCACCAGATTCTTCTCGTCACGGGCGTGAATCGAGTCAGCCGAAGGTGCCGACGTCCAGCGTGCCTTGATCTTGGCTGAGGCCAGCAACCGCTCGGCGGCTCCCCGAAACTGCACGGGCACGATCATGACCGACAATCCCTTACGACCGGCACGTCCGGTGCGGCCGCTGCGATGCAGCAGGGCCAGACTGTTCTGCGGCAGTTCGGCGTGAATTACCAGATCGAGATCGGGCATATCCAGTCCGCGGGCGGCCACGTCGGTCGCCACGCATACCTTGGCGCGTCCGTCGCGCAACGCCTGGAGCGCCGTAGTGCGATCGTTCTGGCTGAGTTCTCCGGAGAGCGCAACCGCGGAAAATCCGCGCTCCCGCAGATTCGCATGCAGATGTCGAACCGCTTCGCGGGTGGAACAGAATACCAGCGCACCGGTCGCATCGAAGAAGCGCAGCGAATTGATCACGGCGTGTTCCTTGTCCCGCGATCCGACCAGGAATGCCCGATATTCGATGTCGGCGTGAGCCTCGTTCTCTGCCGATAACGCCATGCGCAGGGCATCGCGCTGATATTGCTTGGCCAACCCCAGGATCGCCTTGGGCAGCGTCGCGGAAAACATCAGGGTACGCCGTTCCGCGGGGGTAGCGTTCAGCAACAGTTCCAATTCTTCGCGAAAACCGAAGTCGAGCATCTCATCGGCTTCATCCAGAACCACCACGCGGATCTTCGCGAGCTTCAGGAAGCGACGATTCAGGTGGTCCGCCAGGCGGCCCGGCGTACCGACAATCACATGGGCACCAGCCCCCAGCGCGCGTTGCTCGCGGCGTATGTCCATGCCGCCCACGCACGAGATCACGCGTCCGCCGGCCTCGGCCAGCAGCCACGTCAGCTCTCGCTGCACCTGCAGCGCCAGTTCGCGCGTCGGCGCCACCACCAGCGCCAGCGGTTGTTCCGGACGCTCAAATCGTTCGGCCCCGCCGAGCAGCGTCTCTGCCAGCGTGAGGCCATAGGCGGCCGTCTTCCCCGAACCCGTCTGCGCGGAGACCAGCAGGTCGCGCCCGGCCGCCTCGGGCCGAAGCACGGCTTTTTGAACCGGAGTAGGTTCGGTGTAGTTTTTTGCCGCAAGGGCACGAAGCAAACAGGGATTTAGTTCAGGAAAAGCCATAGACAAAATACTCAAATACAAAGTGATCGAAGGTGATATCGGCCGCGACGAGGCCAAGCCGGCCCGTCACCCGCCGACGGTTATGCGCAGACTGCCTGGAAGTCGGCGTAAGCGCCCTTGAAATCGACAATTTCACAGTTCGCATCGAAGTGCCACACCCGGGTCGCAACCTCATCCACGAGGTCGTGATCATGACTTACCAGCAGCACGGTGCCCGGGTAGCGTTGCAGGGCGATGTTCAGCGCATTGATCGATTCCAGATCCAAATGGTTCGTGGGCTCATCCAGCACGAGCACGTTCGGCTTCTGCAGCATGAGCTTGCAGAACAGGAGCCGGGCCGATTCGCCGCCCGACAGAATATCGGTGCGCTTGTTACCGTCCTCGCGCGCGAACAGCATCTGGCCGAGCAGGCCGCGAATTTCTTCGTGCGAGGCCGCCGGGTCCCATTGGTGAAGCCACTCGAACGTGGTCATTCCTTTTTGGATCAACGCCTGGTGGTCCTGGGCGAAGAAGGCCACGGCGGCTTCGTGTCCCCAGGACACGCCCCCCTGGCTGACGAAAGAACCGTCGTAACCGCTGGCTCGGCGGAGTTCGGACTCCGGCACCGTGGGCGATTCGGCCAGCAGGGCGTGCAGCAATGTCGTTTTTCCGGCACCGTTGCGCCCCATTAACGCAATCTTCTCGCCCCGGGAAACACTGGCGGTAAAATCACGAATGACCTCGTTCTCGCCATATGCCTTCTTGAGTCCTTCGATTTCCAGGATGTGCCGGCCGGAAGGCCGCTTCTGCTCAAATTTCAAGAACGGGCGCTGGATGTTCGACCGCGCCAGTTCGGTTACCTGCAGTCGCTCAACTTCCTTTCGCCTCGACTGCACCTGGCTGGAACGCGTACCGGCGGAGAAACGGGCGATGAAGTCGTTGAGTTGCGAGATCTTCTTTTCGCGCTGCGAATTCTGCGATTCAATCTGGGAGCGTATCTGCGTCTTGGCCAGCACCATTTCGTCGTAGGTGCCGGTATAGGTAATGATGGTCTCGTAGTCGATGTCAGCGATGTGCGTGCAAACGCTGTTGAGGAAATGGCGATCGTGCGAAATCACGATCAGCACCCCGTCATAATCGTTCAGAAATTCCTGCAGCCAATGCACCGAGTCGAGATCCAGGTGGTTCGTCGGTTCGTCCAGAAGCAGCGCTTGCGGATGCCCGAACAGGGCCTGCGCGAGCAGCACGCGGACCTTCTGCCCGCCCTGCATCTCGCCCATCTGGCGTTCGTGCATTTCGTCGGGAATGTCTAATCCCTGCAGCAGGAGCGTAGCGTCGGTCTCCGCCGAATAGCCGTCCTCTTCGCCGACAATGCCTTCCAGCTCGCCCAGCCTCATCCCGTCTTCGTCGGTAAGATCCGGCTTGGCCCAAAGCGCCTCGCGCTCTTCCATGGCGGCCCATAAGCGCCGGTTGCCCATGATGACCACGTCGATCACCCGGAAGGCGTCATACGCGAACTGGTCCTGGCTCAACACGCCAAATTTGCGCGGGCGCACCACGTTCCCGCTCGTGGGGTCCAATTCCCCCGTCAGGAGCTTCATAAAGGTCGACTTACCAGACCCATTTGGACCCGAAAGGCCGTAGCGCTTCCCCGGCGTAAACGCAGTGGAAACTTCTTCAAACAGAATTTTTGCGCCATAGCGCATGCTGACATTGCTGACTGAAATCATGTCTAAGTGAGGGAACTGCGGGTAACTGCCGCGAGGCGGATCGCAGATATCCATTTCAGGATACCATGTTTGCTCGTACAGCATGTCGCCGTCTCGCCAACTCCCGCGCGGTATAGAATTTTCTCGCCTTCCATAAGCGCCGCGAAAGCGCCATTTCCAATTCAATGCCGCTGGCAACCAGCAGTCAGAAGCAGCCGGCGGTTAAGATTGTCCTGGTGACTTTCCCGACGGGCTGAGGCAAAGTACGGTCGGGAGGCCAATGAGAAAGGCGGCGACAGAACTGGCGTGATCGCGCTTCTCCTCCAAGTCGCAACGGAACCTCACCACGGCTACACCTACACGCTGTTCCAGATGGGCGCGCTTGGGCTGCTGTTCGTCGGCGCCCTGGACAGTGTGCCGATCCCGATGTTTGCCGGTTCCGACATTCTGATCGCTCTCCTGGCCGCTGGTCACGGCAATCTCTGGTACCAATTCGCGGCCATGGCGACAGCGGGATCTCTCGTTGGCGCCTATGTCACGTTCAGCCTGGCGCGCCGCGCCGGTCTTGCCTATTTGCACAGCAAGCTCGGAAAGGGTCGCCAGCCCACCGTTCTTAGATTGTTCGAGAAGTGGGGTACCGGGGCCCTGGTCGTCTCCACCATCGTTCCGCAAATGCCCGCCACCGTTTTCTTCGCAGCCGCCGGCGCCTCGGACTACCCCCTGCGGAAATACCTCGCGGTGGTCGCGCTCTGCCGCGCCGTGCGTTATTCGCTGATCGCCCTTCTGGCTGGCCGCTATGGCGGAGACTTTATCCGTGTGATTCGTCACCCCGGCCGCTATTGGGGCTGGCTGCTGCTGCTAACTGCTATTCTCATTTTCGCCGTTGGCGCGGGAGTTTGGATCTACCGCAAATTCGAAACGGCGGTTGCCTGAGGCTGCCCGGCAGGCCCGGCGTTTCCATCGTCATGCGCTCCCAGACTTGCCGGCACTAGCTCGATGTTCGCGCCAATTCTCGAAGCAGGTATTGGAAATCCGCAGGCGGTTCGCAGTCAATCAAGACCGGCTCGCCCGAACGTGGATGATCAAACTGCAGATAAGCGGCGTGCAGAGCGACGCGGGCAATCAGCGGCTCGTCTGATTCCTCCCGATGGTATTTCCGATCGCCGACCAGCGGGTGACCGATCGCCGCAAACTGCGCTCTGATCTGATTTTGCAATCCTGTGACCAGCTCAACCCTGACCAGCGAGGCATCGTCAAACAGGCGTTCGACTGAGTAGTGAAGTTCGGCGAGAGTCGCATGGGGGTCCGTCGATTTGCGGATTTGCTGGAACATCCCCTGGCGCCGGAAATAATGCACCAGCGTCCCGGTCGCAGGCTCCAGGCGGCCGCGCAGCACTGCCAGATACTGCCGTACTGGAGTATGTTCGAGAAACTGCCGCACCAGTTCCTCTCGCGCCGGATTGGTCTTGGCAAACAGCAACACCCCGGAGGCGAAGCGATCGATACGATGCACCACTAAGGCTCGCTGCTTGCGGGGCCTCAGCCGGTCGGAGAGCATCGAAAGCGCGGAGGGCGTGTGGGAGCCGGGAATCGGCACCGCCAGCAGGCCGGCCGGCTTGTCGAGAGCAATCGCGAAATCGTCTTCAAACAAAATGGAAAGCTGCCGGGGGAGGCGAAGCTTGCGCCGATCACCCTCGGACAAGTCCCGCTCGGACGGTTTCCGGCCGCTGCGAGCCTTCTGCGGAGCCTTTTTCATCTGCGCCACCTTGGGTTGCGTTCCTTGGCTGCAGCTTAGAGTGTAGCCGCTCCAGCGACGTCGTGAAGGTCCGTCACGCAACTCGTCCTATTTCCCGAGCTCGTCGGTATTCCCGATCCAGCAGTCATGCACTTGCGCTTCCCCATATTTCGCGCGAACCGCCGCCGGAACGCTGGCCTCGTCCAATTCCACGAATTTGAAATCGATCATGCCCGCATCCCCGACCCTGGCCAGCACATAGCCGTAGACGTTCGTGCGTGCCTGTTTTGCCCGGCTCACATCCGGCGGCAGCTTATAGCGGTGAGCCCCGCCCGTGCCGACCACCCAGGCCGCCAGCTCCGTGTGGTCCCGGACATGGGCCGCGGTGTGGAAGATGCCCTCCATCAGGAAATGCGTGTGGCTGGAGAGCAGGTACACCTGCTTGCCGGTATCGCGCCGCAGTGCAACCAGATCGCCATAGACCTTGCGCCCCGAAGAAATGCCCGGCTCCGAGTCGCCCATGGAGTGATCCGGCAAAATGGAATCGGGCAGCGCGGCGTGCATGCCCACCACGACCGTCTTGATCGCCGGGTCCGCTCCGGCTCGCTTCAGGATCGCCTCCAACCACTTCAACTGCGCGGCATCGATCTCACTGTCGTCGGCGTTGTCCAGGCTGATAAAGTCCACGCCCCCGCGCTGCCAATGATAGTAGGTCTTTACCTTGTGGTCGCTCGGATCGTCCTTGAGCCGCTGCGCCTGGATCTCCGGCCGGTTGAGCCAATCCGCGAACTGCACAACGTAGTCGGCGCGGCTCCTGCCGAGAATCAGCTCGTGGTTCCCGATGACGAGATACACCGGCACCGGGCGGAACGGGTCCAGCTGGTTCTGTATGAAGTCCGGCCAGGCTATGCTCTGGTATTGCGCGATGTTCAGGGACTTCTTCTCAAGCTGCGCCGCCGCCAGCAGATCCTGGTCGAAATCATAGATGGCACGGAAATCGCCAAGGTGCCAGAAGAACTGGGCCTGGCTCTGGCTGGCGCTGGCTGCGATGGCGGGCATCACGATGTCGCCGCAGTTGCGCGAATCGCCCGATACCGCAAAGGTCCAAGTCTGTTGCGCCACGGCTGCGACCGGCAGCAGGAGGAGGACAATAAATCTGAGCAGTTTCATAGCGGAGAAATGATACCGTGTCTCTGCCCGGAAATGATGGGGTAATTCTCGCCGTCCGCCCCCGGCCAGAACTGGAGTCGCGATGGAACGCCAAAATGGCACGCTTCGACTCGCTGCCAGCCTCGGACTACTTGCCCTGGCAACATTGTCCTGCACCAGCGCCAGAACACATTCGAAGGCAACGATTCCGGCGGCGTTGACCGCGTCGTCCCGCAACCTCACTTTCAGTGCTGACTTCATGCGCATCTCCTTTGTCGCGCCGCAGACGGAGGTCGCCTCGCTCGGCCGGCCCGGCGCGCTGCGCGTCTTTGTGACCGCGACGGTTTTTTTCCAGCCCGCCATGCCCGTCTCTGAGATGGCAACCTACCCCGGGTTGACAGACCAGCCGGCGCAGGACCTGATCGCCATGCGCTGCGTTGCCCCACGGCAGGTGGTGGTGGACGCCTTTCTGGCCACCTGGCCCAATGTATTCGCCGCCCTGCAGCGGGATTTGGCGGGGAAAGACCTCAGCTGTCCCAGTCCGGCTGATGCCGCCGAGAACGAGATCTACTGCATTGCCCGGCAATTCGACGACCGGCAGAGCGGCGTGGTCGTCACCACGCTGGCCGGCATGATCAACGCCGGCAACACTCTCTTTGACGCCGGGCACCCCGAGCGCGCGGCCTGGTTGAGCCGATACTACGGAATCTTCCCGGCCTTCAGCGGTCTGGGGTTTTCCGTGAAGGATAGCTATTACCTGACTCCCCGGAATCCGACCACGGCAGCGCAAGTGCTGCAGAATTCCGTCATCCCCGAGTATCTGCTGCGCAATGTCAGCCTCGCCGACGCATCCTGCCATTGCCTGCGGGTTCCTCCCTACGAGGGTCGCAGTCAGGCAGCCATCGATCCTGATTTCATCTGGAAGAAGGGTGGCGTCGGCTCCTGCACGAGCATCTCCCGTCTGGGCAAGTAGGCGTCCCGCGTGCGCCACGGCGGGCGCTAACCCGCAATGGATGCGCTGCCGGAAACGGGAGCGCCGTCGGAAACGGACCTTGGCTGAACAAGGGGAATGATTGTCTCGACGGCTTGCCGATAGTATCCTTCCCATACTTTTCGGCTGGGAGGTACCGTTATGTTCTGCACTTCTTGTGGTAGTCCCCTGCCCGCCAATGCCGCATTTTGTGGAACCTGCGGCCAGGCACGCGGCGCCATCGCTGCGCCCGCGCCAGCCATGCAACCCCCGGCACCACCGATGGCGCAGCCGCCCACGGCACCCGCGTCTCCGTTCACCAGTGAGGAGCGGATTGTCGGCGTCATTCCGAACGCTTCGAAGAAGTCGGGATTCTTCAAGTCGGAGACCTGGAATTTGTTATTTACCCAACGGCGAATGATCGCCGCCCTCATCACCGAACAGATGGTCAAAGCCGAGGCCAGCCGGGCCACGCAGGAAGCGCAGGCGCAGGGAGCGGGAGTGTTGAAGCGCCTTTGGTCGACGGCGACCGCCGGGACGACCCTCTACAAGCGGTACTTATCCATGTCGCCTGATCAGATACTGGCGGAGAATCGCGAGAATTTCTGCGTCGAACTGGCCCAGATTGTCTCCGCCAAGACCTCCACCGGTTCCATCGGAGTATTCGATGAGCAGGCGAATCGCACTTATCCTGACCTGCTCACCATTCGCACCACCGGCGAAAAGCTGGAATTTCAACTCGGGTCAGGCAGTAACGCGAGAGAGGCCGCCAGAATCTTGCGCGCGCTCCTGGGAGATCGAGTCAGGTAAGGCCAGCGCGCTCCGCTTCGCCATGGCCCCCGTCCCCGGTAGGCGGGCCGAGCGCAGAAGCTCGCTTTCCGTGTGTGGTACTACTGAGGGGTGATCAGCCCGCGTGGAATGCGACAGAACGCCGACCCGGCACGGCAGCAGGCCAGCTTGCCGAACTTCTTCGCCTGCCCGGAGGTCGCAGCGCGCTATCGCGATGTCCGCCCTTTCTTTCACGCCAGAGTGGCGCAACAGATCAGCGCCTTCAGCGGCCTTTCCCGCTTCAGCCGGGCCCTCGACGTAGGCTGTGGCACCGGGCAGTCAACGGTCGCTCTCGCCGAGATTGCGGACAGCGTTATCGCCATCGACTCCTCGCAGGAGATGCTGGATCGTGCGGCGCCCTGCCCGAATGTCCGCTACCAGCTTGGGGTGGGCGAGCAGTTGAATTTTGGGGCCGGCGAATTTCCACTGATCTCCGTTGGATCAGCCTTGCACTGGTTCGACCAGGATCGATTCTTCGCCGAGTGCCGGCGCGTCTTGTCCCAGGAGGGTCTCCTGGCGGTCTACAACGATCACTTCACGACCCACATGGAAGGTGTCGCATCCTTCCATCGCTGGATGCGTGTCGGCTTCGGCAACCGTTTCCCGGTGCCGCGCCGGGGCATGAGGGACATCGATGAGAGCAAGGCCGTCGCAGCCGGCTTCCAGATCGCTCAGCGCTCTGCGTTCAATCACCTCGTGCCGCTTTCGCTCGATGACCTGATCGCCTATCTGCTGACCCGCAGCAACACTCTGGCCGCCATTCACGCGGGCAGAACGACGACGGCCGGGGTCTCCGATTGGTTGCGGGAGCAGCTGAGTCCATTTCTTCCGGACAGAGTCACCGGCTCGTTCCTTTTCAAGTGCAATTTGTGGCTGCTGCGCGCAGCTCCCGACGGCCCACCAGAAGCCGGATAGAAATTCCCTGCGCCTACGACGGCCGCTCCGGCCAGGCGTGCTTCGGATAGCGCCGCATCAACTCCCGGCGCACCTGCGGATACAGCCGCTCCCAGAATCCCGCCAGATCGGTCGTCGTCTGCACCGCCCGCTGGTTCGGAGCGAGCAGATGCACCACCACCGGCGTGCGCTCGCGCCCTATCCTCGGGGTCTCGCCCATGCCAAAAAAATCCTGCAAGCGGGAGGAGATCCACGGCTGCTTGCCGCGCTCGTAGTGGACCTTGGTCTGCCGCCCATTCGGCAGCCGGAGGCGCGCCGGAGCTAGCTCGTTGAGCCTGCTCGTTCCTGCCTTGTGTTCAATCACGGAAAACAGCTCTGCCGCCGTGCGCTTCAACTCGGCGAAACTTCGCCGTCCCAGACACAGTTCGCGCAGCGCGCGGGGAACGTCGGGCGGCTCCAGACCGGCAAACTCGACGCGCCCCAGCAGTTCATTAAAAACCTCCAGGTCGACGAAGCGCTCGATGCCAGCCTCCAGCGCCTTCTGCGCCAGCAGCTCGGCCGCGGCTTCCGCCTCCGGCACTGCGCCGCGCGATTCCTGAATCACCAGTTCGTCGTAGCGCAGACAGCTGATTGCGTCCACCCGCTCGGCCGCGCGATTCCAGCTCACGCTGGATTCGTCCCGCACCCGCTCCGGAAACAGATCCAGCAGCCACTCCGGCTCGATGCGCGCCGTCATGCGGATGAGCGGCAGCGGTTTGTCTTTGCGGTCTTCGGCGTCGATCGCCACCATATACTCATACCGCAGGGGATCGCCTGCCACCTCCGCCGATCCGCCCGCCGACAGCAGCACCTGGTTCCCGGCCCGCCGCCGCGCCACCCGATCCGGGAATCCCGCCAGCACCGACAGGAGCAGGGCGTTGTCGTCATGCTGCTCCTGCCGCGAGGGCCGCGCAATGCGGCGCAGCTGCTCGATGTGCTGCCGGGTGCGGAAGTCCTGCTCCGCCTCCATCGCGACCAGCAGATCGTTCTTCACCAGCTGCCCACCCGATCCCAGCAACGCCGCAGCCACACAGCCGTCCTCCCCCACCCCGCGCTCGGCTGCCTCCACCAAAATGCGCGACAATCTGGGCGGCAGCGGATACCGCGCCAGCCGTTCGGCCCTGGCTCCGCGCGCGCCCAATCGGTCCAGCAGCGCCTCGGCCCTTTCGACGGCTGCTGCCGGCGGCGCATCCAGCCACTCCACGTCGTCGAGGTTCATGGCGCGCAGCTGCAGGCAAAGCTGGGACAAGTCGCTGCGCACGATCTCCGGCGCATCTTGCCGGTGCGCCCCGCCCGCCCGGCCCTTTGCCTGGCCGAAGCCTGGCTCACTCGACCGACGTGAAGCGTCGGCAAACCGCTCCACGGGGAATAAGTTGCGAAGCGCGCCAGACCACTATCGATGACCGCCGTTACCCCTTCGACCGTCACCGAGCTTTCCGCGACATTTGTGGCCAGAATCAACTTTCGCTGCGAAGAGGGCGCGACCGCGCGGTCCTGCTCCTGGAGAGACAAACTACCATGCAGGGGCAGCGCCAGCAGCCCGGCCCGGCTCGCGACGGCCTCACACGCCCGCATCGCCCGGTGGATCTCCGCCGCCCCGGGCAGAAAGGCCAGGATGTTCCCGGAACTCTCCATGCCGATCAATTGCGCCACGGCTTCGCCGACCTGCGCTTCCAGCGGCAGGGGAGAGTACGGCAGATGCTGGATCGAAAGCTCGAAGCAGGTTCCTGCGGAGCGCACCACCGGACAATCGCCGAGAAATTGCGCGATGGGAGCGGCCTCCAGCGTCGCCGACATTACGACGATCTGCAGTTCAGGCCGCGTGCGCTGCAGCCGCCGCAACAATGCCAGGGCCAGATCGCTTTCGAGGTGGCGTTCGTGAAACTCATCGAGCACTACGGTCGTCACGCCTTTCAGGCGTGGATCGGAAAGCAGCCGCCGGGTCAGTATGCCTTCCGTGACAAAACGCAGGCGGGTTCGCGGGCCGACTGCTTCTTCAAAGCGGACTTGGTATCCCACGGTCTCGCCGGGTGGTTCGCCCAGCTCCCATGCGACGCGCCGCGCCGCCAGCCGGGCCGCAATCCGGCGCGGCTCCAGTACGACGACCTCATCGCTCCCCGCACCCAGCAGAGCGATCGGCACCCGCGTCGTCTTTCCCGCGCCCGGCGGGGCCTCGATCACGAGGTTAGGATGCCGCTTGAGCGAGTCGATGATCTCCGGCAGTACGGTATCCACCGGGAGCGTGGGTCTGCGGTTCGGCACGACTCATCGGAACATGGCTTTCGACCAGCGTCAAGCGTGCCCTGTGCGCTCCGCATGCGCGCCGCAATTCCTGTTGTTCGTCAAAGCGCGCTGGGAATTTCTTCCGGAGAATTCCCCGGCGCGCTTATGATCGCATGAGGGACGAAGTAGCCGGCCACGCGAATCTCAGCCGATCGAACAATGGGGCGCCTGGGTGCGGGCTGAAGTTGCGGCCCGAATTTTAAAGAGCCGTTGCGGCTTTTGAGGAGCCTCCACGATCGTGTCATTACCAGGTGGCGAACTGAACGGGCTGTTGCGCCGTGCGTTCGGATTCTCCTCTTTCCGGCCGAACCAGGAAGCCGTTTGCCGCGCGGCGATTGAAGGTCGCGACGTTTTGCTGGTCATGCCGACCGGCTCCGGCAAGTCCCTCTGCTATCAGCTGCCGGGCGTTGTCCGCGGCGGCACCACGCTGGTGATCAGCCCGCTGATTGCCTTGATGGAAGATCAGGTCGCCAAGCTCAAAGGACAGGGCTTCGCCGTTGACCGCATTCACTCCGGCCGCCAGCGCGCCGACTCGCGGCAGGCTTGCGTCGATTACCTCAGCGGCAAGTTGCAGTTCCTCTTCATCGCACCGGAGCGGCTGCGGGTAGCTGGTTTTCCCGAGATGCTGGCCAAGCGGCCGCTTTCCCTTATCGCCATCGACGAGGCGCACTGCATTTCCCAGTGGGGGCACGATTTCCGGCCAGATTACCGGATGCTGGGCCAGCATTTGCCCCGCTTTCGTCCCGCGCCGGTCATCGCGCTGACCGCTACGGCAACCCCCATCGTGCAGAACGATATCGCCGAGCAGTTGGGAATGGCGCAGCAGGCCCGCTTTGTGCACGGCTTTCGCCGGGACAATATAGGCATCGAGGTGTGTGAGATTGCGCCTTCGCAACGGGCTGCGCTCACCGGCCAGCTGTTGCGCGCACCGGAGCGCCGACCGGCGATCGTCTACACCCCCACGCGCAAGCAGGCCGAAAGCCTGGCCGCCGAACTCGCTGCTTCCTTTCCCGCCGCGGCCTATCATGCGGGAATCGAAGTCCAGCGCCGCCAGCAGGTCCAGGAGCAATTTCAGGAGGGCCGGATTCAGGTGATGGTGGCAACGATTGCCTTCGGCATGGGCATCGACAAGGCTGACGTCCGTACGGTGATCCACACGGCCCTGCCCGCCAGCCTGGAAGCCTACTACCAGGAGATCGGACGCGCCGGACGGGACGGCGGCCCCAGCCGCGCGATCCTGATGCACTCCTACGCCGACCGCTACACCCACGACTTCTTCTTTGAGCGCGATTATCCGGATGTTTCGGTACTGGAGGCGATCTTCAACCAACTGCGGGCCGAGCCGCAGGAAAAGCAGTCCTTGATGCCGAAGCTCCGCAAGCTGCCTAAGATCCAGGTGGATGAAGAAATATTCGATAAGGCTCTTGAGAAGCTCTGGACCCATGGCGGCGCCGTGGTGGACTTCGCCGAAAACGCCTCCCGGGGCCACGACCGCTGGCGCAACTCCTATGTCGCCCAGGGCGAACAGAAGCGGGCGCAGATCGATCTGATGATGCGTTACGCGGCGAGCGACCAGTGCCGCATGGCCAGCCTGGTGCGGCACTTCGGCGATGTGTTGGACGGAGAAAAGCCCTGCGGAATTTGCGATTTCTGCGCTCCCGACGAGTGCGTCGCCCAGCAATTTCGCCCCGCCACCAGGGCGGAGAGCGATGCGCTCTTGCGGGTGCTTCAGGCGTTGTGCTCGGGTGGCGCGAAGTCGTGCGGCAAACTGCACGGAGAGCTGTTTGCCGGGCAACAGATGAGCCGCGACGATTTCGAAGAGGTGCTAGGCGCGGCGGCACGCGCGGGGCTGCTGCATCTCTCCAACGCGGTCTTTGAGAAAGACGGCAGGCAGATTCCCTACCGCAAGGCCAGCCTCACCGACGCTGGCTGCGACGTGGACGAAAGCACGCCGATCAAGCTGGTCATAAAATGCAAAGCGCCCTCTTCCGGCGAGCGCAAGAAGAAGAAGGATGCTGCCGCTTCCGCGGTGCACAAGCACACCTCGAAATCTGTAGTCGCAGCCGAGCCGAAGCGAACGCGAAAGGCGGAAGGTGTAGGAACCAACCTGGATGAACGCGTCGCAGCGGCGCTCCGGGCTTGGCGTCTGAACGAAGCCCGACGGCTGGGCGTGCCGGCATTCCGCATCCTGACGGACCACACCCTGATGGCTCTGGCCGCCAGCCGCCCGACAACCGACCAGGAGTTCCTCGCTGTCCCAGGCATTGGAGCCGGCATCGCCGCTAAGTACGGGGCGAAGATTGTCCGCGTGCTGCGCGAGAGCGACGGTTAAGCTAGTTCATGGCGCGCCGACCCGATTCGTTTTTTTCGCCGGAACTCTGCGACTGCCTATTGGACCCGCTCGAACTGGTACCCGGCCTCGGTCAGCGCCGCCAGCAACTCCTCGACGTGCTCCGAGCCACGCGTCTCCATCGTCAGGTCAATCGCGGTATCGCCCAGGTCCACGCCGAAGTTGCGATCGTAGGAAGTCTCCACGATGTTGGCGCGATGGCCGGCCAGCAGTCCGGTGAGTGTGTGCAGCGCGCCGGGATAGTCCGGCAGGTGTATGCGCAGGCGGATCAGCCGTCCATCCTTGGCCAGGCCCCGCTCGATGATGCGCGACAGGATGGTGACATCAATGTTGCCGCCGGTGACGATGGCGGCGATCTTCTGTCCCTTGCAACTGGTCTTGTGATGCAGCAGCGCCGCCACGGCCGCGGCTCCGGCGCCCTCGGCCAGAGTCTTCTCGCGCTCCAGCAGCAGCAGGATGGCGCTGGCGATCTCTTCCTCTTCCACGGTCACGATTTCATCGACGTACTTCTGCACCATCGGATAGGTGCGCTCTCCGGCCCGCCGCACGGCAATGCCGTCGGCCAGCGTCGAAGCCACCGGCAATGTCACCGGCCCGCCCCGCTCCACCGCCGCTTTCATCGAGGGCAGGCGCGCGGTCTGCACGCCGATCACGCGGATGCGCGGGTTAATCTCCTTCAACGCGCAAGCCAGTCCTGAAATCAGTCCGCCGCCCCCGATGGAGGTGATCACCGCGTCCACGTCGGGCATCTGCCGCAGCAGTTCCAGCCCCATCGTGCCTTGCCCGGCAATCACGGCGTCGTCGTCAAACGGATGCACGAAGGTCAGCCCCAGTTCGTTGCCGCGGCGGAGCGCCTCGTCGCAGGCCTCGTCGTAGTTGGCCCCGTGCAGCAACACGTTGCCGCCGAAGCGGCGCGTGGCCATGACCTTGTTCAGCGGCGTCGCCAGCGGCATCACGATCTGCGCCATCAGCCCCCGCTTGCTGGCGTGATAGCTTACGGCCTGCGCGTGGTTGCCCGCCGAGGCCGCAATCAGCCCCCGCTCACGCTCTTCCGGCGTCAGCGTCAGGATCTTGTTCAGTGCGCCCCGCTCTTTGTAAGCCCCCGTCATCTGCAGGTTTTCCAGCTTCAGGTATACCTGGTTGTCGCACAACTGCGAGAAAGTCTCCGAACGCGAACACGGCGATTCCATGATGGAATCGTGGATGCGCGCGTGTGCCTTGCGGATATCGTCAAGCGTGATCATGGACTTCGTGGCTGCGGCTGGCATCGACATCCTTTGTGGTCCCCTGCGGGGTCGTTTCTCGCCCCTGCTTGCCTTCTCTAAAATACCGCGACCGGCTTGGCCGCCTGCTCCGGCTGCGGCGGCTGGGCGGGCAGCCCCGCGTTCTGGTGGACGGCGAGCGTGCGCACCTGGAAGGGTATGCCCAGCGGTTCATAGGCACGCGACAGCAGGCGATCGATCTTATCGAAGTTGCGCTCGGCAAAGGCCACAATCGAAGGTCCGGCGCCGCTCAGGCAGACGCCCAGCAAGTCCGGATGCTCCAGGTTGATCGCCTTTTCTAGTCCTGGAACGATGGCCTGCCGGTAGGGCTGATGCAGGCGGTCGCGCAGCGCCTCGCGCAGCAGGTGGAACTGCCCGCTCTGCACCGCCTGGAACAACAGCACCATGCGTTGCAGGTTGAAGACCGCGTCTTCACGGCCGATCTTGGTCGGCAGAATACCTCGTGCCACCGTCGTGTTCTTCTTCAGATCCGCCATCGGCGTCAGCACCACGAAATGCAGCTGCTCCGGCCAATGGAAGCAGACGGCGATCACGGAATTGTCCGGCAACTGACAGCTGCCCGTCATGCCGCCGTACAGCGCGGCGGCCGCGTTGTCTGGGTGTCCTTCCAGGGCGCAGGCGGCATTCAGCAGGCCTTGCGCCGGCAGGGGCCCCATCACCGCCTCATACAATCTCAGCCCCGCCACCGTGGCCGCAGCGCTTGAACCCAGCCCGCTCTTGAACGGAATGTCGGTCGTAACCTCCAGGTCCATCGACGGAAAATCGCTGTCTCGCTGCCGCGCCAGAAAGCGGAAGGCACGCTCAATGTAGTTCTCGCCGTCCAACTTCGCATTCAGAAAATCAAAGCGCAGCCGCCGCAGCCCATCCGAATGCACCCGCCGTATGCGCACGCGCGTGTAGAGCTGCACGGCCACGGCCAGCGTGTCGAACCCCGGACCCAGGTTGGCAATGGACGCCGGGACCGCAATCTCTTTGCCTTCGATCCGTGCGTCCATCGGTGGTTCCATGATGTCTCCCGCTTTCTTGCCGTTTAGTGCGCGCTTACTTCAGCGGCTCCCGCGGCCACATACTGGTGCCGCTTGATGATGTAGGCCGGATCCTTCAGCACGTGCCCGGTCAGGATCGCCACCACGCTCGCGTCGGGCTCGATGCGGTTTTCCGCCACCAGCTTGCGCAAGCCCGCCAGCGTGGTCGCCGAAGCCGGTTCGCAGCCGATGCCGTCCCGCCCGATCATTTCCTTGGCGTCGCCGATCTCCTCGTCCGTCACATCGAGCACCATGCCCTGCGTGAACCGCAACACCCGCATCGCCTTCTTCCACGACCGCGGATTTCCGATGCGGATCGCCGTGGCCACTGTCTCCGGATTGCTCACCGGCTCCAGTTCTCCCGATCCCTTGCGCCACAGCCGCGCCAGCGGATTGGCACCCTCGGCCTGCACCACGATCAGCCGCGGCACCTTCTCGATCAGGCCGTGCGCCTTCATCTCTTCCAGCGCCTTGCCGAACGCCGAGCTGTTGCCCAGGTTGCCGCCCGGGCAGACGATGTAATCCGGCGGCTGCCAGTCGAGCTGCGTCATCAGCTCGAATACGACCGTCTTCTGCCCCTCGATGCGAAACGGATTAATCGAATTCAGAAAATAGACTTCGCCGTCGCCGGAGGCCAGCATGGTCTCCAGCGCGTTGTCGAAGTTGCCGTCAATCTCCACCAGTTCGGCGCCATAGTCGATGGACTGTGCCACCTTGGCCAGCGACACCATACCCGCCGGCAGAAACACCCGCGCCTTCATTCCGGCCCGCGCCGCGTAGGCCGCCATCGAACCCGAGGTGTTGCCCGTCGAAGCGCAGGCCACGATTTGCGCGCCCGCCGCCAGGGCTTCGGTGACGCCCGTCGTCATGCCGAGATCCTTGAAGCAGCCGGTGGGATTCCATCCCAGGTGCTTAAAACTCAGATTGCGCAATCCCGCCCAGGCGGCGCTCCGCTGCCCCTGCACCAGGGGACAATTGCCCTCGCCCAGGGTCACTACGCGCTGGTAGCCGCCGGGCAGAAACTCGCGGAAACGCCACACCCCGCTCAGATCGCGGGGATCGTTCGACATGCGCCGCTCGCGCCATAGCGCCTTCAACTCGTCGGGCGACTGGCGCACCTCGACCACGATCTCCAGCAGGTCGCCGCAGGCCGCGCAGGCCAGCAGTCGCTGGTGCAGGTCGTAGGTAGCACCACATTCAATGCAACGTTGATGCATAGTTCTGAAACTCTCTTCCCGGTATCCGTTCTAAACTCTCGGCCCACAACCCGAACGCTGGGTGCCCCGTCCTAGCCGACTTTGCCAGGGCGGGGCATTCCGCCATGCTAGGTGCCCCCCATCTGCCGCAGTCAGCAGATGTGGGTCCTTCTGCTCTATCTCAACATCGGCAACACCACCGGCCGCTCGACGTTGTAATCCGCCGCCGCGATCTCGTCGATCGCCTTGCCCAGCGCCGTCGCGCTGCAGGCCTCCAAGGTAATGACGAACGGCAGCCGGTTCTTTGGATACCCCGGTGCGTTCTGCTGCACCGAATCGATGTTGATGGCGTGTTTGCCGAAGATCGTCGCCAGCTCGGCGATGATGCCCGGACGGTCGTTGACCGTAAAACGCACGTAGTGCATGTCGCTGAAATCGGCGCTCACCTTGCGGCCTATCACCGGCACCTGCGCGTAAGCGTTCGCCACGTTGCGGTTGCCGCTCACGATGGCCAGCAGGTCGCTGACGACGGCTACCGCCGTCGGGTTGCCGCCCGCTCCGTGGCCGCTGAAAACCGTCTCGCCGCCGTATTCTCCGGTCGCCATCACCATGTTCTGCCCGCCGGAAACCCGTGCCAGCGGCGAATCCAGCGGCACCAGCGCCGGCGTCACCGAAGCGTACAAGGTCTTGCCCCGCACCTCCGCCCGCGAAATCTGGCGGATGGTGTAATTCAGCTGGTGGGCGTACAGGAAATCGACCGCGTCAACCACGCGGATGGAGCGGCACTGGATCGCCTCCGGCTTGGTCGCCGTCGCCAGGCCCACCCGCGCCAGCACGGTCAGCTTCGCCCGCGCATCGTACCCCTCCACGTCGTCGGTCGGGTCGGCCTCGGCAAAGCCCGCCTCCTGCGCGCCCTTCAGCGCCGTCTCAAACGAGATGCCCTCGCTCTCAACCTTGCTCAGGATGTAGTTGCAGGTGCCGTTCATGATGCCGCGCACCTTCGTAAGATGATCGCCCGCCAGTCCTTCCTGCAGTCCCGACAGCACCGGGATGCCCCCGGCCACCGAGGCGCCGAAGTACAAATGCTGCCCCTGGGCGCGCGCCAGGTCCAGCAGCTCGTTGCCGAAATGCGCGATCAGCTGCTTGTTGGCCGTCACCACCGACTTGCCGGACTCCAGCGCGTTGCGCACCCACTGCTCGGCCGGCTCCAGTCCGCCCACCAGTTCGACTACGATGTCGGCATCCGAGTTCACGATATCGCCGGCGTTGTCCGTCCAGCGCACCTCGGGAGCCAGCCACGAGACTTTGCGGCGCTCGCGGTTGCGGTTGCAGATCGCCGTCAGCCGCAGGCTCGTAAGCTGGCGTTCGCTCAGGATCTTCGCCACCGAACGCCCCACCGTGCCGAAGCCGATCATCCCCACCTTGAACACCTTCGCTGCCGGCTCTGGCCCGGTTGCCGAACCCGGATTATGCGACGCAACAAAGGGCGAACCGGCGGCGCTTCGCGGATCAGGTATCTCTTGCATAAAGGCAGCTCTCAGTCTCTCAGCTTAATTTTGCCACGGCCCACCGCACCCGACGCTGGTCTTTTCTTCCTGTCTTCAATATTGTCCCGCCCGCGGCCGTGCCGAATCAGCCTTGATCCTGCTTCCATACGGTGCGGACCGGGCAACGGCTCGCCCGGTCCGCCCGCGATTCACTTTCGCTTAACCCTGCATGTCCGGACGCACATTGACCGGATTCAGGAAAGGCATCATCTCGCGCAACTTCGCGCCCACGCGCTCCAGCAGCTGGTCCTGCTCCTTGGCGCGCGTCGCCTTGAAGTCGGGCCGCCCCTTTTCGTTCTCGGCGATCCACTTCTTGGCGAAGCTGCCGTCCTGGATTTCCGTCAGCAGCTTCTTCATCTCCTGCCGCACGCTGTCGTTGATAATGCGCGGGCCGGCGATGTAGTCGCCGTGCTCGGCCGTGTCGCTCACCGAGTAGCGCATGAAGTTCAACCCGCCGCGGTACATCAGGTCCACGATCAGTTTCAACTCGTGCAGGCACTCGAAGTAGGCGATCTCCGGCTGATAACCGGCATCGACCAGCGTCTGAAAGCCGGCCTTCACCAGCGCACTGGCGCCGCCGCACAGCACGGCCTGCTCGCCGAACAGGTCGGTCTCGGTCTCTTCGGTGAAAGTTGTTTCAATCACGCCGGCCCGGGTTCCGCCGATGGCCTTCGCATAGGACATGGCCAGCGCCCGGCCCTTGCCCGTCGCATCCTGGTGGATGGCCAGCAGGCACGGCGTGCCGCCGCCCTCGGTGAAGACTTCGCGCACGCGGTGGCCCGGCGCCTTGGGGGCGATCATGGTCACGTCAACATCCTTCGGCGGAACAATCGTGCCGTAGCGGATGTTGAAGCCGTGGGCGAACATCAGCATCTTGCCCTTCGTCAGCGCCGGTTCGATGAACTGCTTGTAGACCGCCGCCTGCGTCGTGTCCGGCGTCAGCACCATGATCACGTCGGCCCAGGCCGCCGCGTCGCCGATGCTCTTCACCGTCAGACCGGCCTGCTTCGCCTTTTCGTGCGAACGGCTGTTGGCGGCCAATCCGACGCAAACTTCTACGCCGCTGTCCTTGAGGTTGAGAGAGTGGGCGTGGCCTTGCGAGCCGTAGCCGATTACCGCCACCTTCTTCGCCTGGATCAGGCTCAGGTCGGCGTCCTTGTCGTAAAACATCTTTGCTGCCATTGGGCAATCTCCTGAATGAATTCCTGGCCGCCGCCTCTCCCTGCGTCCTGCACCTTGCCGGGCACTGTGCACAACCCGGGAGCGGCGGTCGAACTAAGACCGAAAAACCTCTACGCTTCGTAAACCTCGGCGTTGTCGGCGTCCCACTCCGCCTCGCCGGGAGGCGCCGTTACCTGGTATTGCGGCACCTGCGAACCGCGCGCCATCGCCACCCGCCCGGTACGCACCATCTCCAGCACGCCGTATGGCTTCAGCACCTCCAGCAGACTGTCGATCTTGTCTTCCGTGCCGGTCACCTCGATGATGAGCGAGTCCGGCGCCAGGTCCACGACCCGTCCGCGATAGGTGGAGGCAATCTGCATCAGGCCGGTGCGCGAGTCGTGGTTGGCCGAAACCTTGATCATCGCCAGGTCGCGCGTTACCGAGGGCCGCGCTGTCAGGTCTTCGACGTATAGCACGTTGACCAGCTTATAGAGATGGGCTTCGATACGCGCCGCCGTGTTGGCGTCGGCTTCCATCGAGATCGTCATGCGCGAGACGCCGGGGCGATCCGTGTGCCCCACCGTCAGCGACTCGATGTTGAACGCACGCCGCCGGAACAGCGAGGCCACCCGGTTCAGCACGCCCGGCTTGTTTTCCACGTGGACCACAAATGTATGCAGCATAATCAGCTCTCGTTCCCGTCGCCTGCGGGCGACGCCTGGCGCCACCCGGTGGCGGCCTTCTACTCCTCCGCCTCGGCCGCTTCCTGCTTCGGCCGCCGGATCATCTGGTCCAGGCTGGCTCCGGCCGGCACCATCGGGTACACGGAGTCTTCCTTTTCCACCTTGAAATTGATCAGGCACGGCCCCTTGTGCGCCCGCGCGGCGCGCACCGCCGCAACGACATCCGGACGGTTGTCTACCATGATCCCACGAATTCCGTGGGCCTCGGCCAGTTTCACGAAGTCGGGGTTCTTCAGCGGCGTGGCGTTGTAGCGGCCGTCATAGAAGAACTCCTGCCACTGCCGCACCATGCCGAGATAGCCATTGTTGATAACCGCGATCTTGACGTCGAGTCCTTCCTGCGCCAGCGTCGCCAGCTCGCAGCTCGTCATCTGGAAGCCGCCGTCGCCGACCACCACCCAGACCTCCGAGTCGGGCCGCGCGAACTTCGCCCCGATGGCCGCCGGCAGCGAGAATCCCATGGTGCCCAGCCCCCCCGAGGTGATCAGCGAGCGCGGCTCGGAGTGGTGGTAATACTGCGCCTCCCACATCTGATGCTGGCCCACGTCGCTCACCACCACCGCCTTGCCTTCCGTCTCTTTCCACAGGTCGTGGATCACGTGCGCCGCGTAGAGCTTGCCCAGGTCCGGCAGGTTGCGGATGTCGCGCACCGCCGCGTCGCCCTTCAATTCGTTGATGTAGGCAAGCCACTCCAGGTGCTCGCGTTTTTCCACCCGCGGCAACAGGGCCACTAGCACTTCGCGCAGGTCGCACAGCAGCGCCACGTCCACCTCGATCACCTTGTTGATCTCGGCGCGGTCCACCTCCACGTGGATTTTCTTCGCGTTGGGAGCGTAGTTCTGCACGTTGCCGGTAACGCGGTCGTCAAAGCGCATGCCCAGCGCCAGCAGCAGGTCGGCCTCCTGGATGGCGTGATTCACCCAGGCCTCGCCGTGCATGCCCATCATGCCCAGATTCAGCGGATGAAACGCCGGCACCCCGCCCAGCCCCAGCAGCGTCATCGCCATGGGAATTTGCGCCCGCTCCGCCAGCATCAGCACTTCTTTCATCGCACCCGACATCATGATGCCGTGCCCGGCCAGGATCACCGGGCGCGCGGCGCCGTTGATCATCTTTACCGCGCGCTCCAGCTCCGCTTTGTTCAGCCGCAGGGGGGGCCGAAAACCGGGCAGTTGTGGCGTGCATTCGTCCCAGTTGAAGTCGCAACTGGCCATCTGCGCGTCCTTGGTGATGTCCACCAGCACCGGACCGGGCCGCCCCGACTGCGCGATGTGGAACGCCTCGCGGATTGCCCGCCCGATGTCTTCCACCTTCGTCACCAGCACGTTGTGCTTGGTGATGGGCAGGGTGACGCCCGTGATGTCGATCTCCTGAAACGCGTCGCTGCCGATGGCCCGCGACCCCACCTGCCCCGTGATGCACACGATGGGCGAGGAATCCATCATCGCCGTGGCAATGCCCGTCACCAGGTTCGTCGCCCCCGGCCCCGAGGTCGCCACCGCCACTCCGACCTTGCCGCTGGCACGCGCGTATCCGTCGGCCATGTGGGCCGCTCCCTGCTCGTGCCGCACCAGCGTGTGGTGAATCTGGGGATACTTCCAGATCGCGTCATAGGCGGGCAGAATCGTCCCGCCGGGATAGCCGAAGACGTGGCTCACGCCCTCGCGCACCAGACATTCCCAAATAATCTCCGCCCCTGTAAGCTTCGTCACCGTCATAAGATCCTCGCTGCTACTGCTGCTGCTGCTGACTCAACGCGGCGAACGCCGGAACCTCATTCTTTCCCGTTGCGCCCTGCCGCCATCTCATGCTCGGGCTCGGCGCCGCCCACGAGCGACGCAATTCCGGCCGACGCCCGGCTGGCTGCGTTGGTCTGCTTCGCTCTCGGTGTCGTCCGGTTGCGGCGGGAGAAGAGCAGCCGGTGCAGCCGGTCGACCGCGTGCGCCGCATCCCTCTCTTCGATCACAAAACCAATGTTGATCTCCGACGCTCCCTGCGACACCATGCGTACATTGACGTCGGCAATGGCTCCAAAGACCCGCGTCAGCATCCCCGGCGTTCCCCGCAGGTTTTCGCCGATCACGGCCACAATGGCCTTGCCCGGCTCGGCCTCCGCCTCGGCAATCTGCCGCAGGTCGGCCAGCAGCCCGGCAATGTTCAGCTTGGAATCCACCGTGAGCGAAACGCTCACCTCCGAGGTGGACACCAGCTCCACCGGAATCTGGTGCCGCTTCAAGACCGAAAAGACATCGTGCAGAAACGCGTGCGCCTCCAGCATGCGTGCGGCCACCACGTTGACGATCGTGATGTTCTTCTTCACCGCAATGGCCGTAAAGCGCGTCGCCGTCCGCGGCGCCCGCGACCGCACGCACGTGCCCTGGTTGCGCGGATTGCGCGAGTTCAGCACGTAAACCGGGATGTTCTCTTCCATCGCCGGGATCATCGTCGCCGGATGCAGCACCTTGGCCCCGAAGTAGGCCATCTCGGCGGCTTCGTCAAAGCTGATCTCGGCCAGCCGGCGCGCGTCGGGACACAGCCGCGGGTCCGTTGTCTTGATGCCGTCCACGTCCGTCCAGATCTCGATTCGCTCGGCTCCCAGGGCCGCGCCGACAATAGCCGCGGAGAAATCCGAACCGCCGCGCCCGATCGTGGTGGTCGTCCCCTCGCGGTTGGCGCCGATGAATCCGCCCATCACCGGCACCGATCCGGCCTCCAGCAGCGGCCGCAGGCGCTCGATCATCTTCTGGTTGGTCTCATCGAACTGCGGCACGGCGTGCGTGTGCTGCCCGTCGGTGACCAGCACCTCGCGCGAATCCACCAGCACGCCGGGCAAACCCTTGGCGCGAAAAGCCGCCGCCACCACGCGGCTCGATAGCAGCTCGCCGAACGAAAGCACATAGTCCGTCGTGCGCGGCGATAGCTCGCGCAGCGCGGCGATGCCGCGCAACAGATCTTCCAGGCTGTTGAAGCTCTCGTGGAGCGCCTCGTACAACTCGCCATCCGCCTTGCCCAGCAAGCGCCGCGCTGTCTGCTGATGCCGCTCGCGCATGGCCTTGGCCAAACTGAGCGCCGAATCCACGTCGCCCGCCGCCGCCGCGTTCGCCATCGTGTGCAACTGGTCGGTCACGCGCGCCATGGCACTGACCACCACCACGGGGCGCCGCTCCGCCCGGGCGCGCACAATTGACACCACGCGTCCGATCGCCTTCGCATCCTCCACCGAGGTACCGCCAAACTTCATTACGATCATTTCGCTTCGCCTTGGGGGACTCCACCGCATATACAACAAAACCCACCTGACCGGCTCCCGGCGGTGGGCAACTTGAGTTTCGGTTATTCCGTCTCAGTCGACCCAGGGCGCCGGAAGCAGGCGGGTAATTCGTACTACCTCGCCCGCGCCTGGGCGTACTCCGACTGGAATCGGCAGTCTGGATCGCGGCGTGGTCATCTGGGACATGAGATTGGTCACACGTTAGCTGCCTGGGGCCCGAACTGTCAATTACTATAACTTATTCTGTTGGCGCGATCATTAGTTCTTATGACTGCACCAGCGCTCCGGCTAGCGCTTGAACACCAGCTCCCGGGCCCGCTGCGTGGCCTTTACCACCGCCTTGATCAAGGTCACCCGCAGCTTGCCTTCTTCCAGCTCCATGACGCCGTCCACCGTGCAGCCGGCTGGAGTCGTCACCGCATCCTTCAGCAGCGCCGGGTGCGAACCCGTTTCCAGCACCATGCTCGCTGCTCCCTTGGTCGTCTGCGCCGCCAGCAACGTGGCCAGCTCGCGCGGCAGTCCGACTTTAACCCCCGCCTCGGCCAAGGCCTCCACCACAATGTAAATGTAAGCCGGGCCGCTGCCGGACAGGCCGGTGATGGCATCCATATTGCTCTCATCGACCACTGCCGTGCGGCCCACGCTCTGGAACAGTTCCACGGCAATCGCCATGTGCTCATCGCTGGCAAACTGCCCCTTGGCCAGCGCGGTCATGCCCTGGCGGACCGCGGCCGGGGTGTTGGGCATGGCGCGGATCACCGCGTGATTCGTGCCCAGCGCCTTCTCGATCAGTGCCGTCGGAACCCCGGCGGCGATCGATATAAACAACTGCCCCGGATGCAGGACCGGGCGCACGCCTTCCACCACTGCCGCCACCTGGTATGGCTTTACGCAGATCAGCACTACGTCGGCGCCTGCGACCGCGTCGGTGTTGCAAGTGGTCACGCTGATGCGAAGCTCGCGGCTGACCGCCGCCGCCTCTTCCGCATACAGCGCTGTTGCCCGGGTCTTAGCCGGGTCCAGCAACCCGCCCTCGAGCAGGGCGCGCAGCAGTATGCCGCCCATCTTTCCCGCCCCCAGCACAGCGACGGTCTTGCCCGCCAGGGCGGGCGTTTTCGTGGTTACCGTTGCGGACGACATTTTAGCGAACTACCCCTTTCCCGGTGGAGCGAACCAGGCTGCGCTTGCTTGCCGGGTTAAAGCCTCAGACCATTGTGCTGCCTTATCTGCTACTTACGCCAATCAAAAAACCATATGTCTCCCATCGAAAGTCTGCATTTTACAGCCCTGCCCCAAAAAGGGTAAAAAGGACTGACGAACTCCGGTCTCCGCTCGCGCTATGCCCGTCGTTCGAGAGACCCCTATCTAACCGGGAAGTGAGTCCATGAAGAATCATAATTCCAAGGAGGGAGGCCAGTGTTGCACGCCTGCGGGATTGCCTGATCCGCAGGGCCTATATCATCCCTCCACTGAGCACGACGCCTGCGGCATCGGCTTCGTCGCCAGCATCCGCGGCCAGCGGTCCCATGACATCATCCTGAAGGGCATCGAAGTCCTGGTAAATTTGACCCATCGCGGCGCTACCGGCTGCGATCCCGAGACCGGCGATGGTGCCGGCGTCCTCATCCAGATTCCCCACGAGTTCTTCGCCCGCGAATGCGCCAGCCTGGGCTTCACCCTGCCCGCTCGCGGCGAATACGGCGTCGGAATGGCTTTCTTTCCCGTCGAAAAGCCGGCCCGCCTGCACTGCGAAGCCGTTCTGGAACGCATTATCGCCGAAGAGGGACTGAGCGTCCTCGGCTGGCGCGACACCCCGGTCGATGACGCCGCCATTGGTCGCATCGCCCGCGCCTCGCGCCCATACATCCAGCAGGTCTTCGTCGGCAAGCCTGCCGCGATGAGCGTTGACGCCTTCGAACGCAAACTCTATGTCGTCCGTAAGCGCGCTGAGGCTGAAGTTGCCGCCTCCGACCTGGAGCACAGGGGCTATTTCTACGTTTCCTCGATCTCGGCCCGCACCATCGTCTATAAGGGCCTGTTGCTGGCGCCGCAGATCATGAACTTCTACGGCGATCTGTCCGACCCGCTGGCCGTGAGCGCCCTTTGCCTGGTGCACCAGCGCTTCTCCACCAACACTTTCCCCAGCTGGCAGCTGGCGCATCCTTACCGCTACATTGCCCACAACGGCGAAATCAACACGCTGAAGGGTAATGTCAACTGGATGCACGCCCGCCAGTCGGTGCTCGCCTCCGAGTTGTTCGGCGACGACATCAAGAAGCTCTTCCCCATCATTCAGCCCGCGGGCAGCGACTCCGCCAACTTTGACAACGCGCTGGAGCTGCTCTTCCAGTCCGGCCGCTCGCTGCCGCACGCCATGGCCATGCTGATTCCCGAAGCCTGGGCGGGCAATCCGCATATGCCGGAAGAGAAGCGCGCCTTCTACGAGTACCACGCTTCGTTGATGGAGCCCTGGGACGGCCCGGCCGCCATCGCCTTCACCGACGGCCGCATGATCGGCGCCACCCTGGACCGTAACGGCTTGCGTCCGGCCCGCTACCTCATCACCCGCGACGACCTGGTCGTCATGGCCTCCGAGGCTGGCGTGCTGCCCTTCGCTCCCGAAGACATCAAGCTCAAGGGCCGCCTGCAGCCCGGCAAAATGTTCCTGGTCGACACCGTCGAAGGACGGATCATCAGCGACAAGGAGATCAAGAAGCGGCTCAGTTCGCGCCAGCCTTACCAGCAGTGGATCACCGAGAACCAGATCAGGATGGAGCACCTGCCCGAGCCCTCGCGCGTCATCGGCTCCGATCAGGAAAGCATCGTTTGCCGCCAGCGCGCCTTCGGCTACACCGATGAAGATCTGAAGATGATCCTCACACCCATGGCCGCCAACGGCGAAGAGCCTATCGGCTCCATGGGCAACGATACCCCGCTGGCCTGCCTGAGCGATCGGCCGCAGCCGCTGTTCAATTATTTCAAGCAGCTCTTCGCGCAGGTCACCAATCCCCCCATCGACCCCATCCGCGAAGAGATGGTCATGTCCCTGACCAGCTACATCGGCACCGAGCGCAACAT